>WNFC01006048.1_pt1 | contig 13953 bp, 10 predicted proteins | sample 5400541 | NCBI WGS metagenome assembly WNFC01 (sample SAMN13153342, study PRJNA577476) | soil metagenome | isolation source: 120 cm saprolite under Douglas fir tree site 2 hole 2 replicate 1 | place: USA:California | collected 2015-04-18
CCGCTTGCACTACGTAGAGCGAGAAGACCCGGGTGACGGGCACCCGCAACCGCCCGCGGAACGGCCATCGTCCCGGCGCGGCACCTCAGCATGCCCGCAGCCAGGCCGCCGGCGCCCGCGCACCCGTGCCAGCCAGGCCGCACCAGCACCAGCCGCAGCAAGAACCCACAGCTCAGAGGCTAGTTCCCAAAATCATCAGAAAACTCTCCCGAACCGCTTGACAGACTCCCTCTTACGCTGGTGACGGCACGTAGTGGCATGCCGGGAAACACCAGAAAGAACCAGGCCAGCAGCCTCGTAACACTCCGTCAGTGAGCGACTATGTCAGGAGCCCTGGGGCTGGGCGCCGCAGCGCTGCTCGATGTCGCGCTCTGGTCTTTTCCTGGAGCAGGCGGTCCAGGACCGGGATGAGCCACTCGATCACGCCGTCCTTGGTGCTGCCGAGATGAGTGTTGACCTTGCCGCCGCGGCCCTCGTCCTCGTCCAGGAGGCCGAGCAGAAGGTGCTCGGTGCCGATGTAGTTGTGGCCTAGCTGCAGGGCTTCCCGCACCGTTAGCCACATTGCCTTCTTCGCCTTCTAGGAGAAGGGGAGCCCTCCAGCCACTCCCAGTCGTCGGGCTTGGGGACGAAGCGCTTCTGGGCTGCCTGCTTGGTGACGCCCATGGATTGGCCGATCTCGGTCCAGGACGCGCCCGCCTTACCTGGGTTCGACATAATTCGGCGGGCCTAGAGGCCGGATACCGCGTGTGACCTGGGAAGCACGTCGTGGCACGCCGCGGGGGCGTGTCTCTAGGGTTTGACGGTCGTATGGGGTGTCAGGCGGGCTCGAGTTCGACGATCTGCTTGGGCGGGGTGATGGCGAGCTTGGCGAGCAGGTCGCGCTGCGGCTTGGTCAGCTCGGTGCGCTGCCGGAAGGTGCCGGCCGGGCCGGTGAAGGTGCCGGCGTGCAGGCGGTCGAGGTGGCGGCGGATGTTGTTCCAGGTGTCGCCGGTGGTGGTCTCGATGATCCGGATCAGCAGCAGCGCCAGCCAGCACAAGATCACGTGGGCGCGGATGCGTTCTTCGAGCCGGTGGTAGACCGGCCGCAGGTCGATGATCTGTTTCATGTCCCGCCAGCCGCGTTCGACTTCGAGGAGCTGCTTGTAGCCAAGCGCGATGTCCTCGGCCGGCAGGTGCGGGTCGCTGCAGCGCAGCAGATACTTGCCGTCGAGGTTCTCCTCGGCCTTGATCTTCGCCTTGTCGGTGCGCAGTAGCCCGCCGGGGGTGACGCGCAGGTACCGGTTCAGCCCGGGCCTGGTCGAGATACGCCCGCGCAGCTCCCCGCGTTTCATGGCGGGCAGCGCATCGGAGCCGTCGATGAGTTCTTCCAGCCGCGCGACCATCTGGGCGCGCATATGCGCATCGCGGTCGGCGGCCTCGGGGTTGAAGCAGATCACGAACCGTTCATGCTCGCTGATCCGCACCTCTTTGACGCGCATGTTCCCGGCGATGTCGGTGTAGCGGCCCTGGCGGGACAGCGCGGTCTTGACCTCGGCCGATCCGGAGCGCAGTTTCTCCCCGATGATGTAGTGGTGATCACCCGAGCGCAGGTACCGGCGGTTCTCCGCTGAAGAGAACCCCCGGTCGGTCACCCACACGATCCTGGACAGGGTCCAGTCCCGCATCTCGTCCTTGACTTGCCGGATCACCACCTGGTCGCTGGCGTTGCCGGGCCAGCACCAGCACCGCACCGGGATCCCGTCGCGGGTGACGGCCATCCCGATCACGATCTGCGGCAGGTCATCGCGGCTGTCCTTGGACTTGCCGTGCGTGCGGAACCCGGCCGCCTTCTCCGGATCGCCGTCATCGTCACCGGAGGCTTTCTCCCCACGCCAGTTCCGTGCCACCTCCTCATCGGCTTCCTCCAGCTCGAAGTACGTGGAGGTGGTGTCGAAGAACAGCAGGCCGGCCTCGAGATTCAGCAAGGTGGCGACCTTGTCGAAGACCCCGGCCTCCAGATGCTCGCGCGCGTCGTGCAGCCAGTCCATCGCCCGGTAGCAGGCCTGCTCGCCGATCTCGGGCAGATTCTCGATGTGCACGTCGCTGCTGATCCATTCGGCGGCGGCCAGTTTCGAGGACGGCGCCAGCGCCCGGTTGGCGACCAGGCCGAACAGCACCCGCTCGGTGGCGGCCGCATCGCGGGGCCGGCCCCGCCGCGGGCCACGGTCCAGGCCGGTGATGACCTTGTCGATGCCCAGCCGCCGCCACAGCGCATCGAGCACGAACGCGCCGCCGAACGGCCGTGACTCCTGGAATACCAGGTCAGAACCTGCGGTCGCGGCGAGCGTGTCGGCCGGGTCCAGCAGCTTGGATAGAGACGCGACCAGCCGCTTGATCGCCGCCCGGTCCAGGGCGTCCTCGCGGCCGAAGCTGTACAGCACCTTGGGCACCGACCGGCCTGCGGCCGGGTCCCACTGGTTGTGGGCCAGGTGCAGGTAGCGGACGGGGGTGCCGTCCTTGTTCGTCCGGCTGGTCGTCTTCACATACATCGTCTCTAGACGATATCTGGTAAGCCGTTATCCCTGAGCCAAGCCAGCGGAAATCGTGTCTCTAGGTAATTCCGCGCCTGCAAGCGGATGGCGACACGCTGACCTGCGCTCTTACACCGCCAGGACCTCTAGACAGCCCGAATTATGTCGAACGCAGGCCTTACGGGCGTTGTCGACGAAATGGCCTATGAGATGGTCGCCAAGTTAGACGAGGTGTTCGGTTTTCGGCTAGAGGTGGCCGAAGAGGGCGGTGCGGGGACGCATGGACGGGCCTGGGTTCTTCGCGCCAGCTGCCCAGATCGCGGGCTTGCCCGGTACGGCAGCCAGCGCGGTCAAGGCCGTCGACTGCGGGGGACAGGTCCAGGCGAAGCCGTAGAAGGCAGCGCGCTGCGCGCTGGTCAGCTTGAACTGGCAGAGCAGGTAGCCGCCGTAGTTCTGGCCGGCGTTGATCTCGGCGATGCTCCAGTTCGTGCTGACCGGGGCGAACGACGTTGACAGGACCGTCCAGGCGCTGCCGTCGTATCGCTCCAGGACCGGCTTTCCGTTGGTGTCGGCGCTGTCGGCGGCCTGGTCGACTTGGACCCAGACGTCGTGGCCGGAGACGGTCATGGTGTCGATCCAGCCGTGGCTTGTGCTGATCGGGACGGGGATGGTGGTCCAGCCGGTTCCGTGGCGCTTGGCGATGACCGGCGTGGTGGCGGTGGTCTCGCCGCCGATCCAGACTCCGGCGGCTGGGCTGGCGGCCAGGAAGCCGCAGCCGATCGGATCGGCCGACGTCGACCGCGGCTGGGTGGCGAACACGAAGCCTGCCGGGCCGGCGATCTGCTGCCACCTGCTGCCATCCCAGCTCAGCAGCGCTGTAGGCGGATGGTCGTCGGCGGCTGTGTAAGCCAGCGCCCACACGCTCGGCCCGGACGCGGCAGCCAGCGAGTACAGCGCGGCGGAGCGGGGATGCCCTGCTGGGCCGCGCTCCACTTCGTGCCGTTCAGTGGATCAGGTTGGCGCCGCCAGGCATGGCGTCGAGCACGTCTGTGACCGCAGGCCAACCGCATCGGTAGAACGGCCTGGTGGACGTACACGCGAAGACGGCCTTGAACCTTGCCACGGTCCTGGAGTTGGCAGCTATCGGGGGCAGGGACAAGAGTGACCAGGACGGGAGCACGTTGGCTGACACTTGAGCGTCCACTGGGTGCCGAACAGCCATCCGACGTGTCAGCAAATGGCGGGTTTCTGACATGCCTCACAAGTATCTGAGGGGGTCGTTCTCTCCCGCCAACGGGCCGCCATTCGGTCGTAGCTCGTTTGGCGCTTTGGTCGCGCGGCGGCGCATTCAGCAAGATGGCGCCCATTGCAGCTAGCAAGAATACCGCCCCCCGGTTTTCCGGGGGCGCGGATGGATGGCTGCTGGCGACAATGCCTGGGGACCGCGTACGAGCGATCATCGGAAAATCCGCACAAATCCGAAACCGAAGAGGCGCATCAGAAGCCCGGGCAGGGCGGGCCTGCCTGGCCCGCCCAACCGATCTGCACCCGAAGGAGTCATCAATGTCACGATCAGTCATCCCCAGGATCCGCCCGCGCCGCCGCACTACGGTCCTGGCCTCGGCCTGCGTCGCCCTGGCCGCGGTCGGGGCCCTGACGCTCACCGGAACCGCCAGCGCAGCCCCCAGCGCCGCGACCGGCACGAAACCCTCGTGCAGCAACACGACGCTGAACGGCACCTACACCTTCGGCTACATCAGCTGGCAGATCGCCAAGGGCAAGAGCACCCCGGCGTCCGAGGCCGGCTTCGACACCTTCAACGGCAAGGGCACCAGCACCGGCGTGATCACCGCCGTCTATAACGGCGTCGTGGCGGGCAGCAACACGCCCGACACCTCCACCTACACCATCAACGCCGACTGCATCGGGACGATCGTGTTCCACGCCGCCGGCAGCCTGTTCCACTTCAATGTGTACGTCAGCCCATCCGGGAACTCGTTCAGCCTGATCAACACTGATGCGGGCAACGCCGTCGCCGGCACCGAAACCCGCGTGACCCGGTAACACCACGGCGCGCGGACCTGCCGGGCCGCCTGCGGCAACAGGAAGGCCCGCGCGCCGCCCGGGCCATCGCCGCCGTTTCCCTGCGCGGACCGGGCGGGGCCGCCCCAGTCGGCCATGCCGGGGCGCCCTAGTTGGCGCCGATGACCTTGAAGTCCTTGTTGACGAAGATGTGGTGCGGCCAGTTGACGCCGATGTAGTGGACCTCGTACTCGCCGTTGCTCAGTAGGACGACACGGTCGACGATGCCCCCCGGGTAGGCGGCCAGCGCAGCTTCGGTCGCCTTATTGGCTGCCGTTCCGCTGACGATCGTCCCCGACCCCTGACTGTAGTTCGCCGGGATCTGACCGACCTGCTTTGACGTGGTCGGTGCACCGCGCTGGAAGGGGATCACCTTTGCCGCCGAGGAAGTCGCAGATCCGCCGCCGCCAGTCGGCTGCACGATGACCTGCGTGGCCGTGATGGTCGTTCCGCTGGTCGTCCCGAGTACGAGGACGGGCTCGCCTGTTGTAATGGCACTCGCCGAGGTCGAGCTCGTCCCCTCCTGGTATGTCGTGGAGGACGCTTCGTTGACGGTCACCTTCTGACCCGCTGATGTCGACATTGTGAAGCTCGACGTGGACACGCTGCCGACCGTGCCGGATGCTCCCCCTGAGGCCGGTCCAGACCGAGCGTTGGATCGCCCGCCGCCGGATCCGAGACCGCCAGCAAAGCCGCTGCTGGCAGAGGCTGAGCCGCTGCTGGCAGAGGCTGAGCCGCTACTGGCAGAGGCTGAGCCGCTGCTGGAGGTTGCGCTGACGATCCCGTAGGAACCGCCGGCGACCGCGATGGCCGCGACGCCGACAACGATGGACCTGGTGAGTTTGCGGGAAAACATTCGTTGAGCTCCTGTCGTCGATACCACCGCTGATCTGAGCGTGGCAGCCGACGCTGGAACTGCGATGGAAGCAACCCGGAAGGTTGCCGAGAGGTTGTTCGGCACGGGCTGACCCCCAAGTGTCAGCCAACGGTTCTCCCAGGGCACATTCAGGGCACATGACCGCAAGATCCGCTGGGAAGCGATGAGAACCGCTGAGATCTCAGCCGCAGGTCAGGCCACATGCCGGGCACATCCGCGCAGGCCGGGATCCTCCCCGCGCAAGACCCGGCCTACAGGCCGACTTGCCGTCCATACGAAAGTGGCACCCTGCCAGCGACGGGCTGCGGACCAGCACTACCGGCCGTCATCATGAAGGAGTGAGTACCACACCTCTTTGGGTACCGCTCATCGTTGCTGGCATGGGCGTACTGGGCGCGACTTGTCCGGCGTGATGGTCCGGGAACGTGGCACCGGCAGGGCTGCAGGCGCAGTCGCGCTGAGCTGACCAGGGAGCCGCGCGACAGCAAATTACCTGAAAGATCCGCCTGTGCGCGAAGATCGCCCCCGGTAACGCCCGATGGTACTCACGTCACCGAACGTGAGGGGAACGGTATTGCGTGAAGAGCCGCCACGGCCCCGTTCGGTGCCACTTCCCACGATGCTCCCGGCTGGGTAAACCAGCGGTGCGGCGGCCGGCCCGGGTGAACAGATGCATTTGCCGCGAAATTGCGCAGGAAGTACGGTCGAAGGAGTGGCAAGCGATTCAGGTGGCAACAAGAGATCATCAGGCCCCTGGTATGCATCGGAGCCCCCGACCGCTCCTTTGCCAGCCGTAGCGTCCGGGCCGTCCGGGAACGGCCGGCGAGGGAAGCGGCGAAAGGTCATCATCATGGTGACCGCAGGGGTCCTCGCCGTCGTGGCAGGCATCGCCGCGGCCATCGTTACGGTGGTCGCGCCCGGCGGGAACGCGAACTCCACCGGCTTTTTGCCGACGGGAAGCTCGGCCGCACGGGATGCCGAACAGATCACCAGCGCGTTCCTCCAAGCGTGGCAGACTGGTGACCTCGGGCAGGCTGCCCGCTACACCGATCACCCCTCCGCGGCCAAGGCCGCGCTCGGTACCTACAGCAAGTACCTCCACCTCAGGAAGCTAACTGCCACGGCCCAGAGCGACACCGTGGCCCCGTCGGGCACGTCATCGACGCCGCGGGAATCGGTCGGGTACGCGATCAAAGCCACGGTGGCGACGTCGGACAGCGCCAAGGCCCTCAGCGGCACCTGGAGCTACGACGCGTCGCTGGTCGCCTACCAGCAGCGGAACTCGCAGCTGTGGTATATCGCCTGGGCACCCGATGTCCTCGCGCCGAACCTCACCGCGTCCACCCATCTGGCGGCGGTCATGGTGTCTCCCCAGGTCGTCTCGGTGAACGATGCCAGCGGGAACGACGTCACCTCGTACGGCGACGCCGGGCTGACCACGATCGCGGGACTGCTGCAGCGCCAGGCGCCATCGGGTCACGGAACTCCGGGCCTCTACGTCGAGATCCACACCGCCTCGAACCATGTAGTGCCGAACAGCCAGGCGGTCGTCATCCCGCCGAACAACATACCGAACCTGGCCACCATGATCAGCGCGAAGGCTGAGACCGCTGCGCGCGCCGCCGTCGCCATGCACCAGAACAGCTCGATGGTCGTCATCCAGCCTTCCACCGGCAACATCCTGGCCATCGCCAACAATGACGGCTACAACGATTTCGCGCTCACCGCCCAGGTGGCGCCGGGCTCGACGATGAAGGTGATCAGCTCCACGGCCCTGATCAACGCCGGGGTGCTCTCCGCGTCCAGCAATGTCGCCTGCCCCGCGACCTACACGGTGCAGGGGATCACCTACCACAACGACAACAACGAAACGCTGCCGCCCTCGACCCCGTTCATCACCGACTTCGCCCAGTCTTGCAACAACGCGTTCAGCACGCAGTGGCAGCACCTGTCCGGCGGCTTCCTCGCTCGCACCGCAAAGGAGTACTTCGGCCTGGACCAGAACTGGAACATCGGCATTACCGGCCTGTCGGCCAGCTATTTCAACGCTCCGGCAAGTGCCAGCGGTTCCGAACTGGCTCAGGAGGCGTTCGGCGAGGGGCAGCTAGTCGCATCGCCGCTGGCGATGGCCTCGGTGGCGGCCACCGTGGACAGCGGGACGTTCAAGCAGCCCATCCTGCTGGCCGGAACCAAGCAGGTGACCGCCACCGCGCTTCCGGCCAGCACCGACGCGCAGCTGAAGCAGATGATGCAGGCCGTGGTGAGCAGCGGAACAGCCGCGTCGATCGGGTTCGGATCGGGCGTCTACGCCAAGACCGGGACCGCCCAAATCCAGGGTCAGGAGCAGCCCAACAGCTGGCTCATCGCCTTCGACCCGGCCAAGGACGTCGCGGTCGCCTGCCTGGTGGTCAACGCCGGCTACGGCGCCCAGTACGCCGGCCCGGAGGTGAAGGCCTTCCTGGGCAAGTATTGACCGATCCAGCCTGCCATGTGGGGTTCCAAAACAGGGCATAGTAGCTGACCTGCGGGTTCGCGAACGAATAGAAGAGGCGGCATGGAGACCACCGGCTAGCCTAGGACGCTGCCAGGTCAGAGGCCCTGACACAGTTTCGGTACCCTACAGGCGTTCCGCACGGCTCAGTCGGCCAGTGCCTGGACGAGGTCGGCGATCAACTCGGCGCAGTCTTCGAGGCCGATCGACAGGCGCAGAAGGGAGTCGCTGACGCTGACCGGGGCGCCCGCGGTGGTGCAGTGGGTCATCCGGGCGGGATGCTCGATCAGCGATTCCACGCTGCCCAGCGACACCGCGAGGGTGAACACCCGGGTGCGTTCGCACACCCGGCCGGCTGTGTCGGCGTCGCCTTGCAACTCCATCGATACCACGCCACCGAAACCACCCGGCATTTGCTTGGCGGCCAGCAGGTGGTCGGGATGACCGGGCAGCCCCGGGTAGTGCACCCGCCGTACGGCCGGGTGCGCGGCGAGGAATTCGGCGATCCGCTGGCTGCTCGCGCAGATCTGCCGCATCCGCACCGGAAGTGTCTTGATCCCGCGTTGCACCAGCCAGGCTTCGTGTGGGGCGGCCGCCGTGCCCAGCATGCCGACGTGCCGGCTGATCGTGGCGCCCACCTCATCGGCGGCGGCAATGATCGCGCCGCCGGTGATGTCGGAGTGGCCGCTCAGATACTTGGTGGTGGAGTGGATCACCAGGTCCGCGCCCAACGCGATGGGCTGTTGCAGGTACGGCGAGGCGAAGGTGCTGTCCACCACCAGCAGCGCGCCGGCCCGGTGCGCCAGGTCGGCGACGGCGGCAATATCGGTGACCTTCAGCAGTGGGTTCGACGGGGTCTCGGCCCACACCAGCGCGGTTTCCGGCCGGATCGCGTCCAGGTCACCCATGTCCACCGCGGTGTAGGCCAGGCCCCACCGTTGGTAGACGTCGTGCACTAGGTCCCAGGTCCCGCCGTAGACGTTGTCCGGCATCACCAGGTGCGCGCCGGACCGGCACAGCGCCTGGATGACGGTTGTGCAGGCCGCCATACCGGAGGCGACCGCGGCCGCCGAGGCGCCGTTGTCCAGTGCGGCAAGGCATTCTTCGAGGGCGGCGCGGGTGGGATTGGCGATGCGGGAGTAGTCCCACCCGGATTCCACCGGCCGGGCGTGAGGCCGCACGAAGGTGGACACCTGGTAGATCGGGGTGGTCACCGAGCCGTTGTGCCGGGCCGGATCATGGCCGGCGTGCACGGCGCGGGTGTCGAACGCGGTCACAGCGAGTCTCCCAGCCCCATGGATTCGCGGTACCACCGGTAGTACCAGCGGCCGATGATCTCCTGCTCGGTCGGCACCAGCACCCCGCCGTTGGCGTAGGCGCGGGATCTCATGTTCGGCTGGCACCATTCCGCCGCGGCGAAGTCCTGCTGGTTGACCAGATGGAACAGCTCGACGGCGTCGCCGATGTCATGAGCGGCGACCGTTTCGGGCGGGAAAAGCCACTCGCACACCACTTTGGTGAGTTCCGGGCCCACCGGCTCGAACCGGTGCACGATGACATGGTCAGGCAGCAGCGACAGGAAACAGTTGGGCCGGATGACCATGCCGAAGTACCTGCGGTCGTCTCGGTCCTCCAGACCCGGCAGCCGGGGCAGGATGGTGTCGCCGCTGACCGAGAAGGAGGCCTTGTCCTCGGCGAAGTGATAGCCGTTGGTCTCGTAGGTGGCGTCCACGCCGCCGGTGAGGCTGCGGAACTGCGGCAGGGTGTCCACGAGTTCGGGGTGGATGGTGGCGCAGTGATAGCACTCCTGGAAGTTCTCCTGGATGATCTTCCAGTTCGCCGCCACCGTGTAGTCCACCCGCTTGCCTGCCACCAGCCCGGCCAGGTCGTAGCGGGCGAACTTGGCCCGGTCCCCGCCGAGCCGGTAGTCCAGCTGCCGCCACATCTGCTCGTCGAACGGCGTGGGGTTCTCGGCCAGGTTCAGCCAGACCAGCCCGTGCCACTCGGCTAGGGTCACCGGGTGCAGGCCGTAGCCGGCTTTGTCGACGGTCGCCATGGACCGCCAGTTGGGTGCGCTCATCAGGCTGCCGTCTAGGCGGTAGGTCCAGGAGTGGTACGGGCAGCGGATCGATCTGCCGACATCTCCGGCGTCGGTCAGGCAGAGCGTGGCGCCGCGGTGCCGGCAGACGTTGAGGAAGGCGCGCAGTTCCTGGTCGCGGCCACGGACCACGATAACGTTCTCGTTCCCCACGGTCGCACGCACGAACCGGCCCGGCGCCGGCACGTCCTCGGCCCGGCATACATACAGCCACTGCTTCTCGAAGATGTCCCGCTTCTCCAGCTCGAAGATCGCGGGATCGGTGTAGTACCGACCGGGTAGGGTCGGCAGGAACACCGAGGACGGAGCCATGGTCATGGCGCGCTCCCTCACTGTTGCGCGGGGTTTGTCGACGTGTCTGGGGATGAGTCGCCGTGCGGCGCCTGGGCCGCCCGCGAGAACCGGAAGTCCGACGGGAAGCCGGGATCGCGGACCGCGGGCCGGTCGATCGAGAACGCCGCGATCGGGTAGTCGGTCCGCCCGTCGATCGCCAGGTCGGCGAGGATGTGCCCGATCAGGCCGGCGAACTTCGCGGCATGCCCGGCGCCGACGAACAAGCCGATCCGCGGGTTGCCGGGGATCGTGTCCAGGATGAAGTTCCGGTCCGCGGTGAGGTCGTACACGCAGGTCTTGCTGACCAGCTCCGGGCCGACCGCGCCCGGCAGGTACCTGGCCAGGAACTCGGCCACCTCTGCGGTCTGCCCGGGGTCGGGCTCGAACCGGCGTGTCTGCTGGGTGACGAACCGGCCGGACATGTCGCGGGCCGCCTTCACCGCCGCCTCGCCGTACACCGGGAAGCCGTAGAACGTCCTGTCGTGGCCGTGGAAGATCCAGACCGGAAACCGGTCCGGCGTGAAGGCGCGCAGGTCCGCCGCGGCGAAATAGGTGACCTGCTCCTGGGTGAGGGTGAGCGGAAGGTCTAGCCCCAGGCCGGCGGTCATGGTCTCGGTCCACGAGCCGGCGCAGATGGTGAGCGTCCCGGCTTCGAACACGTCGCTATCGGTGTGCACCTCGACGTGGTCGGTAAAGGGCACGATCTTGCGCGCCGGTGTCCGGTCCAGGAACCTCACGCCGAGGGCCCGCGCCCGGGAGATATGCGCCGAGTTGACCCGCCGGATGTCGAGGATGCCTGATTCGGCCTGGTAGAGGCCGACAACATCGGCCCCGACCCGCCACTGCGGCCAGCGGGTTCGCAGTTCGGTTCCGTCCATCACCTCGCACGCGTGCCCCTGCTCGGCCAGAGCGCGGGCATAGCTGCCGATCTCGGCATTGCCGGCGCTGTCGTTGGGCGCCAGGTGCAGGCCGCCGGTGATCCGCAGCAGCGGGAGACCGGTCTCGTGCTCTAGGTCGCGCATGTGGTCGTAGGCCGTCCGGGTTAGCGATGTGTACTCGGTGGTGTGGTAGGAGTGTCGGATGATCCGGGAGTGGTCCTCGGACGCGCCCCGGTCGTGGCCCAGCCGGTACTGCTCAATGGCCAGGACGCCCCCACCGCCGCGCCTGGCCAGCCAGTAGGCCGCGGCGCCGCCGATGCCGCCCACGCCCAGGACGATGTGCTCGTAGGTGCTGGTCATCGGCGTCCTTCCATGGGTTGCCGCGCGCGCCTGGGCTGACTGCCAGTCTGCCAATCGGGCGCGCGCGCGTCATCCGGCACGGCGTCGCGGATTGCGCGGCAGTTCTTCGGCATCTGTCGTAAGGCTCGGCCGTCGAGGTGCCCCGTACATGTGGTGCAGCCGCAGCGTCAGGTGCATCAGCAGCCGGTCGCGACCGTCGCGCAGGCTCAGCCCGGAGATCTGCTCGACCCGGCTCAGCCGGTGGTACAAGGTGGTGCGATGCACGCGCAGTTCGGCCGCGGTACGCCGCACATCGCCCGCGCAGTCCAGAAATGTGCCCAGGGTGGGCAGCAAGGTAGATGCCGCCCGATCGGCCAGCAGCCTGGCCGCTCCCCCCGGCAACAGCGCATCCGCCCATACCTGGTGCGGGAACTGGGGCCAGCAGGGCGTCCGCGCTCAGCTCCGCCCAGCAGGCCGCGCCGCAGTCGTCCACAGTGGACAGCGCGATATCGGCCTGCCGCTTGGCCACGGACAGCTCGGTCAGCCCCTGGACCGGGCCGCCCGCACCGATGCGCCAGGAGCCCGCCTTGCTGAGCTCGCCGAGCAGCGCGCGAACGGATCTGCCCAGCCATTCGCCGTGCTGGCTGGCGCGACCGGTGATGATTACAGTGGCCCGCCGCGGCCAGCAGGCGGTCAGCGTACGCACCCCGGACTGGTCCCGGAAAAACCGTTCGACGTCATCGAGGAAGGCGGTTGGCGACTCGTGCGGCAGGCCGTCATCCGCAGAGGAGTGCCTGATCAGCAGGACGGCCACCTGGCCGTCATCGTCCAGCAGGCCCCGGTCGACCACCTCGTCCCGCGCCACGCTCCGGATGGCGGCGTCCTGGCTGAGCAATTGCTCCGCCAGCTCATGCCGCCGCACGCGGTCCCGCCCGCCGGCGAGCAGCCGACCGTGCAACACAACGCCGATCTCCGCCGCGGTGCGCGCGGAATCGGCCACCTGCTCCTCGGTGAGGTCCCCGAACCGGTCGGTGATCCATACGAAACCGAGCAGAAGCCCCCGGCACCGGATCGGCACGCACAACCGCTGCCACAGCTCCAGCGCCGGATTCTCAGGCACATAACCCGGCCCAGGCAGTCGGGCGATCTCCTCGTGCCGTACGTCCTCCGGCCGGGTCCTGCGGTGCAGCAATGACCAGACGCGCGCCGGGTCCGCATCGCCGAAGTCCACGCTCGCGGCGACCAGCCGCAGATCGCGATCATCGACAAGGACCGCGCGTCCGAGGCGAGTGGCCAACCCGTCCGCAAGTGCCTGAATCTGCTCGACGCTCATAGCTCACCTTCGGCGACGAGTGTTAGGAATCCTGATCAAACACGTTACGTGCTGCTCGATCCCGCATGGTCGACCGGCTGTCCCGCGTGCGGTTCAGGTCGGCTCGCTAGCGGTCTGATGGACCAGCTCGATGAGCTTTTCGGCTCGCCAGGTGCAAGTCAGAACAACGGCCGAGGGCACCATCGCGGTTAGCCGGTGATCTGGTACTCCTCGAGCAGCCGGCGTCCCACGATCATCTTCTGGATTTCCGCAGTGCCCTCGCCGATGAGCAGCATGGGCGCTTCCCGGTACAGGCGCTCGATCTCGTACTCCTTGGAGAAGCCGTAGCCGCCGTGGATGCGGAAGGAGTCCTCCACGACCTCCTTGCCGTCGCCTCGACCTTGGTCGCCATCTCGGCCAGCTTGAAGGCGATCGCCTGGTGCTGGGCGATCGGCTGGCCGAAGGCGTGCCGCCGCTGCGCGTAGTCGATGGCCAGCTCGAAGGCGCGCAGCGCAAGGCCGCAGCCGCGGGCGGCGACGTTGACCCGGCCGACCTCGACGCCGTCCATCATCTGGTAGAAGCCCCGGCCGGTGCGGCCGCCGAGCACCCGGTCGGCGGGAATGCGCACGTCCTCCAGGATCAGCTCGGTGGTGTCGACCCCCTTGTAGCCCATCTTCTCGATCTTCCCCGGCACCGTCAGGCCCGGCACCGCCGAGTTGGCGCCGAAGCCAGGCTCCTTCTCGATCAAGAAGGTGGTCATGTTCCGGTGCGGAGCATCGTGGCCGTCGTCGGTCCGGCAGAGCACCGCCACCAGGTTGGACGTGCCGCCGTTGGTCAGCCACATCTTCTGGCCGTTGATCACGAACTCCTCGCCGTCGCGCACCGCCTGGGTGCGGATCGCCGCGACATCCGAGCCCAGGCCCGGTTCGGACATGGAGAAGGCGCCGCGGACCTCGCCGGCCGCCATCTTGGGCAGGAACCAGGCCTTCTGCTCGGCGGTGCCGTGCCGGGCGATCATGTGGGCGACGATGAA
>WNFC01009306.1_pt1 | contig 13953 bp, 20 predicted proteins | sample 5400541 | NCBI WGS metagenome assembly WNFC01 (sample SAMN13153342, study PRJNA577476) | soil metagenome | isolation source: 120 cm saprolite under Douglas fir tree site 2 hole 2 replicate 1 | place: USA:California | collected 2015-04-18
GCTGATGGCGGCGATCAGAACCTGATCGCCTCGCGCAAACCGCGCGTGCCGATCGATCAACGGGCGCCTCGACCGTCATCGCCGGGAAACACAGCGCCCCGTCCACCTCCTATCGCGCGTTTCTCCACGGCCTCGGTGGGGAGCGGTCATTCTCCTCAGGTACCTGTACTCGCCGAAACACAAAAGCGGCTATTCTGTCGATTGGCACGTTTTCGGACCGGCGCCAGCCTCGGCTCACGGCTGGCGGATGGTATTTTCAGGTCGTGCTCGGCTTTTTTGGGGTTTTTACCGCTCGAGGTTCGGGCTGTATTACGGCGCTTCCGGAATTTTCGTTCGGCGCAGCGCCTATGAAGCGATCGGCGGCTTTCGCCTGAGGCAATGATCAATTGACAACTTGAATGGTGGGGCAGCACGATCGTTCGCATCTCCTCTTTACCCGCGGCGGCAAGATGACACGAGCCAGAGAGTGAGATGCCGGGTGAACCCCGGAAGACAAGACGCACTGGCCACCCCGATACCGTGGCGGCAAGAAACGTGGGAGGAGCGTCATGTTGGAGCTGTTGGAACGGCAGACGCGGCTGACGGTCAATCAGTGGAAAATTTTCTACGCCTGCTTCTTTTCCCTTGCACTTGATTTCTTCGATTTCTTCCTGATCGGCTTCGTCCTGGCGTTCTTCGTCAAGGATTGGAACCTCACCTATGGGCAATCGGCGCTGATTCTACTGTCTTCCGGGGTCGCTTCGGTCCCGGCCGGATTTTTCTTTGGATGGCTTGGTGACAAGATCGGCCGCCGCAAAGTCTTCATGATCACGATCCTCACCTTCTCGCTTGCCACCGGTCTGATGGCACTGACGCCTGAAGGCAGCTGGGTTTTCCTGACGGTGATGCGGTTCATCGTCGGCTTCGGGGTCGGCGGCTTTTTCGCGGTCGACATGCCGCTGCTGCAGGAATTCGTGCCCGCTTCCAAGCGCGGTTGGCTCAGCGGGGCATCGATGAGTCTGCTGCCGGCCGGTCCCTTGGCGGCCGGCGCGCTGAGTGCCACCCTCGGGCCGATCATTGGCTGGCGCGGGTTGTTCGCGCTTGGCGTGCTGCCGGCACTGATGGCGTTCGTCATTCGCGTTTGGGTCCCGGAGTCGCCGCGGTGGCTGATCAGCAAGGGGCGGTACGAGGAAGCGCGCACGTCGCTCGCCTGGGCGCTGCAACTTGATCCAAAAGAAATCAGTCTGCCGGCGACGGCTCCCGAGCCACGGCAGGTGTCCTGGCTGGAACTCTTCAAGTATCCGCGCAGCATCGCGGCCAGCTGCCTGACGGGGATCAGCCAGACAGGCGGAGTGGGGCTGGCGCTGTGGCAGGTCACACTGTTGGTGCTGGTGCTCCAGGTGACACCGGCCTATGCATCCTATCTGACGATCTGGATAAGCCTCGTCGCGATATTCGGGCGCTTCTTCTGTGCGTGGCTCTCCGATGCGCTGGGACGCCGCCCCGCGGGCATCCTGACTTGTCTTGCCGCGGCATTGACGATGTCTTTGGCCGGCTACCTGCACGACGCGTATCTCGGCACGCTATCGCTGTTCTATGCATTCCTGTTGATCAACAGCTTCTTTGGACCGGGCACCTACGCGATCATCGGGCCATATATGACGGAAGTTTGGCCGGCCTCGCTGCGAGCAAGTGGTCTTGGGCTCGCCTACGGCATCAGCAATCTCGGTAAATTCATCGGTCCGGCCGGACTTGCCTTGATCGCCGGAACGTCAAATTACGTCAGCCCACAGGCGACGCTCGATGCGATCATCCCCGGCTTCAATTACTTTGCGGTGTGGTACGTGCTCGCCGCGATTGCCTTCTGGTTAATCGCAATCGAAACAAGGGGCCGTTCGATCGAGGAACTCGACGCGGCGCTGACAACACGGCGGACCGAACCGGCCACCGCAAAAATCCCGGCGCAATAGTGAAACCGTGTATTGGAAGGAGAAAAGGAAAACAGGATGAGCAAGACCAGCAACCTCTCTCTCGACCAACGCGCCATGCAGGGCGCCGCGATGACCCCCGAAGAGCGCAAGCGAATGTGGCTGTCGATTTCCGACATCACCGAGGCGCAGTTCGATGCCCTTCGGGCAGAGCAGGAGGCCCGTCAGGACAGGGTGCCGCAGCCGGGGGCAGACGCCCCCGATTTCGAGCTCGATGTCGTGACGCGCGACCGCAGGCGGACCGGCGAGCGGGTCCGTCTTTCGGCGCTGCGCGGGCAGCCGGTCGGGCTAATCTTTGGCTCCTATACCTGACCGCCATTTCGTAATTGGGCCGTGCGCCTGAACGAAATCTACGCGAAGTACAAGGACCAGGTTCGGTTCTACGTCGTCTATATCCGGGAGGCGCATCCCGACGACGGTTGGCGGGTGCCGGAAAACCTGCGGCAGGACATCCGGTTTCGCGAGCCGCGGAGCGCCGCCGAGCGGACCGCAGTGGCGACCCTGTGCCAGATCAATCTCGATCTAGAGATGCCGATGCTCGTCGACGCGATCGACAATACGGTCGAGGAGCAATATATCGCCCTGCCGATGCGGCTGTACCTGATCGGGAAGAAAGGAATGATCGCCTATACCGGCGAGCGCGGCCCGTTCGGCTTCAACCCCGACATGTGGGAGGCTGCGATAAAAGCGGAGATCGGCTAGCGGCGAAAGTCAGACGCTTGAACCGGCAGGGGAGCGTTGCGCGCCTGTTACGCACTTATGCGGGGTCCGAAGCAGCGCTTCTTAGAAAGAACCCCGGCGTGTCCGTGATCTAAGTAACGCGTGGAGTTTTCCGCTGTTGATCGGAGGACCTAATGGGTCGCGCATATCGTCTAGCAGCAACCGCATTCCTGTGCTTAGCACCTCAGCTGGGCTTTTCAGCCGATTCGGGGTTGGTCACGACGGAAAGCAAGCACTCGGTCAGCGAAACGGTGCAGAGATTCGAGTCAGCGGTAAATGCAAAATCGGCGAATGGCTGGATGGTATTTACAGAAATTGACCATGCTGCGGCAGCAGAAAAAAGCGGATTAGAGCTGCTACCTCGCACCGTCGTCGTATACGGCAATCCAAAGGCCGGAACCAAAAATATGCAGAAGGTGCCGACTCTCGCGATCCTCCCTATCCGGTTAGAGCAGGTAGGGCTCCGTTAATTTGAGCGCCGTCGACGAGCTGACGGTAGGTGATGGTTGGTCGGGTGGCGGCTCGCCGGAGCAGGAAATCAGTCAGATCGGCGATGCGCCGGCGGCGATTGAAGCGGGTGCCGTTGAGCCAGGTCTTCACATTGCTGAACAGGACATGGACGATGGGCAGCACGGCATCGGCATTTTCACCGCCGTCCTGGACGATCGAGTAGTGGCGGAAGGCGTCGGCGAGACCGTGGTAGCTCTTCAGACCATCAGTGATGATTCGGGCGCCGGGCTTGGCCGCGCCGCGGACAAAGCCGCCCAGATCGGCGGCGGTGGCGGCCGGTAGGACGGCGATGCGGGCGCTGCCGGCGACGAAGCGGCTCTTCTTGATGCCCTCGCCCTGGCGCGGCGAGGCCGGGACGGTTTCGACCGCGATCGCCATCAAGCTCTTGTTCGGATCGGTGAGGCCGCGGCCCCGGCTCTCGGGCTTGCCGCGGCCACCATAATAGCTCTCATCGATCTCGATCAGGCCGTCGAGCGGATATTCCGGCCGCTCGCTCAGCACGTGGCGCAGCTTGTGCGCCATCAGCCAAGCCGTGTCGTAGCGCAGCGCCAGTTCACGCGCCAGGAACAGGGCCGACACGCCGCGCTTGTCTTGCCCGATCAGCCATGCCGCCGCGAACCATTTGCGCAGCGGCGTGCGGGTGCGGTGAAAGACCGTCCCGGCGGTCACCGAATGCTGCCGTCCGCAGCCGGCGCATTCGAAAACCCGCGGTCGAGCCGCCAGTTGATAAGCCAGCCGCCCGGCGCACCCGGCGCAGATGAACCCGTTGGGCCAACGCAACTCCGCCATTGCGGCGATGCACGCCGCCTCATCCCGGTAGCGATCCATGAAGGTGAGAAATCCGGACATCACAGGCCCCTGCCGCCACCTCAAGACCGGTGCAGGATACGCGCTCAACGTGAACACATCAAGAACATAACAACCTACCCTGCTTCAACCGGATAGGGAGGCTCGCGATAGACGTTCCGTTGAAAGCTCTCGTCTGGCAAGACGATCAGGGGAAGGTCTGGTTGACGTATCATTCAGCAGAATACCTTCAGAACTACGTTTACGCGCGGCACGGTCTGCAATCGAATCCCGATGCCACCAAGGCAACTGAACGTGTACTTGGGGATATTGCTCAGCAAGTTACCGAATAAGCCGGGGCTCAATCCAGCCCGAACCCGAGAGTATCAACCGTCTGATTCTATCCCCTAGGTGTCAGCGCGCGCCGGAGCGTCGCTTCGAACCAGCGGCAGCCCGGCGCGCCGCCATTCCGTGAAGCCGCCATCGAGACGGCGGGCGCGATACCCGACTGGCCGCAAGATCTCGACCGCCTTGTAGGCCATCACACAATAGGGTCCGCGACAATAGGCGACGATCTCCGGTCGTTTCGGCAGCCCCTCCAGCCGCTCGGGCAGGGTTATGATCGGGATGCTGAGCGCGCCCGGAATATGGCCCGCTCGATACTCGATCTCCGGGCGGACGTCGATCAGCCGGATTGACCGCCGTTGCAGGCGCTCGACCAACTCCTCCCGCGTAACCGGTGGCACCGAATCCCGTTCGCCGTAAGCCCGCCTGACAATCTCTTGCGCGGCGGCGTGGTTCGTCTCCGCCATGCCGCGCAGGACCGCCATCAAATCGAGAACGCGCGCGTCGGCCAGATTGTAGAGAATCTGCCGGCCCTTGCGACGCCGGCTGACAATGCCGGCACGACGCAGCTGCTGAAGATGCTGGGAGGCGTTTGCGATCGAAAGGCGAGAGGCCTCGGACAGCTCCTCGACGCTGCGCTCACCTTGCGCCAGAAGGTCGAGGAGTTCGATACGGCTCGGGCTCGCCAAAACGCCGGCGGTTTCCGCGAGGTAGCCGAACATCTGGTGTCGTGCATCGATCATGTGCTGTACCGGCCTCGGTGGTCACGGCATCGAATAACCACAAGCAGAGCCTATAGTTGAAGAAATCGGCAGGGTCTACCGAATCGCAAGCCGACCAATCAAACCGGCCACCCGTTCGCGGCAACCATGGTTCAACGCTTGCGCCAGCCTTCGACCGAATAGGTGTGCCATTCGCGCAGCAGTTAGAGAAGAACGAGCGCGGCGAGTACCGGCATGCCGGCGATGAGCGGATAATTGGTACCGGCGTACGGCTTCAGCAGCTGTCGCCAGATCGAGGCGACCGCGACGGCGTGGAGCTCCATCGGCGCCATATACGCAACAGCAGGGCGGGGGAGCGGCGTTTCCACAAAGCCGACGATGATCGTCGCGCCGACGGTCGGCGCCACGCCGTAAAAGTGCTGCCCGACACGGCCCTCCCTATCCGCTTGCGCCCTGCGAACCGCGGCCATAACATTCAAGCATTGAATTGAGTATCGAGACCGCGGCGAGCAACCCTCATGGATGCATTGGGTCGGATCTGTCACTGCTGCGTATCTGAAGGGGTGCCAAAACGCTCCTTCATCGTCGCGCTGATCGTCGGGACCATCCTCAACCTAATCAACCATCAACCAGGGCGACGCGATGCTCGCCGACATGCCGCTCGATCTCGCCAAGCTGCTGCTGACCTATCTGGTGCCATATTGCGTCAGCACCTACGGCGCCGTGTCCTATCGGCTGCACGCAGCGCGGCCGCGGCCGAACGAGCCGACGCCGGCATTGGCCCGGTAATCTCACCAGGAGGAACACGCGATGGCAATCACGCAGAAGACCGTCGTCCGCATGACGCTCGATGCGGAGTGCCCGACCCATGCCCGCACCGAAGCACGAGCCGGCAAGCACGAGCTCGTTATCGACGAGCCGGCGGTGCGGGGCGGCAGCGATCTCGGCCCGACGCCGATCGAGACGATGATCGCTGCGTTGCTCGGCTGCACCAACGTGATCCTCAATCGGGTCGCCGAAAAGAATGATGTTGTGGTGAAGAACCTGTCGCTCCAGGCCGAAGCAAGTTTCGACCGCCGCGGCGTGATGCTGGAGGGGGAAGTGGCGGTGCCGTTTCCCGAAATCCGCCTGACGATCAATCTCACGACGCCGGCGAGCGAAGATCAGGTTGGGCGCGTGAGGTCGGATCTCGGGAAATTCTGCCCGGTGTCGAAGGTCATCCGCCAATCCGGAACGCGGCTCGATGAGATCTGGAACGTAACGCACCCCTAAGGCGCGCCGTTTTTTTGCGGAGGAATGATCGATGGCCGAGACCGCACCGCTCAGCCGCTTCGAAGTCACGTTCGATGTCGAGGGGCGTAATGACGCCAAATTTCGCAACGACATCACCGTACATCTGCGCGGGCCGCACCCGGCGAGCGTCGAATTGCCAACCGACGAGGGGCCGTATCACGGCGGCGACGGAACCGCGCCTTACCCGCTCGCCTATTTCGCCAGTGGCCTGACTGCTTGCATCATGACCCAGCTGCGCGCCTTCGCGCGACGGCTGGAGATCCCGCTGACGACCATCGCGGTCAAGGCCCGGCTGCATTGGCAGGCGCAGCAGCGCGGGCGCGAACCCTACGAGAGCTCGCCGGTCGCCTTCACGATCGATCTCGATCTCGGCGGCGCCGCCTCGACCGAGGACAAAAAGCGCTTGATCGAGGCGGCGGCGAAAGGCTGCTTTGTCGAGCAGTCGCTGAAACCGGGGATCGTCAAGCATCGGCTCAAGGTCGACGACGACTGGGTCGCGATATGATGCGATGGGAGGAAACACGATGACCACGATGGCCGATCCGATCGTCCCTATTCCCTCCTTCGACGAGCTGAGCCCGACCTTCCAGGCGCGGGCGCGTCGCGGCCGGGAGCGCCTCGGTGTCAATGTCAATAGCCTGCACGCCTTTGCCCATTCCGAAAAGCTCGGCGGCGCCACGCGGGATTATTTCGAATCGGTGGCGCGGCTCAGCTCGCTGTCGAGCGAGCTGCGCCTGTTGATCCGGCTGGCGGTCGCCACGGCAAACCAGTGCCGCTACTGCACCGCACACCAGCGCCATCAGCTCGCCGGCCTCGGCGTGTCGGAAGCGAAAATGGCGGCGATCTGGCAGCCCGAGAGCGATGAACTGAGCCCGCGCGAGCGGGCGGCGGTTCGTTTCGCCCAGGAGATCACGCTCGACGCCGGCGGCATCCGCGAAGCTGTCTATGCCGATTTTATCCGGGAGTTCACGCCACAGGAGCGGGTCGAGGTCGCGATCGTGGCGACTTCGATGGGCATGCTAAACAAGCTGAACGATGGGCTCCGCGTGCCGCTCGAAGCCGAGTTCGAAGCCCTCGTGGATTGATCGCGTGCACTGATCAGCCGGCCGGCAGCGACAACGGCCGCGGCGCGACCCATGCGAGCAAGATACGCCCATATGTGCCGCCGGCCGCGACGAGCACGGCTGCGACCCCAATATTCCACATCAGGATCATGATCGTCGCGTCGAGATCGTGGAACAGCGACAGCGCCGTTGCCGCAATTGCCGCAACCGCCAGGGCGCCGGTCATCACAGTCTCCGTCGGCCGCAGCGCCGCTGCATAGCGCACCATCAGCAAGAGGGTGAGGGACAGCGGAAAACTCGTCAGAAACAGCGTGGCGAAGCACCGCGCGGCCTCGCCCGTTTCAACCCCAGTCGGTGTGATGTCGACCCAATCGGTCAGGCAGCCGTAGCTGATTGTGGAGAGCCAGACCAGTAACGCAGGCATCGGCAGCAGGAGCCAGCCGCGCGACCGGTCGGGCAGGCTGATCATGAAGGCAGCGACCGCCGCGAGAATGCCGGTGATCGCGGATGCCGCCAATCCGGCAACAAAAGCCGGTTGGCGCAGCCGTTCGCCGATATCGCTCCTGACGCCATGATCGACGGCGATCAGCAGCACGATGATCGCGGCAAGCAGCAGCCATGACCCGGCGCGCAACACCGGATGGTGCAATCGCCTGACCGGGACGCCCTCGGCGGCAAGCGACTCGATAAGGTCAGGTGTCGTGATCACGTGAGCTTCGATCTCCCAAAATTTGTCGCAACCTCCTCACGGCGCGATGGGTGGCTACTTTGAGGGCTGCGATCGAGATCCCGCTTGCAGCTTCCGCCTCTTTGAGGGACATCTCGTTGAGCTTTAACAGCGTTATCGCCCGGCGCTGGCTTTCCGGCAGGCTCTCGATCGCGTGTCGCAAAGCGCGATCATCACCTGCGATCTCAGAGAGGTTCGCTTCGCGAGCGGCAAAGGTTTCATGCTCTGGTTCGAGCGGCCTTTCGCGTCGGCGCACGCGACCCTGGCGGCGCAGCCTATCGACGATCCGGCGATGTGCGATGGCAACCAGCCACGGGCCAAAAGGCCGGCTCGGATCGTAAGTGTGGCGGATGGCGTGCACGGTCAGCAGGATGTCCTGAACCGTATCTTCGACATCCGCCGGGTTGCGATGGTGCTTGGCCACCAGGGAACGCAGATAACCGGTGATCTGGTGGAGCAGTTGTCGGTAGGCCATCTGGTCGCCATCCTGGGCGCGGGCCATCAGCGAGGACCATGCCGTTCGATCGCCTGCCTCCGGCTTACGCCCTGACAAATTGTCGTTTGGCACCACTCCTCGGCCTTCCACTCACCCGTCCGCCCCGGGATCGTCGCGCAGCAACACGGTTCGACGCATCGAGCGCCACGGTAACCTTTCTCGGCGGGCCAGCGAACTCCCCTGGTGCAACCCCGATAGCGGGGACCACCTGCCGAGAGGACCATGCGATGAAGCAAACGCTCGCGACCACCACGCTCGCCGCCGCAATCGGCCTTGCGATTGCCACGGTGAGTACGGCCCAGGCCCAGCAGGCCGCCAAGCCGATGAACGCGCAGCAGCAGGCGGTGATGGAACGGATGATGAAGAACAATCTGGAGAAGTGCTACGGCGTCGCGGCGCGCGCCAAGAACGATTGCGCCGAGGGCGCCCACTCCTGTGTCGGCCAATCCACCATCGACCGCGACAAGGCCTCCTTCGTAGCCCTGCCGAAGGGCGACTGCCAGAAACTCGCCGGAGGCAGCCTGAAAGCCTCCTGAGCGAGAGCGCCCGTGAGCGTCTCCCTGCACGGGCTGCCCGGCCCGATTCCCGCTTCGGCGGGGATCGGGTTGCGCTTCCCACATCATGACGCGGTGTTGGCCGAAAAGCCCTGCGTTGCTTGGCTTGAGGTGAACCCGGAAAACTACATGGGCGGTGGCAAGCCGCTCGCTTATCTCGACCGCATACGCCGCGATTACCCGCTGTCGCTGCACGGGGTCGGATTGTCGCTCGGCAGCGCCGACGGGCTCGATGCCACGCACCTGACCCGGCTGCGTTGCCTCGCCGACAGGGTGGAGCCGGGTCTTGTCTCCGAGCACCTCTCGTGGAGCGCCATCGAGGGCGTGCATTTTCCCGAGTTGCTGCCGCTGCCGTTGACCGAGGAGGCGCTCGCCGTCGTTTGCCGGAACGTCGAGACGATGCAGAACTTTCTTGGGCGGCGGGTCCTGATCGAGAACCCCAGCTCGTATCTGCGCTTCTGTCATTCGACGATCCCCGAGTGGGAATTCATCGCCGCCGTCGCGCGGGACACCGGCTGCGGCATTCTGTGCGATGTCAACAACCTTTACGTCAGCGCCTGCAACCACGGCTTCGACCCGCGCTGCTACCTTCAGACGCTGGCACCGGACACGGTCCAGGAAATTCATCTGGCGGGGCACAAGCTCCGCCGGTTCGACGACGGCCGCGCAATCCGGATCGACGATCACGGCTCGCGTGTCGCTGCCGAGGTCTGGGCACTCTATCGCGAGGCCGTCAACCGCTTTGGCTGGATGCCGACCCTGATCGAGTGGGACACCGAGGTGCCGCCCATTGCGGTGCTGCTCGACGAGGCCGCCAAGGCCGATCGCATTCTCGCCACGGAGCCAGCGCATGCCGACGCTGCATGAAGTCCAGCACGCTTTCTCCGCAACACTGCGGGGCGGCGGCGATGGCGATCTTGCCGATTGGGTCGTCGCCGACGATTTTTCCGCCGCCGAGCGGCTGCTGATCTACCGAAACAGCTCCCGCTCGGTGACAGTGGAGGTGCTGCGGATGACCTATCCGGCGGTCGACCGGCTAATCGGCCGCGACTTCTTTGAACTTTCCGCCGAGCGGTTCTGCGCCGCACACCCCCCGGGCAGCGGGTATATGAACGAGTATGGCGGCGAGTTCGCAGATTTTCTCGCAGGGCTGCCTGAAGCCGCCGCGGCGCTGTGCTACCTTCCCGATGTGGCGCGGTTCGAGTGGGCGCTAAGCTGTGCGGCGAATGCCGGCGATGCGACCGCCCTGGATCTGCCGAGCCTCACAGCAATCGATCCCGAACAACACGAAGACCTGCGGTTCGAGCCGCACCCATCCGTCCGGCTGCTTGAGCTGGATTACCCCGCGGATGCCATCGCCGATGCGGTCCTGGCCGGCGATGACGACGCAATTGCTGCGATCGATCTGGCGAGCCGCCCGGTGCGTCTCGTCGTCGGCCGCGGGCCTGACGGGGTCGACGCCCGCCGCCTGACACCGAGCGAAAATGACTTTGCGAGACGGCTTTTCGCCGGCGAAAGGCTCGGAGAAATCCTGCAAAGCGCCGGACCCGACGGAGCGGCGTGGCTGGCCGACCATTTCGTCAACGGCCGGCTGAGCGGTTTTCGCATCGAGTGCGCCGCCAACGGAGCCGTCGTCCCATGAGCAACGCGGGCGTGGCCGCGGCGCGAGCGCGATCGAATATCACGGGGCTGTTGTTGCGCGTCCTGGACTGGCTCGAAGCCATTCCCTATTGGGTGCTCGCAGTGCCGTTGCGGCTGGGCCTCGCCTGGATCTTCTGGAGCGCCGGCCAGGTCAAGCTGATCAATTGGGAGACCACGCTGATCATGTTCCGCGACGAGTACCAGGTCCCGCTGCTGCCGCCGGAGTTGGCTGCCAATATGGCGTTGAGCATCGAATTGACCGCGCCTGTGCTGCTGGTGCTTGGGCTGTTGACCCGCCTGACCGTCCTCGTCCTGTTCGGCATAACGGCGGTCATCCAAATCTTTGTCTATCCGGAAGCCTGGCCGACCCATCTTCAGTGGCTGTCGATGATGCTGGTGCTGTTCTCCCGCGGCGCCGGCAAGCTCTCGCTCGATCATCTGCTGTGGCGCTGGCTGGAGCCGCGGCTGGGCCGGCAATGAGCCATTTCCGATCCGCAAGAAGCCAGCAATACGTCGCAAGCAATCTCGTGCCGGCCGCCGCTACTCTCGGCGATGGATATTCGCGACGATGAAGGTGACCGGAGCGGAACCGTAGTTTTCGACCCAGTGTGCGCGCGGCCCGAACTCGGCGAAGACCTGGCCGGGCCGAAACTCCTCCGTCGTCCCGTCGTCATGGTGGTTGGTCAGCACCCCGGACAGCAGGTAGACGATGGTGGGATCGCCTTGATGGCTGTGCAGACCGACATGGCCGCCGGGTTCGATGACCGCGCGGCTGAGCCGCAGCTCACGGTGCTGGAGGCTGTCGATCTCCTTGGCGAGATCGATGCCGCCGAGAACGTTCTCGGACACGAGCTTGTAATCGGTCGGCGGAGATTGCTGTCCCAAGACGTAACCGGCCGACAGCAGCGTCAGCACTGCAGCAGTTGTTGCCGTCGCGCGAGCCAATTTATTCATCCTCGAACTCCCACTCCGACGAGGAGAGGACCATGCCACGAATTAAACCATTGCGGCCCAAAACCGTCCCTGAGCTTCTCGGCCCGGCAACGTAACCTGACGGCCGGTCCGGGCGAACCGAAAGAAAGGATCGTCTCGACACCGGCAGGTACAGGTGACCGCGCACGCGCTGATCCGATATTTCGCTTTCCTCCTTCTGCTGCTCGGATCAGCGGGGCCTGGCGTCGCGGCCCCGCCAGACTGGTCCCAAGAGTGGCCCCGGACCGATTTCTCGAAAGCCTCGGTTCCGCTAGATGAGATTGTCTCCGGTGGACCGCCGAAGGACGGGATTCCAGCGATCGACAAGCCGGAATTTACCGGCATCAAGGGGAACCACGGGCTCTCGCCGCGCGAGCCGGTTATATCGGTGCGTATCGGCCGGGAGGCCCGCGCCTATCCGCTACGGATCCTGAGCTGGCACGAGATCGTGAACGACACGGTCGACGGGACGCCGATCGCCGTCACCTTTTGCCCGCGGTGCGATTCGGCGGTCGTGTTTGATCGGCGGGTCGACGGCCGGATCTTGAGTTTCGGCACGACTGGGAAGCTCCGGAATTCGGATCTCGTCATGTATGACCGGCAGACCGAGAGCTGGTGGCCGCAATTCCTGGGCGAGGCGTTTGTCGGCGAACTCACCGGAAAACAAATGCCGCTGGTTCCATCGCGGGTCGAGTCGGTCGAACGTTTCGCCGAGCGCTTTCCGTACGGCAGTGTCCTGGTCGCGCCTAAAGGCAGCGGGCGCGCTTACGGCACCAATCCGTATGCCGGCTATGACCGGGCCGCCAAGCCGTTCCTCTATCACGGCCGCTATGACGATCGCATTCCGCCCTTGGCGCGTGTCGTGGTAGTCGGGGATCAGGCTTGGACCTTCGAGCTCCTGATGAAACGCCGCAAGATCGAGGCGGGCGATCTTGTGCTGACGTGGGAGCCGGGCCAATCATCACCGCTGGACGCAACGACGATCGATGCCGGTCGTGATATCGGCAATGTCGTCGTGGAGCGCCGCACCGGTTCGGGCCTGGAAGACGCGGTCTACGACGTGAGCTTTGCTTTTGCATTTCGGGCCTTTCACCCGAAAGCACCGATCCGTGCCGAATAAGGGGGCTTCGGCGGCGCGTCGCCCGATCGAGGGGGCGCCGTGCTCGCGGCGCCCCGCTCGCACGACCGGCGCAATCGCGCTATGATCAAGTCCTCAATTGAACAGGGAGATGATTATGGCGCTCGAAGACACGATGAGAGGGATGCGAGAGGCTTCGGCAAAGCGGCTTCCGGCCGACAAAGCCGCGATCATGCACCGCGCGACCGAAGAGTTGCGTGCATCGGGCATCATGGATCGGGTGATCAAGGTCGGCGAGCCGCTGCCACCCTTCGCCCTCCCGAACGCGTACGGGCATCCGGTACGCTCGGCGGATCTCCTCGCCAGGGGGCCGCTGGTCCTGACCTTCTTCCGCGGCGCCTGGTGACCCTATTGCAACGCAGAGCTGTATGCTTTGCAGCAAGTGATGGGTACGTTGAAGGAATTGGGCGCGACGATTTGCGCGATCACACCGCAGCCGCCGGAGGCCAGCCGGCCACTGATCGAGAAGCACAAGATTGCCTTCGATCTGCTTTCCGACCATCGCAACGAATACGCCGCCAAGCTCGGCCTGCGGTTCAAGCTGCCGGACGATTTGAAGCAGGTGTATCTGAGTTTCGGTAACGATCTAGCGGTCCGCAACGGCGAGGACAGTTGGACGCTACCGATGCCCGGCCGGTTCGTTATCGATACCAAAGGCTTCGTTCGTGCCGTCGATGTCGATCCCGACTATCGCTTCCGGCCCGAGCCGGAGAAGACAGTGGAGGACGTCAAAGCGCTCAAATAACCGGTATCCGGAGCCGGCCTACCCGGCCGAGAGCGTCTCGATCACCGGGCACCCGGGCGTTTCCCCGGCGTCGCAACGCTGCACGGTCTCGGCCAGCACCTGCTCCATCGCGCGCAGATCGGCGATCTTGGTCCGGATATCGGCGAGGTGCCGGGCCGCAACCTCGCGCACCTCGCCGCAGGTCCTGCGGCCGTTTTCGGCGGACAGCGCGAGCAGGATGCGGATTTCGTCGAGGGTGAAGCCGAGTTCACGGGCGCGGCGGACGAAGGTCAG
>WNFC01008838.1_pt1 | contig 13952 bp, 11 predicted proteins | sample 5400541 | NCBI WGS metagenome assembly WNFC01 (sample SAMN13153342, study PRJNA577476) | soil metagenome | isolation source: 120 cm saprolite under Douglas fir tree site 2 hole 2 replicate 1 | place: USA:California | collected 2015-04-18
CACAATGCCACCATAGACATAGTGCAGGTAATAAAGATTCCCCCCTGGCGCCCTCTGGCCCAGCAGCACCAGCGTAATACCCAGTACCGCCTGCAAAGCGCCCAGGATAGCGGTAACGATCAGTGAAATACGCCATGGCTTGTTCAAGGTCCTCCGGGGAAGATCCACGGCCCGGTCTTTATTTCCTTCTCCACCCGAACGAGTGTCCTCCCCGGGCGCATTGGCCGGGTCCGCATCTTTCCTTACATCCACGCTGGCGCTGCGCCTCTCCCGGAAAAAGAGCGTCAGCCCCCACACACCGGCTATCAGGCCCGCTGCCAGCACCAGCACCATGTTGTAAAAATGAAGTTGTACAACAACCTGTAACATCAATATTCTCCGCAGTCGCACAAGGGCAACATATATATACTTCTTCCGTGGAATAACAATAGCGGAATTATTCCTGACGTACTATAGCAGATTTCTTTGCTTTGCGCTAACGCTTTCCCCTGCTGCCTTAGCTCGTACTCGTACTATGCGGTACAGCTTTGTTCGTAAGGTAAGCCCCATTGCTTATACCCAATAACGTTAAGATCCCTTGATTCAGATCGGGAAAGCTGCTGAAGACGGCAGGCTGGTGGGCAAACAGAGAGCCAAGAGTGATAGTGTAGACAAACACTAAGATGTTCGTGAAGTAGAACAACTGCGTCTTGCCCAGGTCGATCTGGGCGGCATTGCCTACTTCCTCCCCACGAAACAGGTCGGTCCATTTAGCATCAGCCGGGCTTTTGTTGACCAGCAGTCGACCAGCGGTATCAACTTGACTCGTATCCACGCGCTGAGCTGACAATTGGGTCAGCGTTTTCGCAGTTTCCGGCGTACCCACAAGCGAGGTGGCACTGATCCCCATCAAGACCAATAAGCCTGCGGGGATAGCGATCATCAGCGGGTCACTACTTTGCCCAAAACGGAGATTAAACAGGGCCGCTGAGGCATATGAGGAAGAGGTGACAAGTGTCCAGAGGGATGCCTGCAGCCGGGAGAGGCTGATCCTGTTGCGCTGGTCGATCAACAGCCCTCGCCAGTAGCCAGTTACCCCGTGGCTCGCGACGAGTCCACTGCCGGTCAGAAGGAACATAGTGCCTAACCATGACCATAGCCGGTATGCAAGTGGTATCAGCAATAAAACCAGCACTATTGCAGCTATAATCGCGATAATACCAAGGGTATGCCAGATCTTCCATTTGGGCGCGGTCGACTGTGGTGCGGTTGCGATGGGGAGCGTTTCTGCCATTATTCACCTCTTTTTAAAACTCAAAGGTAGTCGCATCAACCAACCAGACATACAATGCGATACGAGCCTCTGTCACTCTACTCAGCTATTCTAGTAGAAAACGCCTCTAGAAGCAACTATCAATAGAGGGCTGCCAACTCGAGGAACTTTTCACCGCAGGCAACGTTTAAGTTGATAGATAGGCATCAAGAAACGCTTATCGCGTCGAAGGCGCAGAGTTTCCTCGCCTTTCTATACGCATGAAAGAACCATTATTGGGAGACAAATATTATGTTCCAGAAAGCGCAGCAATACCTCTTACTGCACCGGCTTCTCGCCATCGGCGCCGTATTGATCCTGGCACTTTTGATCGTTGGAGTTGGAGTAGCCGTCGCCTTCGCCGGCAGAACTTCCGTCCAGGGGCAGAACTGTGGCGAGGTCCATACCCTCAATACACCTTTTATAGAGAGCGGAGAGAAAGTACAGCAGGCAGAAAATTGTTTCTGGCAGGCTTTCCAAACATGCAGTGCCGCCTCGCTTACCTTCGAAACGAGCGGCACAGACGCCGGGGTCATACACACCTTCACGATAATCAACAACAATGGCAAATGCTCCATCTCGGATGCGACGCAGCACTACATCGCCCCGAACCCCACGCAGTCAGGTCCGGCTTACACCTGCACCGGCCTGGCGCGCCAGGCAGACGGATTGCACTTCTTAAACTGCGGCGCTGAAGGCAATATCGTTGTTCCCCTGCCGCTGGCTCAACAGTGTGGAACGGTGCAGGCCAGCGCCAATGGACTGATCAATCCAGGCGCTGCCAGGCAGGCAGAAGATTGTTTCTGGCGCGCATACCAAACGTGCAGCCCTGCCACCCTGGCCTTTAGCAAGACGGGCGTCGATACGGTATTGACCCACACCTTTACCGTCACCGGGAACAATGGCAAATGCGCCATCTCGGACACCGTCCAGAACGGGGGACCCGACGCCATCCCAACCCCACCCAGGACCTATACCTGCGCAGGCCTCACGCAACAAGCGGCAATGGCTCTTTTTCATGTCTTTCAGAAGAATGGCCTAGTTGACTAAATCGTTTATTTATTACATAGACATATTCACCGCGACAGCTAAACATTAGAGGATAAGAGGCGAGGACATACTAGCTGAAGGAAAACTGCTAATGGATGCCCACTACAGTGAAAAAGATGCCGAAACAGTCATTCAAGAACATCTGCGTGAGCGGGGCTGGAACCTCACTGACCTTCGTATTCTTCGTAAAGGTTATAGAGACTTTTTAAATGGTGAAGAAGCTGACTATGCTTTTTTGTTGGATAACAATGCTGTTGCTTTTTTAGAAGCAAAACGTCCTGGCAAAGATCTCTATGCTGCCTTGGAGCAAGCCAGAGGATATGCTCAGCTTTATTCATCCAGTAGTGGTCACGAAGTATCCCTTCTATTTGCAAGCGATGGTCTGACTTATTTACGGCAAAATCTCAAAGCAAATACTTTGCCTGAGAAACTAAATCAGATGCCTACCCCAGCAGAGTTGCGAGATTTTTTCTACCCTCAATCGCAGATCATGTTGGGCAAACTCCGTGATTACCAGAAAGTAGCTATCTCACAGGTGGTAGCAGCAATTCAAGGTGGTCGTACTAAGTTATATATTCAAATGGCAACAGGTACAGGCAAGACTATCACAGCTGCCGGAATCATTGCAAAACTGTGGTCCTTAAAACTAGTTCGCCGCACATTCTTCTTAGTGGATCGCGACGCCCTAGCTGAGCAGGCTGTTCGTAATTTTAGACAGTATTTAGGTGATAACCTAAACGTTCGTCGTGCGACTGGTGATCGTGAAGATCAGTTTGCCGATGTGTTGATAACCACTGTACAACACTTGGCTGTGAGGCAAAAATATAGATTTTATCCTCACGATCAGTATCAATTAGTGATCCTAGATGAGTGTCATCGCTCATACTTTGGCGACTGGCACGATGTGCTCGAACACTTTTACAGCGGTGGCGCGCGGTTATTGGGGTTGACAGCAACCCCTTCCGACAAAGAAACGATTAATACTGATAGGTATTTCACTGATCCTGGTACACTTAGAGGGCCAGTTTATCGCTACACTATCCGCCAGGGTGAACAAGATAGTATCTTGGCACGGTGCATTCATTTTAAGTTCTATACAAATGTAGACCTCTATGGCATCCATGACATGGGTTTCGACTTCGAGCCGGAACAACTAGGACGTGCAGTAGATGTACCGGAGCGCAATCACCTGATCGCTGAAAAGTATTTTGAAATAATTGGCCTTCGCGAGCCGGTTAAGACCATTATCTTCGCGGCCAGTATCCGGCATGCTACCCATCTGCGCTATGCTCTTATCGAGCAATATAATGAACTGAATCATCTGCCACGCAACGATGCCACAGCAGAACGGTTCATTGTTGCTATTCACAATGAGATACCTACTGCGCGTGACCTTCTCCAAGAGTTCCAGAAGATCGACGGTCCTATTAAGGTAGCAGTGGGTGTGGGAATGTTGGATACCGGGATTGATGCTCCCGATGTGGAGATACTCTTGATGGCACGTCCTACAAAGAGCAAAATCCTTTATGTTCAGATGAAAGGCCGTGGTACACGCAAGTGTATCGAGACAGGCAAAGAGTTTTACAAACTGGTGGACTTTGTAGATATCACACGCCTAGAGGAGGCTGAGGTTATCACCAACGAAACACCTGGAGTGGTTGATGTAGACGAGTTAGGAGAGCTAACGGAATTAAGTCGGATAGGATTAAAGCATACTACAGAAATAGAAGCATTGCCGCTAGACTCTGAGATAGCAGCAGAGCCGCAGGAGATGGTGATCCTGAATATACCTGTAACACTAGAAATTTCCGAGGTGATCGCCCCAAGGCTGCTGGAAGACCTCAAACGTCAATTGGAGACTCAACTCAAGCAGCGTCTGGGTCAGGATAGTGCTAGAGAACGCTTCTTGCAGACTTTGCTGGCCTGGCGCTTTTTTAAAGGAGAGGTACCAGTCGACCACATCTTCTTAGCATCAATGGGGTTTAACATTCATACTCTACGAGACCTCTATGGTGAACCAGATGCTACCTTGGAAGATTTTGTGGCTGTAGCTTTTGGCCAAACGGACTTTGAGCAAGTACATGTCCATCGGCGACTCGAACTGTGGGCGAAGGAGAAAGGATTGAGTCTAGATCAACGTGAGATGGTGTTAATGCTCGTAGGCTTCAAACAGGCCAACCCAGAGATCACAGCCAAGCAGATTCTACGTTCACAATGGTTAGAATATCAAGGAGGGCTGCATCGTGTAAAGCAAATATTTCCTGGCGGGCTACAAGAACTAGTAAAATTAGCTGATCAGGCTGTAGTGGAGGCTCTATGAACTCTCGCGTGCTGGATTTTAATACCTTTGGCGATACTCTCTGGCGGATTGCCAACGTCTTCCGTGATGATACCCTCAAAACAACCGAGTATCTAGAGGAGTTTTCCTACTTTTTCTTTCTCAAGCTCTGGGATGAACGAGAGCGAGCAGAGGAAGAGATACTGGGCGAAGAATATATTTCTTATTTGCCGCAGGACATGCGTTTCTACATTTGGGCAAGTGATCCCGATGCAGCTGCCGAGGCTAAGGGCTTTGAGTCAGTAGTCGCATTTGTCAATGACTTGTTTGATCGCCTCAGCCATATCGGCGATGTAGTGGAAACTCGCGACAAAATATATACATATCTTCCCAGAGGCTATGAGGAAATCAAGCCTGGTTATATACGCCTTCCTTCTACAAAAGAAATGGCTCTGAGGGAAGGCCCATTCAGCTACAGTGATATTATGGGCATAGAGCGCAACCTAGATCTCTTACGCCGTATCTTCCAAAATCATACTCTGCGTGTACGCTACGATCCTACCATTCGTGAGTTGTGCAAGCAGTTAATGGCAATCCAAATTCAAGAAGAGACCGGCGGTAAATGGGATATTCTCGGGCGTGCCTACGAGTATGTAGTCAACAAACTAGGTGAGCAGAAGCTATATGGTCAGTACTTTACTCCACGTCACATTGTAGACCGCATCATCCGAATAATTGACCCGAATCCAGGTGAACTCATATACGATCCAGCAGCAGGCACCGCAGGTTTTCTGGTACGCGCCTTTGAGTATATTCAAGGCAAGATCAATAATCAAACATCTGACCCCATCCGCCGTGAGCGAATGGTGAGAGAGCTCAAGGAAAAACATCTGTGGGGAGTAGAAAAGGCACCTGATGTCTTCAAGCTGGGTTTGATGAATATGGTTCTGCATGGCGATGGTTCCACCCATCTTAAAGAAGACGATAGTTTAAGCAGTAAGGCTCAAATCGAGTGCAAAGACCTTTACGACATTATTGTTGCCAACCCACCATTTGGTCCAACAGCCCAAGAGCGCATGGCTCAGTTTGAATACCACATCAAGCTATATGAGGCTCTCTTCACCCAACATATCTATAATGCACTGAAGCAAGGGGGTCGAGCAGCTTTTATTGTCAAGGAAGGTTTGTTGTTCGACGGTAAAAATGCTCTACAACGTATCCGCCGCAAGCTGGTAGAACAGTTCCATGTGCTAGCTGTTATTTCATTACCAAATGGTGTTTTCAATCCCTACAGCGGAGCCAAAACTTCGGTGCTTGTTATCCGCCGTCCAATGGGCAAAGATGACAAGCATCCTACAAACTACGTTTGGTTCTACAATGTCGAGAGTGACGGGCGTGATTTGGGTGCTACACGCCGTCACCTCGCTGACTTCGACACCGATGGAGACCTAGCTGATGTAGTGGTACAGTTTCCCTACCGTTTCCAAAACGGCTATCCTGCCCTTAAGTCAGGGCAAGATGTTAGTACGTACGGGCCGAAGCGGTGGTGGGCTAGCATGGACAAGATTCGTGAAAATGACTACAACCTCACTGCCTCACGCTATAACCCTAATCCATCCATCGCCTTAGAGCATGAGGATCCCCGTGAACTCATTAACCGATTGCTCGACTGGGAGACAGAGATTCGAAGTGACCTTGAAGAATTATTGGAGATGATTTCTGTACCACAGAGTGCAACACTGATGGCAGGCGCATTTCCATTTCTGAAGACAGGAGAGGAAGGCGATGCCTGAGCGTGCAAGTGTTACTTTGGAAAGGGCCATAGAGCAGGGCTTCACTATCTGTCTGGATACGAACTGTCTAGTATTTTATTTTAGTGGTGAACAGCCATGGACAGAGAATTTACGACCTGTTTTTGAAGCCAAAGATCAGGGTAAAATAAAATTGGTCACCAGCACTGTCACCCTAGCGGAAGTGCTGGCGAAGGCACAGACACAACAGCAACAGGATCAACTTCTCAGTACAGTACAACGCTATTTCGATGTAATCCCAGTTTCTGAAAGAGATGGGATCTATGCTGCTGGCATTCGGCAGGATAATAGTAAGGTCAAAGCCTCTGATGCACTGGAGATGACTACTGCTATCCAAATGGGGAGTAATGCTACAGCTACACTATTCATTACTAATGACGAGCAACTGATGCAAGCATCGTTGCGGAGATGCCAAGCACTCTATCTGAAAAATCTGGCCATCGACTGGCTCGAAGAAGAATTTCAGGCATGTATAGATACTAGCCAATTGGTAGTCACATTGTCCCGCGGGTCCACCACGCTAAGTTTGGATTTAGATCTATTAGTCGACTCTAAGCAACCCCTCCCTTCTTTGCAGTCACCCCTTCCCGCTGAAGATTTTCCGTTATTGGCCCTCAAGCTCTCTCAATTGGTTATGGGACCAGCAACAGTGATAGGCATGGTTGAAGGAGTGCCAGATAAAGAGGAACGACTGACAGCTTTGAGGCTACTTCCATCAGGCCGCCCCTGGTTAATGCCCAGGGTACCCGAATGGATAAAGCAGTTCACCGGGAAAACCTATACTCTTTATGACCATGAGCCTAAAACCTTTGTGGAAAGTGTGTTGAATGCAATACTTCCATTCAATCAGAGTAGCAAGGCCAGAGGTAAATCGGAGCGTCGCACTTTATTTCTATTGGCCGATATCTCCCTCACTGAAGCGACAAACGCTGTAGATGCAATGGACGGTAGCCAGAGTATGTTGCCTCATCATAAGCGTGTTGAAATCTGGCGACGCTACCTGGCACCTTTCCGTCCATTGGCACGCCTGTGGGCAGTAGATAATGCTCATATATGGCGTGGTGAAGTAGGTAATGCTCATCGTTTAGATTTGGTTCGCTTCAACAATTTCTTCGATCTGGCCGAGAATGTGTTGGGAAAGGGAAGTGTAATGTGAGCCAAAAACCTCAATCTAGGGCCTGGAGATGGGTGAGACTTGGTGATCTTCTACTTCCACAGGAGACCAGAAATCCGCAAGAATATCCTCGTGAGTCTTTTTTTTATGTCGATATTTCATCTACAGACTCTTCACCCTATCGCTCAGTTATAACTCCACGCTTGATATTAGGGCAAGATGCTCCTTCGCGTGCTCGAAAAGTCATCCGTACCGGAGATGTCATCTATGCTACTACTCGTCCGTATCTGAGAAATATAGCGCTTATTGATAACAAGTTGGATGGTCAAATTTGCTCCACTGGTTTCTGTGTTTTACGAGCAGGAACTAGAATCCTGTCAGAGTATGTCTATTACTTTGTCCGATCGAACCTTTTCCTCGATCAAGTGCTCTCTAGAATGAGGGGGTCAAATTATCCTGCTGTATCTGACAAAGATGTGTTTGTGACTCAAATCCCTCTTCCTCCACTTCCTGTTCAGCATGCTATCGTGACTATTCTAGACAAGGCTAGCATCATTCGTGGTAAACAAGACAATGTTAGTAGCTTAGCTGAGCAAGTTTTACTTGCTCTTTTCCTAGAAGTATTCAGCGATCCGACGACCGACTTGAAAGTCTGGAAAACTTTTCCCTTAGGGTCACTGGGAGAGATAGTATCAGGCGTGACCAAAGGACAACGACTGCGTAATAGAGACACTGTTGAAGTGCCCTATCTGCGCGTTGCTAATGTACAGGATGGCTACCTGGACCTATCAGAGGTTAAAACCATCAAAGTGCCATCTTCAGACATAGAAAAATATCAATTGCAGGCTGGTGATTTACTTCTAACAGAAGGTGGCGATCCAGATAAGCTGGGGCGTGGATATATTTGGAATAATGAGATAGAAAAATGCATACATCAAAACCATATTTTTCGTGTTAGATCCGACCAAGAGAAGGTGCTTCCTATATATCTTGCAGCTTTAATGAGAACAAGCTATGCTAAAGATTACTTTTTAAGAGCTGCAAAGCGATCAAGTAATTTAGCGTCTATCAATATGAGCCAACTTAGAGCATTTCCTGTCCCTCTACCACCATTAGACCTACAACGGTCTTACATTGAAAGCGTTGAGACGCTGTCTTCTGCTCGCTTCAGCCTTCGATCAAGTACAGACCAGATTCATTCTCTATTCTCCTCTTTGCTTACTCGCGCTTTCACAGGCGAGCTTATAGCAGAGTGGGAAGCAGCTAACGCAGAACGCATTGCTACTGAAGTGGCCCGTTTAGCGCAGCGACCGCGTTTAGCCCTGTTGACCTTGATTGTTGGCAGCCAGCAATATCATTCAGAACCAATTGGCATAACTAGCTTGATGAAGTATGCTTTTCTAGCTCAGATGCAGGGGACAACTCTTAGTCAACCTACAAGTCGCCTCTACAACTTCGTACCATACCACTTTGGCCCATTTACTCAGGATCTGTATGCCGACTTAAAAGTGCTAGAAGCAAAAGGTTGGATCACAGTAGAACGTACCACCAACGGCTTTTTTGATATTTCGGAGCGTGTAGACATATCTTTAAACACTGAGCGTAAAAATGAAGTAGAGTCTGCACTAGCCCAATTAAGTGACGCTGAACGAGCCGATTTGGACGCTATTATCGAAAAATATGGTAGCCTCTCGCACAACGAGTTGCTAGATATTGTCTACTCACAATATCCAGCGTATGCAAGTAAGAGCCGCCTACGAAAAAATCACAGTTAGATGCCAAGAACATCCCATCAAGTCGAATTCAATACATCGTGCGGGAGCCAGGGGAACCCACCTCTCATAGACAGCTTTAACCGTATGGGAAACAGGATCACGAGCAAGCGCAACAACGACCCGGTTTCTGTAAAGATGAACAGCGGATTGACCGATGCAGTACTGTGCATTCTCGCTGTCAGGGGCTCGGCTCTTGCCTCCACGGAGCGCGAAAAGAACATGATGGTATGCTTCGCCTCTCACGATCAATCGGTCTACGGGCGCGGGGCCGTCGGTTTTGATTTGAGCGACCTTCCCTGGCATGTTGAGTCGTTTGAGGCCGAAAAGCAATTTTTATTGAAAGTGATAGCGTCATCCAGGGTCAGGGAGTACTGCAACACCTTCCATGGGTGAGGCTTTTCGATTATTCTTTCTTCAGCGCCTCCCGCATGAACTCGCGCAGCTCGGGAGCAATATCAGGCCGCTTCAATCCGTAAGCGATAGACGTGGTCAACAGCCCCAGCGGGGTACCCGTATCGTAGCGTACACCAGTAAACTTCAAGCCGAAACAATGACCGGCCTGAGCCTGCCGCGCCAGCGCGTCGGTCAGTTGAATCTCCCCACCCCTGCCGGGAGGAGTGTCCTCTAACAGGGCAAAGATATCCGGCGTGATGACATAACGACCATCTACCGCCAGGTTCGAGGGCGCCTCCTCCAGCGAGGGTTTCTCAACCAGGCCCGTCACCTTGACCGTATCGGGCCCCAGTGTCTCCACGGCTGCAATCCCATACGTCGGTACTACTTCAGGCGGCACAGGCACCAGTGAAAGCACCGACCCACCATAACGCTCATATATCTCAATCATGCGCGGCAGGCAGGGCGTCTCCGGCGCAACCAGGTTATCACCCAGCATCACAATGAACGGCTCATTCCCCACCAACTCCTTCGCACACAGCACAGCGTGACCCAGGCCGCGCGGCTCGGCTTGCTTCACCGCTTTGTAAGTCGCCATCGACTGTATCCGACGCAGTTCCTCCAACTCCTTCTTCTTCCCTTTCCTCTCCAGCAGCGCCTCTAACTCTGGAGACGAAGCAAAGTAATCTTCAATGCTGTGATTATCAGGGTTCGTAACAAAGATTATTTCTTCCACCCCTGTTGCAACCGCCTCCTCCACAATATATTGCAGCGTCGGCTTATCGACGAGTGGCAGCATCATCTTCGGTATAACTTTGCTGGCCGGGAGCATGCGTGTAGCAAGACCTGCCAGCGGCAGCACAGCTTTACGAATCTTCATCGGTCCTCCTGCTCAAACTGCACGTTCAAGGCTATATAATTGTCACGTATTGTAAGAGATTGTAGTTCCCAGGTCAATCTTAGGGGATGCAGTGAACTAGCAATCGTCGGTACCCTACAAAACCTTTACCTCTCCCCCTACGTATTACAGTATAGGGTGTTCAACCAGCCGCCCTATACACAGGAGGAATTTATCAATGATGCAACAACAAAAGCCCGCGCAGACAGAACAGCCAACATCTCCGCGTTTACTCTCACACCCTAAACGCCGCGACATCTTTCTTCATGGGGTAAAAACATTCAAATTCATCGGCGCGCTGGTCGCTGACCCGCGCATACCGTTGTGGCGCAAAGTGCTCTTCTTCGGCTCCATCGCTGCCCTGCTGCTGGTGCTGCTCTTCCCCGATGTCATCAACGAAACCATCATGAGCACTGCCCTGCCGCTGCTCGGAACCGTGCTCGGCGTACCGATCGACGCGGGCTTCGACTGGGTCGCATTCGCCCTCGTCGTCGTCAGCCTGCTGCGCTTCTTCCCTGCTCCCCTGGTCGCGGAACATTACGACCGCATCTTTAAACGCTATTAACAGATTACGGTCGCAGGCCTTGACTCCTCTGCTCTTTCTGCTATACTCAGCCATAAATATTACCATAAGAGGAGCGAGTCATGAGAGCTGTACTCCGTTTCATCATTGTGGGAGTGTTGGTAGTCGCGTGCCTGGTTGGGTTTGTTATCGCCAGTTACAGGTTTAACTGGCCCTGGTTAGGGTCTGTGCCAGGGAGCAGTCTGCTCAAGCCATATGCCGGAATACTTTGGGATTGGCTCATGGTTCACCTGCTGATCGTGATAGCTGTGCTCATCGCGGGGATCGTTCTCTTGGCACTCACCGGCAGACGCCGCAAGGGTCAGGCTGGCAAGGTCCCCCATCCTTCCTCAGGATGGTTCAACAAGGGGCGAGCAGCACTCAAGAGGCTGGATCACGGAGCGGAAATAGCCAGGCACCATGGGCATGACCGAAGCCCCGAGTGGCCTAGAGTGGAAAAGGAGCATCTACTCCGCGAGCCTGCCTGTGTGGCCTGTGGCTACAAAGGCGAGGGGGTGCAAGTCCATCATATCAAACCCTTCCACCTTCACCCTCACCTGGAGCTTGACCCGGACAACCTGATTACGCTGTGTCAAGTCGATGGTAGAGAACATCACCTGCTCCTTGGTCATCTCGACGAGTGGGCATCCTTCAACGAACACGTCCGGGCCGATGTTAAGCATTTTTACCGCAAGAAAGCCGCCCATATCCGGGCTGACGCGGCCTGGCAGAAAAAGGTGATGCACCGGCCATGACAGTCCATCGCACCTACATTCCCCAGCCGCTGTCGGCCTTCGTGCATATGTTCTGGCTGTACGAAGGCCAGCAGCAGCACGCCAGGGAACGCCGTCTTCCAGATGGCTCGATGGAGCTGGTCATCAACCTCCGCGAAGATGCCCTTCGCGTGTACGACCGGCAGCATCACGACCAGTTCCAGAGCTTTCGCGGCGGCCTGATCAGCGGTGCGCATTCGGAATTCATCATCCTCGATACGACCTGCCTGACGTCGGTTATAGGCATCCACTTCAAACCTGGCGGCGCGTTCCCCTTTCTTACGCTGCCTGCCGGTGAGCTGCACGATGAGATCGTCTCCCTGGAGACACTGTGGGGAGCCACGGCCAGCGACCTGCGCGAACAGCTGCTCGAAGCCAGCGCACCGGAGACCAGGTTTCGCATCCTCGAACAGTACCTTCTGGCGCGTTCCGCCCAGCCCCTGGCGCGGCATCCCGCTGTCGCTTTCGCGCTGAAGGAGTTCCGGCGCGTGCCACATTTGCGCACGATCTCAGATGTGACTGAGCACATTGGCCTCAGTTCGAAGCGATTCATCCAGGTGTTCAGCGAAGAAGTCGGGCTGACGCCAAAGCTGTTTTGCCGCGTCCGGCGCTTTCAGGAGGTACTGCGCCGCATCGAAAAGGGACAGCAAATCGAATGGACGGACATCGCTTTAACCTGCGGGTATTTCGACCAGGCCCATTGTATCCACGACTTCAGGGCCTTTTCCGGACTCAATCCAACCGCCTATCTGACGCATCGCGGTGAGCACCGCAACCACGTTCCGCTGGGCGATTGAGGTCAAATTTTTACAAGACGAACCGCCCCGCCTCCGGCTACAATTATCTCCAGGGACGCGCGCCCGGCGCTCTTACCGTTGTACGAGCCACTGAAAGACGTTAGCCAATAATAAGAGAACCCGGCAAGCATCATGTCCCGCAGGTAAAAAGTTCGCAAAGGAGAAAGCAACAATGGCAGTCAAACCAATCCGCGAGGGTTTCCACACCGTCACACCTTACCTGATGGTCCAGGAGGCAGCTAAATTGATCGATTTTGTGAAAGAGGCGTTCGCGGCAACAGAGCTATTCCGTGGCACAGGTTCCGCGGGCGGTATACATGCCGAGGTCAGGATTGGTGACTCGATGGTGATGATCGGCGGTGCGGGTACCTGGACGATGTAGACGCCGTTTACAAGCGTGCCCTCCAGGCAGGCGCTGCCTCGCTGTCTGAACCCGCGGACCAGCCCTATGGCGACCGCATAGCGGGCGTGAAGGACCCGTTCGGCGATGTCTGGTACATTGCCACGCATATAGAGGATGTGCAGTTTTAGGAACAGAAAGAAACTGAATGAGCCTGACGAGACGCCCGTACACCAGCCCTGCGGATTACGAGCACATCCGCAGGCTGCTCCAGCACACCTACACCCATAGTGGACCGCCTGTCTATGCTACTGTAGGCGATATCGACTGGTGGCGCTGGGGACCAGGCGCCTCTCCCGGCGAGACATACCGCGCCCAGTTATGGTGGGATGGGCATCATGAACTCGTCGGTGTCCTCTGGCCGGAAATGCCCTGGGGCCAGGATATGCAAGTCGATTTGCTCGTCCATCCCGCTTATCACAGCATCGAAGACGAGATGCTGGCGTGGGCAGAAGCCCAGCAGCGGGCAGCATCGACAGGCACATCTCTTCGTTTGACAGCCTGGACATTCACTCGCGACACTGTCCGCGTCACTCTATTCCAGGAACGTAGCTACACGCGCACGGATGAGAGCCTTGTCTACTTGCATCGCTCGCTAGAGCAACCTCCTCCAACGAGAATACTGCCCCCTGGCTACAGCATCCGTTCTGTCTCGACAGATGAGGATATCAAGCAGCGCGTTGCGGTGCATCGTGTAGCCTTCGCTCCATCACAAATGAGCGAGGATGGCTATCGCCTCCTGGTTCGTGAGGCGCCAACATATCGCGCTAACCTCGATCTTGTGGTCCTTGCCCCTGATGGCAATTTTGC
>WNFC01009422.1_pt1 | contig 13951 bp, 15 predicted proteins | sample 5400541 | NCBI WGS metagenome assembly WNFC01 (sample SAMN13153342, study PRJNA577476) | soil metagenome | isolation source: 120 cm saprolite under Douglas fir tree site 2 hole 2 replicate 1 | place: USA:California | collected 2015-04-18
AGTCGAGGTGCGAGCCGAGCAGCAGCGTGCGGCCCGGCCCCGCGAGGCTCGCCGAGTGATTGCCGGCACCGTCCACGCGCGTCTCGAGTCCGGCCGCGGTGGCTCGGCCGCGGAACCAGGCTCGCGCTGCGAGGTGTGCGTCGCCGAGGCTGGGCCGGTCGACTCCGCCGGCCGGCGTCGCGCCGAACGACGCAAGCTCGTCGAAGTCCGCGCGCATCCGCGCACTGTCGACGCGCACCTCAGTAACCCCGCTCGACGAAGTGGCCGCGCCCGGCCGCGCCGACGAACGCTCCGTTCGCGACGATCACCTCGCCGCGGCTCAGCGTCGTCACCGGGAACCCGTGCAGAACGACGCCCTCGTAGCTCGAGAACGGAAGCGCCGAGTGGAGCGTGTCGACCGAGAGAGTCACCTCCCGCTGCGGGTCGAAGAGCACGATGTCGGCGTCGCAGCCCGGCCGGAGCCGGCCCTTGCGAGAGAGCCCGAAGAGCTCGGCGGGTAGCGTGCAGCACGCCTCGACCCAGCGGCACAGGTCGATGCGCCCGCTGCCGACGCCGAACGTGTGGACGAGCGCGAGACGCGCCTCGATGCCGGAGACGCCCGCCGGCTGCGACATCTCGAGCGGAAGCCTCGGGCAATGGTCGGAGGAGACGATGTCGACGGTGCCGGCTCCAAGAGCGGCCCAGAGCGCGTCACGCTCGGCCGCGTCGCGGAGCGGCGGTCTCACCGCGAGCGATTGGGCGCGCAGATCACCCGAGCGGAGCGCCGACTGCTCGAGCACGAGGCCGTGCGCCGTCACCTCGCCCGCGACCTCGCGTCCGCTCCGCTTGGCCTGCGCGATCTCGTGCGTCGCGTCGGCGCAGGAGAGGTGGAAGACGAGCAGCCGCGCGCCGGCCAGGCCGGCGAGGACGATCGCGCGGTGCACCGCCTCTGCCTCCGCCTCGGGTGGGCACGAAGCCGCGAGCCAGGCCGGGCCCGACTTCCCCTCGGCCGCGAGCTTGCGTCCGAGCTCGACGATCACATCGTCGTTCTCGGCGTGCAGCACGGCGAGGCCGCCATTCGCGGCGACCGCCTCCATGGCACGGAAGATCGCCGCGTCCGGCAGCCGGTAGCCCTCGTACGCCATGTACAGCTTGAACGAGGGCACGCCGCGCTCGAACACTGCGCGCACCTCGTCGAGCCGCGCCGGGTCCGGGTCGCGCAGATTGAGGTGCAGCCCGTAGTCGATCACCGCCTCGCCGGCGGCGTCCGCGAGGCGCTGCTCGAGGCCTTCGACGAGCGGCTGCCCGACGGCCGGCTGGGCGAAATCGACGACGGTCGTCACGCCGCCGAACGCGGCGGCGCGCGTCCCGGTGGCGAACGAGTCCGCCGTGAACACGGCGTACGGCGGGAACGTCGGATCATTGAGATGGACGTGGCCGTCGATTGCGCCCGGGATGACATAGAGCCCGCGCGCATCGAGCTCGACCTGTCCGCGGAGACCACTGCCGACCGCGGCGATCCGCTCGCCGTTGACGGCGACATCGGCGACGATCGCCTGCTCCGCCGTCACGACGAGGCCGCCCCTGACGACGAGGTCGTAGCTCAACGCGCCGTACTCTAATGCGATGACCGAGTGGTCCCGCTTCGTCCGCCCCGCGCTCCACGACCTCCACGCCTACCACCCGGGGCCGAGCATGGCGGAGCTCGAGGCGCGATACGGCCGCGCGGTCGTGAGGCTGAATCGGAACGAGGATCTCTTCCCGCCGTTGCCGGGCGTGCGCGAGGCCGTCGAGGAGGAGCTGTCGAACATCTGGATGTATCCCGAGGAGTCGTACGGCGAGTTCCGCGCAGCCGTGGCGGCCTGGCTCGGCACCACGCCCGACCGGATCGTGCCGGCGCACGGGACGCAGGCGCTGATCGGCACGCTGGCCGGCCTCTTGCTCGATCCCGGCGACGCAGTGGTCGTTCCGCAGCCGACGTACGGCCTCTACGCCCAGGCCAGCGCCTCGCGCGGCGCCGACGTTCACCGCGTGCCGCTCCGCGACCTGCGGCTCGACTTCGAGGCGCTCGCCGTGACTGTGGCCGACGTCGGTGCGACGGTTGTCTGGATCTGCGACCCCAACAACCCCACGGGCTCGCTCGCTCTCGCCGAGGAGTGGCGCGCGTTCCTCGTCGAAGCTCTTCGGCATCGCCGGCCTGCGGCTGGGGTACGCGGTCGCCGATCCCGAGCTCGCCCGCTACCTCGACGTCATGCAGGAGCCGTTCAACGTGAACCGAGCGGCACTCGCCGCGGGTCGCGTCTGCCTCGCACAGCCGGAGCTCGCCGAACAGCGACGACAGGCGGTGGCGGCAGCGCGCGCGGTCCTGTCCGAGCGGCTGCGCGCGGTAGGCGTCGAGCCGCTCCCGTCGCAGACGAACTTCGTGCTCGTCCGCACCGACGTCGACGACGCGGCGCTCACAGCGGCGCTCGCCGAGGAGGGGTTGCTCGTCCGCGCGGGCGGCGAGTATGGGCTCGCGGGGTACGTCCGCATCACGGTCGGGCCGGAACCGCTGATGGAACGCGTCGCAGAGGCGCTCGGCCGTGCGCGCGCGCAGTTGCTAGAGCGACCGTAGAAGCTCGAGCTCGCGCCGCAGCACGGCACGGGTGGGCTTCCCGCCCAGGTGGTCGAGCGAGAGCCGGCCGTCGTACCGCGCCGCACGAAGCGCGGCAAGAAGCGCACGCCAGTCGAGCAGGCCCTTGTCGAGGGCGGCGTGCCGCCAGGTCCACGCGCCGTCCACGCGGCGCCAGGCAACGTTCTTCACGTGCACGTGGCGGAGGTACGGGCCGAGCTCGTGGACGGCGAGACGAGGATCGACATGACCCTCGATCACCATGTTGCCGGGGTCGTAGAGGACGCCGACCCGCTCTGGAGGGAAGCCGTCGACGAGCGCGCGGGCGTGACGCGTCGATGGCGCGATCGTCCCCGGCGACGTCTCGACGAGGATCGCGACGCCGTGCGTGGCGGCGAGCTCGGCCGCGCAGGCGACCCCGTCGCGGGCGCGGTCGAACGCACCGGCCCGGTGCGCGGGCGCGAAGACTCGCACGTGAGGCGCGCCGAGCTCCGCGGCCAGCGCGGCGAACGGCTCGATGCGTCTCGGCGCAGTGAGCGACGCAGCCCCGCCCTGGACGCAGATGCCCGCCGCTCGGACGTCAAGCTTCCGAAGCGCTGCAGCCCCCGCGCGCGGCGAATCGAGCGGCTGGCCCGGTCCGATCCCCCACTCGACCGCGTCGAGCCCGACCGCGCGAGCCGCGCCGACGACGCGTGCCGGCTCCCAGCCGGGCAGCGCAGAGCTGAAGAGGCAGAGCTCCAAAGGCCGAGCCTACTTCTACACTCCACATGTGGCCGTGGAGGAGCGGAAGCGGGTCGCGTTCATCGCGCATTGCCTGCTGAACCAGAACGCGAAGGTCGAGGGCGGCGCGAAGCGGCCCGGCATGTGGGAACCCGTCATCGACCTCCTCCGCGAGCGGGGTTACGTGATCCGGCAGATGCCCTGCCCGGAGCTCGCCTTCGGCGGCGCGCGCCGCTTCTGGGGCGTGCGCGAGCAGTTCGACACGCCGCTCTACCGCCGCCACTGCCGGCGCCTCGCGAAGCTCGTCGCCGCCGTGATCGCCCAGCACGCCTCGGCCGGCGACGACGTCGTCCTGATCGGCGTCGACTCGAGCCCGACAATGGGCGTCGACTTCACGCCGTCCGCGCCGCACTGGTCCGGGAAGCCGGACATCGTCGAGGACGATTCGACGCTGGTCCGCGGCGACGGCATCTTCATCGAGGAGCTGAAGGCCGAGCTCGCGGAGCGGGGACTGCCGGAGCCGCGCTCGACCGGGATCCGGCACTGGTTCGCGGACTACGACCCGGACGAGGAGCTGCGCCGCCTCGAGGCGCTGCTCACGTGATCGATCCGCGCGCCCGCAAGATCGCCGTCGTCGCCGACTCGCTGCTCGAGCAGCTCCTAGACGAGCTCGGGCGCGAGGGCTTCGGGATCATCCAGCTCCCGCCGGCGGGTCTCGAGCCCGAGACGGTCGCGGCCTGGCTCGAGCAGACCGCCGAGCACGTGGCCGAGTTTCGTCGCAACGACTACGAGGTCGTACTCGCCAACGACGGACTGTTTACGACCGAGCTCGCCGAGGCGCTCGCCGCGCTCGGCGTGCCGGCGCTTCCTCAGTACGCCATCCAGCCGCCGTCGACGAGCAGGTTGACGCCCGAGACGTAGCCGGAGTCGTCGCTCGCGAGATAGAGAGCCGCGCCGGCGACGTCCTCGGGCCGGCCGAGACGCGGGAACGGCGTGCGCGAGCGCGAATAGGCGAGCGCCTCTGGATCCTGCTGCTCGGGCGATCCGGTCAGGATCTTGCCCGGCGCGACGGCGTTGACGAGCACGCCGCGCTGTGCGTAGTCGACGGCGAGCTGGTGGGTCAGGTTGACGAGCGCGCCCTTGCTGGCCGCGTAGGCGACGTGGCCGGGCGGACCGATCATCCCGTGCTGGGACGAGATGATGATCACGCGGCCGCGCGCCTCCCCGATCGGCTCCTGCTCGACCATCTCGCCGATCGCCCGCCTGCAGCAGAGGAAGACGCCGCGGAGGTTGACAGCCATGATCGCGTCCCAGTCCTCCTCGGTCGTTTCGAGCAGCGACTTCGAGTAGCGCCCGGCGATGCCTGCGTTGCACACGATCACGTCGAGACGCCCGTAGCGCTCGACCGCCGCCCCGACGAGCCGGTCGACGTGATCAGCACGCGAGATGTCGGCGTCGACATGGATCCCACGCTCGCCGAGAAGCCCCTCGGTCGTCTCGCCGCCTTCGCGCGGCTCGCGTGCGACGTCGCCGACGACGACGCGCGCGCCCTCGTCGGCGAACCGCAGCGCGATCGCGCGGCCGATCCCCGAGCTGCCGCCCGTGACGACGGCGACCCTGCCCTCCAGGCGCATGGCTCGATCCTATGCCGACGGATAGATGGTTGATGCCACGGCGGGGTGCGTCTGGGGATGCCTCAGGCCAAGCCGTGTGGACGGGGCAGCCGCAGGCCAGGCCGGCAGCCTGGTCAAGGCTGACCCGGCCGCACGGCGCCGCGCCTGAGCCACCAGCCAGACGTGCACCGTCGTGGCATCAGCCATCTAAGCTCCCCTAGTGCGCGTGGCGATCATCGGAGCCGGCTGGATCGCGGCGGAGCACGCTGCGACGATCGGCCGCCTCGACGATGTCGAGCTCGTGGGCGTCTGCGACATCGACGAGGTTCGTGCGCGCGAGCTTGCGGGTGCCGCGGCCGTCTACACCGACTGGCACGAGTTGCTCGACCGTGAGTCGCCCGACGCCGTCTTCGTCTGCACGCCGCCGCTCCTGCACCGTGAGTCCGCCGTCGACGCGCTCGACCGCGGCATCCACGTCTACCTGGAGAAGCCGATCGCGCGCGGGTTGGACGACGCGCGCGCGATCGTCGACGCAGCTGCGCGAAGCACGGCCGTGTGCGCCGTCGGCTACCAGTGGCGCGCCGTCGAGGTGCTCGACGACCTGCGTGCCGCGCTCGACGGCCAGGAGCTCGGCCTGATGATCGGCATCGGCACCGGCCCGACGAAGAGCCGGCCCTGGTTCCTGAACCGTGCGGAGGGCGGCGGCAACCTGCTCGAGCGCGCAAGCCACGGCATCGACCTCGAACGGGCGATCGGCGGCGAGGTCGTCGCGGTGCAGGTGGCGGCCGGCGCAGTCCCGCTCGCGCAGAGCGCAGGCGGAACCCGGGATATCGAGGACACCGCTGCGATCGTGCTGCGGTTTGCGAACGGCGCCGTGGGCTCGACGACGATCGCGTGGACGCGCGACGGCCTGCCGGGGAAGTATTCGCTCGACGTGCTCGGGACCGAGTCGTCGTTCCATCTCGAGCTCGATCCCGACTTCACCCTGCGGGGAGTCTCGCGCGGTCGGGCAATCGAGGCCGCGATGACGCAGCACCCGCTCGAACGCGGCGTCCGCCGGTTCTTCGAGGCGGCGCGGGACGGCGATCGCGCAGGCGTGTTCTGCACCGCGGCGGACGCGGCCGGCACGCTCGCGGTAGTGATCGCCTGCGAGGAAGCGCTCGCGAGCGGCGGGACCGTGCCGGTCCCTCGTTTCTAGAACTTCAGCAGGACCTTGCCGAACTTGCCCGGCTGCGCCATGTAGTCGAACGCCTCGTTCACCTGCTCGGCCGGGAACACGCGGTCGACGATGCCGCGGGCGCGCCCGTCGGCGAGCGCGGGCAGGAGCGCATGGCCGAACGCCTGCACCGCCGCTGCCTTCTCCTCGAGCGGCCGCGCGCGCAGCATCGTGCCGAAGATGCGCCCCCGCCTGCCCATCAGCGCGCGCAGCGAGAGCTCCGCGTCGGCGCCTGCGCCGGTACCGACGATGACGATCCGCCCCTTCATCGAGAGCACCTCGAGGTTGCCGGCCAGGTTGGGGCCCCCGATCAGCTCGATGATCACGTCCGCGCCGCCGGCCGCGCGCACTCGCTCGGCGGCATCGTCCGGAGCGACCGCCTCCGCTCCGAGCTCGGCCAGCCGCCGGCGCGCCTCGGCGGAGCGGGCGGTGCCGATCACGGTCGCGCCGACGAGCTTCCCGATCTGAACTGCGGCCGTGCCGACACCGCCGCTCGCGCCGTTGACCAGCAGCACGTCGCCGTGACCGAGGTCGGCCTGGGTCACGACCGCGTCGTGCGCAGTGAGGAAGGCCTCCGGTACGGCGGTCGCCTCCTCGTCGTCGAGGCGCTCAGGGACGGCGACGACGTGGCGCTCGTGCACCGCCACCCGATCGGCGAGACCACCGCCGCCGACGAGCCCGAAGACGCGATCGCCGACCTGCAGGCCGAGCACGGCGTCGCCGCAAGCGACGACACGGCCGGTGACCTCGAGCCCGGGCACGTCCTGCGGTGCGCCGGGCGGCGCCGGATACCTTCCCGCCCGCTGGGCGAGGTCGGCCGGATTGAGCGCCGCATACGGCGCGTCGACGAGAACCTCGTGGCTGCCGGGCACCGGATCGGGCCGCTCCTCGAGCCGCAGCTCCTCACCGTGCAGAACGATCGCGCGCATCGGCCGAACCGTACGCGACCGGGTACATAGGGTGCATGGGTACCGGACACGACAAGGAGGGTCTCGATGACGTCCACCGCCAAGCAAGGTTTGCTCGAGCGCCTCGAGCAGGGTCCCGTGATCTGCGCCGAGGGCTACCTGTTCGAATGCGAACGGCGGGGCTACCTGCAGGCGGGCGCGTTCGTTCCCGAGGTCGTCCTCGATCACCCCGAGGTCGTCACCGAGCTCCATCGCGAGTTCGTTCACGCCGGCTCCGACGTCGTCGAGGCGTTCACGTACTACGGGCACCGCGAGAAGCTGCGGATCGTCGGCAAGGAGCATCTGCTCGAAGAGCTCAACCGGCGTGCGCTCGAGCTCGCCCGCGAGGTGGCCGACGAGAGCGGCGCGCTCTTCGCGGGCGATCTGTCCAACACGAACATCTTCACGGAGGACGACGAGTCGCGGCAGACCGTGCGCGCGATGTTCGAGGAACAAACCGCGTGGGCGGTCGATGCGGGTGTCGACTTCATCATCGCGGAGACGTTCTCCCACGCCGAGGAGGCGCTGATCGCGCTCGACGTCATCAAGCAGACCGGACTGCCGGCCGTCGTGACGATGGCACTGCATCGGGAGCCGGTGACCCGCGACGGCCTCACGCCTGCGGAGGCGTGCAAGCGGCTCGAGGACGGAGGCGCCGACGTCGTCGGGCTCAACTGCATCCGCGGGCCGGCGACGATGCTCCCGCACCTCGAGTCGATCCGTGCGGCCGTGAGCTGCCACGTCGCCGCCCTCCCCGTTCCCTATCGCACGCACGCCGAGCAGCCGACGTTCCAGTCGCTGAGCGACCCGGAGTTCGACGGCCAGCCCTTTCCGACCGCGCTCGACCCATTCGTGTGCAACCGCTACGAGCTCGCCGAGTTCGGCGCGACCGCGCTCGCGCTCGGTGTCCGCTATCTCGGCGTCTGCTGCGGCGCAGGCCCGCATCACATCCGCAGCCTCGCCGAAGCCGTCGGGCGCACACCGCCGGCGAGCCGCTACACGGCCGACATGTCGAAGCACGCGTACCTCGGCACGGACCCGAGCCTGCTGCCCGAGAACCAGGAGTACGCCGAAAAACTGTAGGACGTGACGAGCCTCGCGGCTGTCCCTTAACGGTGACAGTCACTGTTAAGACGTGGGACAGAGCTTGCGCGGACATGTCCTCGTGCCTGGCACAAGGACAGTAGTGGTGGTGCGCGTCCTCTTGCCCGTCCCCCGGGGTCAGACCCGGGACAGACACCAAATCCTCGGGGCTTAGGGCGACTGCAGCGCGCTACGCGGCGATCGTGGCTAGTGATCGCCGTGGGGCCGTTTTCATCGCATCCTGGTACTAAACGGGCCACCCACGTTGTCGCGCGGCTTGCCTTGTGTGCCGCTTGACCTCCTCCCGCACCGTAGGCACCGCATGATCAGCGTCGGATCGTTCGTCGCCTGGTCAGGCGTCCATTTGTGGCCGAGCGGAACGCACAGCAGAGACTTCAGACCCACAACGTGGACGATACAACTACGCGGGCAGCGGGCCGGGTTATCACGCTTCTACAGAGAACGGCCAGTTACCACCATGGGTTCCCCCGTGGCACTCAGTGCGAATGCCCTTCCGCGACTTCCTCGAGGTAGGTCATCGAGGTGCGGCAGAGCGAGCCGTTCTCGTCGGCGTCGTAGTAGCCCATCCGCCAGAGCGGCGGCGAGTAGCAGTGGATCGAGGTCGCCGGCGGTCCGCCGGCGTGCCGGACGCCGTGGATGTAGGCGGCGTCGAACTCGAAGACCTCGCCCGCAGCCCTCTCCCGGCTCGCATGCGCGAGCCCGTCGCCCCCGAAGTGGAAGCGATCCTCGACAAGCGTGCCTTCGCACACGTAGACCGCGCCCGAGGAGAGGTCGTGGTCGTGGTATCCCGTCTTCTGGTCGTCGAGCCAGCAGATCATCCAGATGTCGATGTGCGTATCACGGAAGAGCTGGACGTAGATGCGCGCGCCCACGTCGTGACGGACGTTCGATTCCCAGAGCTCGGGCGTCGTGCCGATGGCGGTCGCCAGCTCGACGAGCTCGGCCCGCTCGTAGTCGCGATCGGCTTCCCGTCGCTCCGCGATGAACGCTGCGATGTCGGTCATGAGAGGAGGTTCGCTGGGTTGTCGTGACAGAGAGCTTGCAACGCAGCTTGACCGAAGCTTCGGACGTGGGAAAGCGTGAGTGTCGAGTCGATCACGGGTGCGTCGCTGCCGAAGACGATCTGCCTCGCGCCGAGCGTGGCGAGGCACAGTTCGAGGGAACGCCGTCCATACGACGACGTCTCCAGGTAGATCGTCGGATGCAGCGCATTCTTGATGTCGAAGCCGCGCGCCTGCATCCGCTCGAGCTGGAACGGAGCGCCGCCGGCGAGGATCGAGAAGACGATCCGAAGGCCGGGCCAACGGTCGATACCGTGCGCAAGCCAGGCCGCGTAGGCCCTCTGCATCTGAGCCGTGTAGTCGATCGCCGCCGCCCACCAGCCCGGCGCGCCCAACGGCGCCCGCGCGGGACCGGGATGCACGAGCACGAACGTCCCGCGCCGGTCGACCTCGTCCAGGACGGGCGCGAGGCGATCGAGGTCGGCGAGGTCGTCTGCGGCGACGATCGTGCCGACGAAGCCGTCGTGCGGGCGACCCATCGACAGGGCAAGCACGCGGCCGCCGGCCGCATCGACCGCAGCGAGCGCGCCCGCGTGGTAGGCGCTTCGCAGCGACTCGGCCTCGGCCTCGTCGAGGTCGTCGATCCCGAGCGACGGCGGGCAGGAGACCATCGCCACGTCGATCCCTGCCCGATCGAGGTTGGCGAGGCACGCCTTCAAGCCGTAGTCGGCGGGGTCGAGCTCGAAGGAGCCCTCTTCGAGCACAAGCGTGTGCTCCGTGAGAAAAGGCGGCGACGTTCGTCCGGCAAGCGCCTCCACGAGCGAGCTCGGCCAGAGATGCTGGTGGACGTCGTATGTCGTCACGTCCCTTCCACTTTAGTGTTGGTTCGTGACGAAGTGGAGACCACGCGCGCTCGCCCCCGGGCTCGCGTGGACGGCCGCGATCGCGCTCGTCGCGTGGCTCCTCGCGAAGGTCGTGCCGCTGCTCGGCGCGCCCGTGCTCGCGATCCTGATCGGCCTGGCCGTCTCGCTCGTGCGCCGGCCGGCGGCGTACGCGGCTCCCGGCATCTCGTTCGCATCCTCGGTGCTCCTTCAGCTCGCGATCGTCCTGCTCGGCACGACGCTCGCGCTCGGGCAGATCCTGCGCGTCGGGGCGAGGTCGCTCCCGGTGATGCTCGGGACGCTCGCCATCGCCCTCGCCGGCGCGGCGGTGATCGGCCGGCTCCTTGCCGTCTCGCCCCGGCTACGCGCGCTCATCGGCGTCGGCACAGGCATCTGCGGCGCGTCGGCGATCGCCGCAATCGCCGGAATCGTGGAGGCGACGGAGACGGAGATCGCCTACGCCATCTCGACCATCTTCGTCTTCAACGTCGTTGCCGTCATCCTCTTTCCGCCGCTCGGTCGTCTTTTCCATCTCAGCCAGCACGGCTTCGGACTCTGGGCCGGTACCGCCGTCAACGACACCTCGTCGGTGGTGGCCGCGGCGTACGCGTTCGGTCACGCGGCCGGGTCGCAAGCGATCGTCGTCAAGCTCACGCGAACGACGCTCATCGTGCCGATCGTGCTCGGCCTCTCCGCGCGGTGGAAACGCGAGTCCGGCGGGCGGCCGCGGCGGCTGGTGCCGCGCTTCCTCCCGCTCTTCATTCTTGCCTCGGCCCTCGACACGGCGGGACTGATCGGAGCGGACGCCCGGCGTGCGCTTTCCGACGCGGCGTTCGCACTGATCACCGTTGCGCTCGCCGGGGTCGGCCTCGCCGCCGACGTACGCGGCATGCGCCGGACTGGGACGCGTCCGCTCCTGCTCGGCGCAATCCTCTGGGTGAGCGTCGCGTCGGTCAGTCTCCTGCTGCAGGCGCTCACCGGACAGCTTTGAGTACGGTCACGGCACACATGGGCTGCGCCTTCTATTGGGCTCACAACGATGGTGTGGGCGGCCACGTCTGGCTGAGCGACGGCGACCTGCGCGCGTTGACCGACGAGATGCTCGTCCAGGGCATGCCCTGGCCCGCCGAACGCGTCGCGGGCGACAGCTCGATCGCCGTCGACGAGGTCGAGAGCGTCCTCGACGCGGCCGAGCCACAGCCGAAGGTGCTCCCCGATACGAAGCTCTGGCTCGACTGGCTCCGCTTCCTCGAGGGAGCCGCCGTCAACGGAGGGTTGCTCGTCCGTCGCTAGTCGAGCCCGGCGCGTCGAGTCGAGCGGCATGGGCGGCTTCCTGCTCGGCGCCGCCGGCATGTTCGCCGTCACCTACTCGACGCAGGCGATCCTGCCGCAGCTCGGCCGCGCCTTCCACGTCGGTCCCGCCGAGGCCGGACTGACGATCTCGGTGGTCGTGCTCGCGCTCGCGTGCGGCGCGTGGATCTGGGGTCCGCTCTCCGATCGCTACGGCCGCAAGCGCTCGATCGTGCTGGCGAGCTCGCTGCTCGTCGCGCCCACGATCGGCGCCGCGCTCGCACCGAGCTTCACGCTGTTGCTGGCGTTTCGAGCGCTGCAGGGTCTCTGCATGCCGGGGCTCCTGACGGCCGGCGTCCCGTACATCACGGAGGTGTTCGCGCCGAGGATCGGCGGTCGGGCGATGGGCAACTACGTGACGGCGCTGATCGCCGGCGGGCTGATCGGCCGCGTCGGGGTCGCCCTGCTCGCCGCCGGCCTCGGCTGGCGCTGGGCGATCGGACTGCTCGCAGTCCTGCCGCTGGCGGCGGCGCTCGTGATGCGCCGCTCGCTCATCGACCTGCCGCTCGCACCCGCAGATGGGAGTCGTTGGAGCGGCGTCAGGCGCCAGCTACGCAACCGCCGCCTGCTCAAGACGACCGCGGCGGGCAGTGCATTCTTCTTCACCTTCGTCGGGACGTTCTCGTATGTCGTGTTCCGCCTCGAGCGGCCGCCGTTCTCCTTCGGCCCGGCCGCCGGAAGCGCCGTCTTCGGGCTCTGGCTGCTCGGGATCTTCGGGCCGGCGCTCGGCACGCTCGCCGACCGGATCGGCTGGCGGCGACTCGCCTTCTCCGCCTTCGCCGTCGCCGCCGCCGGGCTTGCGCTCACGCTCCCGGCACGGCTGCCCACACTCGTCGTGGGCCTCGCTCTCGTCACGCTCGCCAACTGGGCCGGCGTCACCGCCGCGCAGATCGGGGTCGCCGAGGCGAGCAACGTCGATCGCGGCACCGCGAGCGCGCTCTACTACAGCCTCTACTACTTCACCGGCGCCCTCGGCGGCTATCTCCCCGGACTCGCGTGGCAGCGATTCCACTGGGAAGGCGTCGTGGCGACGGGCTGGGTGGCGCTGTCGCTCGCTGCGACGGCGCTCGCGTTGGGCGCAAAACGGTAGATCGCTTATGGTTGAGCTCGGTGCCTTCTCGGCAACGCGGTCTCCAAGGACGGGAACCATGCCCCGGACGGGACAACCAGCATTCAGGCTCGTTGGCGCCGTGCAGCGTGCATTCAGCGTCCTCGACGCGCTCGCCGAGGCGGACACCGAGCTCGGCACGAACGAGATCGCGCGGCGCACCGGTATCAACACGAGCAGCGTCTCGCGGCTGCTCGCGACGCTCGTCGCGGGCGGGCTCGTGGAGCATGTGCAGGACTCGGGGCGCTACCGGCTCGGGCTCCGCCTGCTCCAGCTCGGGACCCTCGTCCGTGCAGGGCGTCGCGCGCCTTGGCCGTCCGAGCATCGCGCACGCGACCGCCACCGGCAAGGTGCTGCTCGCCTTCGGCCACCGAGCGCTACCGCCGGGGCAGCTCAAGGCCTACACGGAGCGCACGATCACGCAGCGCGCCGCTCTCAGCGCCGAGCTCGAGACCGTCCGCGAGCGCGGTTACGCGTACAACTTCGGCGAGCGCGAGGACGACCTGCACGCGATCGCCGCGCCCATCTGGGGCAGCCGCGCCGAGCTCGCGGCGATCATCGGCGTGCAGGGCCCGGCGTCACGTTTCGCAGAGGAGGCGATGGAGGCGGCCGTCCGGCCGCTGCTCGATCACACCACCGAGCTCTCGCTCGAGCTCGGGTGGAGCGGCTTCGTCGAGGAGGTACTGCAGACATGAGCGTGGAGGTCGTTCACACGGCGTTCGATGCGTCCCAACGCGCACTCGGGTGCGAGTTCATGGACTGGGAGGGCTGGCTCTGGCCAAATCATTTCGGCGACGCGGCGGGCGAGCATCGTGCCGTTCGCGAGGGCGTCGGCGTCTGGGACGAGTCGCCGCTGCGCAAGTGGGACTTCCGCGGTCCCGATGCGCTGCAGGCCGCCGACCGGATCTTCACGAACGACATGCTCGGGCTCGCGCCCGGCCAGATCCGCTACGCGCCGTTCTGCGATGCCGACGGCAAGATGGTCGGCGACGGCACCGTCTTCAGGTTCGACGACGAGCACGCCTGGGTGATCACGGCACTCGACTCCGACCTCGCACACTTCGAGGAGGTCGCGAGCGGCCTCGACGTTGCGATCGAGCCGATCACGGCCGATCTGCCGCACGTCCAGCTGCAGGGACCGCGGTCGCGCGATCTGCTCGCGGGCGTGTGCGACGCCGACGTGCGCGGGCTCGGCTACTTCCGGTTCATGCCGGAGGAGGTCAGCGTCGGCGGCGTTCCCGCGTGGGTGTCGCGCACCGGCTACTCCGGCGAGCTCGGTTTTGAGATCTTCTGCGCGCCCACCGACGCCGAAGCGCTGTGGGCCGCGCTGACGGGTGCGGGTGCGACGCCGTACGGGCTCGCCGCGGTCGAGACGCTGCGCATCGAGTCGGGACTCGTCTTCATCGGCTACGACTACTTCC
>WNFC01005454.1_pt1 | contig 13948 bp, 13 predicted proteins | sample 5400541 | NCBI WGS metagenome assembly WNFC01 (sample SAMN13153342, study PRJNA577476) | soil metagenome | isolation source: 120 cm saprolite under Douglas fir tree site 2 hole 2 replicate 1 | place: USA:California | collected 2015-04-18
CTGCTGCCGCTGATCGTCGCCGTGCTCGGCATCGCCACGGCCTATCTCTTCTACATGTTCCGGCCGGGTTGGCCGGCACTCGCCGTCGAGCGGCTTCGCCCGCTTTATCTCTTCCTGCTGAACAAATGGTATTTTGACGAGCTCTACGATCTTCTCTTCGTGCGCACCGCTTTCGTGCTCGGCCGCGGTCTGTGGAAACAGGGGGACGGGGCCGTGATCGACGGCATCGGACCGGACGGCATCGCTGCGCGCACGATCGATCTGGCGGTGCGCGCCGGCCGCCTCCAGACCGGCTACGTCTATCACTATGCTTTCGCGATATTGATCGGCGTCGTCATCATGGTGACCTGGTTCCTGGTAGGAACCGCACCATGAGCACCGGCTTCCCGATCCTCAGCCTGACGACGTTCCTGCCGATCGTCGGTGTCCTTCTGATCGTTGTCCTGCCGCGGCGCGATCCTGCGCTGACCGCGCGCAATGCGCGCTGGATCGCGCTTTGGACCTCGCTTGTCACCTTCGTGTTGTCGCTCTTCATCTGGAGCGGCTTCGATCCGGCCACAGCGGAATTCCAGTTCGTCGAGCAGGCCGATTGGCTGCCGACCTTCAACATCACCTACCACATGGGCGTCGACGGCATTTCGCTCTTCTTCGTTCTGCTCTCGACCTTCCTCACCGTGCTCTGCATCCTGGCGAGCTGGCAGGCGATCGTCGTGCGGGTGCGCGAGTACATGATCACCTTCCTCGTCCTCGAGACGCTGATGGTCGGCATGTTCTGCGCGCTCGACTTCATTGTCTTCTACATGTTCTTCGAAGGCGTGCTCATTCCGATGTTCCTCATCATCGGCATCTGGGGCGGTCCGCGCCGCGTCTACTCGGCCTTCAAGTTCTTCCTCTATACGCTGCTCGGCTCGGTGCTGATGCTGCTCGCCATTCTGGCGATCTATTTCGAGACCGGCAGTATGGACATTCCGACGGCGATGGCCTTCGACTTCCCGATCGGCCTGCAGAAATGGCTGTTCATCGCCTTTTTCGCATCGTTCGCGGTCAAGGTGCCGATGTGGCCGGTGCATACCTGGCTGCCCGACGCGCATGTCGAGGCGCCGACGGCCGGCTCGGTCATCCTGGCCGGCGTTCTCCTGAAGATGGGTGGCTATGGTTTCGTGCGTTTCTCGCTGCCGATGTTTCCGCTTGCCACCGCCTATTTCACGCCGCTCATCTTCACGCTCAGCATCGTCGCAATCGTCTATACCTCGCTGGTCGCCCTGGCGCAGGAGGACATGAAGAAGCTGATCGCCTACTCCTCGGTGGCCCATATGGGCATCGTCACGCTCGGCATCTTCACGGTGACGGAGGAGGGCCTCCAGGGGGCGATCATCCAGATGCTGAGTCACGGCGTCGTTTCGGCGGCGCTCTTCCTCATCGTCGGCGTCGTCTACGACCGGCTGCACACGCGCGAGATCGCACGTTACGGTGGCCTTGCCGACACGATGCCGAAATATGCCTTCGCCTTCATGGTCTTCATGCTCGCCTCGGTTGGCTTGCCCGGGACTAGCGGCTTCATCGGCGAATTTCTCGTCCTGCTCGGCACCTTCCAGGTCAACACCTGGGCGGCGTTCCTGGCGACGACCGGCGCAATCCTCAGCGCCGCCTACATGCTCTACCTTTACCGCCGGGTGGTCTTCGGCACGATCACCCGCGCCGACGTCAAGGCGATGCTCGATCTCAGCCCACGTGAGGTCCTGGTATTCGCTCCGCTCGTCGCCCTTGTCCTGTGGATCGGCATCTATCCAGGCTCGTTCCTGCGCCCGCTGCAGGCGTCAGTCGGCAATCTGGTCGAGCGCGTCGAGAATGCGCAGGCGGCGCAGCTCGATCACCCGCAATCGGACCGCCTCGTTGCACGCAGCGCGAGGCTTGCCGGCACAGTGAGGGACTGACAACCGCGATGCCGATCTATCCCGCTCCCGATCTGCTGCCGGCGCTGCCGGAGATCTTCCTTGTCTGCGCGGCCATGGCGCTCTTGATGGTCGGCGCGTTTCGCGGCGAGGGATCGGCGCGCCTGGTCTCCTGGCTCACCGTCGCCGTCCTCATCGCCGCCATCTTCATTGTGCTGGCCACCGGGGTCGAGCGGCGGCTCGCCTTGAACGGCATGTTCGTCACCGACGGTTTCGCCGCCTTCATGAAGATCCTGGCGCTGATCGGCTCCGCCGTCTCGGTCGTCATGGCGATCGGCTACAACGAGCGCGAGAAGATCGCGCGGTTCGAATTTCCCGTTCTCATCCTGCTTGCCGCTACCGGCATGCTGATGATGATATCGGCGGCCGACCTTATCAGCCTCTATATCGGTCTCGAGCTGCAGAGTCTGGCGCTCTATGTCGTCGCCAGCTTCAAGCGCGACACGGTCGAGTCGAGTGAGGCAGGGTTGAAATACTTCGTCCTCGGCGCGCTGTCCTCGGGGATGCTGCTCTATGGCTGCTCGATGATCTACGGTTTCGCCGGGACGACCAGCTTCGAGCGGCTGGCGGCGATCTTCGCCGGCGGCGAGTACACGATCGGCATCGTCATCGGCATCGTCTTCGTCTCGGTCGGCCTCGCCTTCAAATGCTCCGCCGTGCCGTTCCACATGTGGACCCCGGACGTCTATCAGGGCGCGCCGACGCCGGTGACCGCCTTCTTCTCGGTGGCGCCCAAAATTGCTGCCGTCTCGCTGTTCATTCGTTTCCTGGTCGAGCCGTTCGGCGGTCTCGCCGCGGAATGGCGTCAGATCATCCAGTTCATCGCCATCGCCTCGATGCTGCTCGGTGCCTTCGCCGCGATCAACCAGAGCAACATCAAGCGACTGATGGCCTATAGCTCGATCGGCCATGTCGGCTATGCCTTGATCGGCGTCGCCGCCGGGACCGAGATCGGCATCCGCGGCGTTCTGATCTACATGGCGATCTATGTCGTCATGAATCTGGGCACTTTCGCCGTCATCCTATGCATGCAGCGCAACGGCAAGATGATCGAGGCGATCGACGACCTCGCCGGCCTCTCGAAGACGCAACCAGCGCTTGCCCTCGCACTCGGCATCTTCATGTTCTCAATGGCTGGCATCCCGCCGCTCGCCGGGTTCTTCTCCAAGCTCTACGTCTTTCTCGCTGCCATCGACGCCGGCCTTTACCCGCTCGCCGTCATCGGCGTGGTAACCAGCGTGGTCGGCGCCTACTACTATCTGCGCATCGTCAAGCTGATGTATTTCGACGAGGCGACTAGCGCGTTCGATCGACCGATCAGCCGCGAGATGGGGGCTGTCCTGGTCGTCACTGCGGTATTGGTGCTGCTGTTCTTCGTTGCCCCTGGACCGCTGCTGACCAGCGCTGAAGCGGCCGCTGCCGCGCTTTTCGCCGGATGAGCGCGCAGCCGCATCTGCCGATTTCCTATCGTCTGTTGCGTTATGACCGGCTAGCGAGCACCAATGACGAGGCGAAGCGACTGGCGCGCGCAGGGGCACAGGACGGGACCATCGTCTGGGCAAGCGAGCAGACGGCCGGACGCGGCCGGCGCGGCCGTCAGTGGGTCGGACTGCCCGGCAATCTTTTCGTCTCGATGATCCTGCGGCCCGCTTGCCTGCCGGCGGAAGCCAACCAACTCGGCTTCGTTGCGGCGCTCGGGCTTGGCGATGCGGTCGGCGACAGCGCGCCGCCGCTCACCGAGCTGCGCTGCAAATGGCCCAACGATGTCCTGCTCAATGGCCGGAAATTCGCCGGGATCCTGCTCGAATCGGAAACCAGCGCCCACGCGGCCCTCGATTGGCTCGTTCTCGGCGTCGGCGTCAATGTCGCGGCGCATCCCGCCGACGCCGCCTACCCGACGACGTCGTTGCACGCCGAGGGGTGTTTGGCGCTCGATGCCGGGGCAATGCTCGAATCCTTCGCCCGCTGCTTCCTCGTCTGGCGCGAGCGCTGGCGCGACGAGGGTTTTGCCCCGGTGCGCGCCGCATGGCTGCGCCGGGCCGCCGGGATAGGCGATGCCATCACCGTGCGGCTGGCGGGCGAAGAGATCGCCGGACGCTTCATCGGTATCGAGGCCGACGGCGCCTTGGCGCTGCAGACCGCCGCAGGCGCCCGCCGCATTGCGGCCGGCGAAGTCTTCCCCGCCAGCGCCCGCGGCTGAGGAGACGCCATGCTGCTCGCCATCAACGCCAACAATACCAATACGGTCTTCGCCGTCTATGACGGCGCGACCTTGCGCGGCTCCTGGCGCTGCGCGACTGATCCCAAGCGCACCGCCGACGAATATGTCGTCTGGCTGACCCAGCTCATGAGCTTCAAGACATTGCACCGCGAGGATATCGACGCCGCCATCCTCTCGAGCGTCGTGCCGGCAACGGTTTTCAATCTCAAGACCCTATGCCGCCGTTATTTCGGCTGCGACCCGCTGGTCATCGGCGAGCCGAATTGCCGCCTCGGCATCGAGCTGCGGGTCGATGAGCCGCATACCGTCGGCGCCGACCGCATTCTCAACACAGTCGCCGGCAAGGATCTCTATTCGGCACCGCTCATCGTCGTCGATCTCGGCACGGCAACGACTTTCGATGTCGTCGACAAGGATGGCAATTATTGCGGCGGGCCGATCGCGCCGGGGATCAATCTCTCGCTTCACGCGCTCGAATTGGCGGCGGCGAAGCTGCCGCATGTTGCCATCGAGCGGCCTGCGCGCGTCATCGGTCGCAACACCGTGCAATGCATGCAGTCGGGGCTCTTCTGGGGCTATGTCGCGCTCATCGAAGGGCTGGTCCATCGCATCCGCGAGGAATTCGGCGCGCCGATGGGGGTCGTTGCGACGGGCGGCCTGGTGCCGCTCTTCGCCGGTTCGACCCCGGTCATCGAGAGGATCGACCCCGATCTCGCACTGTGGGGTCTCTACCTCATTCACAAGCGCAACACGGCGCCATGAACGATTTCGGCAAGGCTCAGCGCAATCGTCCCGACGAGTTGGTCTTCCTGCCGCTCGGCGGTGCCGGCGAGATCGGCATGAACCTCACGCTCTACGGTTATGGCGGCGAGTGGCTGATGGTCGATTGCGGCGTCACCTTCGCCGATGACAGCATGCCGGGGCTCGACGTCATCATGCCCGACCCCGGCTTCATCGCCGAACGCAGCGATCGCCTCGCCGGGTTGGTTGTGACGCATGGGCATGAGGACCACATCGGGGCCATTCCCTATCTCTGGAAGCGCTTCCGCTGCCCTGTCTATGCGACGCCCTTCGCCCGCGCATTGCTCTACGAGAAGCTGGTGGAAGCGGGGCTGCAGAACGACATCGCGATCACCGAGGTGCCGCTGTCCGGCAAGTTCACCGTCGGCTCCTTCGAGATCGAATTGATTACGCTGACTCATTCGATCCCGGAGCCGAACGCGGTGGTCATCCGCACGCCGCTCGGCACCATCCTTCATACCGGCGACTGGAAGCTCGATCCCGAGCCGCTGGTCGGCGATATCTCGGACGAGGCGGCGCTGCGGCGGCTGGGCACCGAAGGCGTTCTCGCCATGGTCTGCGATTCGACCAATGCCTTGCGTCCGGGCCATTCGGGCTCCGAGGCGGAGGTCCGCCGGTCGCTGATCGATCTCGTCGGACGCTACGAGCAGCGCGTCGCCGTCGCCTGCTTCGCCTCCAATGTCGCGCGGCTGGAATCGATCGCCGCCGCGGCGGCGGCGAATGACCGCGACGTCGCCCTGGTCGGCCGCTCGTTGTGGCGGATCTACAAGGCGGCGCGCGACACCGGCTACCTGCGCGACACGCCGCCCTTCCTCAGCGAGGACGAGGCCGGATACTTGCCCCGCGGCAAGGCTTTGCTGGTGTGCACCGGCAGCCAGGGCGAGCCGCGCGCGGCGCTCTCGCGCATCGCGCAGGGCGACCATCCGCACATCACGCTCGACGCCGACGACGCGGTGATCTTCTCCTCGCGGATCATTCCGGGCAACGAACGTGCCATCGGCAGGCTTCAGAATCAGCTCGCCAAGATGGGCGTCGTTATCGTCACCGAGCACGATCACTTCGTGCACGTCTCAGGTCATCCCGCCCAAGACGAGCTGGCGGCGATGTATCAGATGGTGCGGCCGCGCATTGCCGTTCCGGTACATGGCGAGCTGCGTCATTTGATGGCGCACGCGCAACTCGCACGCGATTGCCAGGTCGCCGAAACCGTCATTGCGGAAAACGGTGCCATGGTGCGCTTGGCGCCCGGCCCGGCCAGCGTCATCGATACCGTCTCGGTCGGGCGTCTGGTCGCCGACGGCAATCAGCTTCGCGCGCTCGGCAGCACCGCCTTGAAGAGCCGGCAGCGCATGGGGTTCAACGGCACCGCCGTCGCCACCATCGTCATCGACAAAGGCGGGCAGCTGCTGGCGGTGCCGCAAGTCACCGTGCAGGGTCTCGTCGAGGATGCGGATGCCGCGACGCTCGGCGAGCTCGGCGAGCGGCTCAGCCAGGCGATCGCCGAGTTGCCGGCGGCGCGGCGCCGCGACGACGAAGCCGTGCGGGAGGCGGCCCGGCTCGCCATGCGCCGCTCGCTGAAGGCAAGCTACGGGAAGAAACCGGTGACCGATATCCACATCGTGCGGCTATGAGCATACCGGCGAAGAGGACCAGGAAAGCGGGGAGCGCGTGATCGGCCGCCTGAACCATGTCGCCATCGTCGTGCCGGCGCTCGCCGCGGCCGCTGCGCTCTATCGCGATGTCCTCGGCGCCCGCGTTTCACCGCCGCAGGCGCTGCCCGCACACGGCGTGACCGTGGTCTTCGTCGAGTTGCCCAACACCAAGATCGAGCTGCTCGAGCCGCTCGGCGCCGACTCGCCGATCGCCGGTTATCTCGCCAAGAACCCGAGCGGCGGCATGCACCATCTCTGCTACGAGGTCGCCGACATCATTGCCGCGCGCGATCGCCTCGCCGCCGGCGGCGCGCGTGTTCTCGGCGATGGCGAGCCGAAGATCGGCGCGCACGGCAAGCCCGTGCTCTTCCTCCACCCGAAGGATTTCTGCGGCACGCTCATCGAGCTCGAGCAGGTTTAGCGATGAGCTGGGTGACCGGCGCCGCCGTCTATGTCTGCATCTGGTGGGTGGTGGTGTTCGCGGTTCTGCCATGGGGGATCAAGCCGAATGTGGACGCTCAACCCGGCAACGATCCCGGCGCCCCGGCGAACCCGCGGCTGGTCCTCAAGGGTCTCGTCACCACGGCGATCGCGACGCTGCTCTGGCTCGTGTATTACCTGATCGCCCGCTCCGATCTCATCACCTTCCGCGACAACTGAGATGACCCAGACCTACTGCGAAGCGGCGCCCGGACACCCGTTCCATGGTCCCTATCACGACAGCGAATACGGCTTTCCGTCGCGCGACGACAAGGTGCTGTTCGAGCGTCTGGTGCTCGAAATCAACCAGGCCGGCCTCTCCTGGCTGACGATCCTGAGGAAGCGAGAAGCCTTCACCGCCGCCTTCCGCGGCTGGGATGTCGACCGCGTCGCTCGCTTCGGCAGCCGCGACGTCGAACGGCTGCTCGGTGATGCCGGAATCATCCGCAACCGGCTCAAGGTTGCCGCCGCCATCACGAATGCAAAGACGCTGCGCGACCTGCGCCGGACGCATGGCTCGTTCGCAGCCTGGCTCGACGCCCACCACCCACTGTCCAAGGATGAATGGGTCAAGCTGTTCCGCCGCACCTTCGTCTTCACCGGCGGCGAGATCGTCGGCGAGTTCCTGATCAGTCTGGGCTATCTGCCGGGCGCTCATGTGGAAACTTGCCCGGCCTATTCGAAGGTTCTCGCACTACGTCCGCCATGGGCGCCTAAATACTGAAACCACGCAAAAAAAGAATGGCAAGACCGGGGCCTTGCCATTCGAAATCAGACCTCTCGCTCAATTTCAGCGCCTGGGTTTGTCCCCGCGCTCCGCCTTTCGGCGATTCCTCCCTAAACTCGGACCAATGCCTTGACGCATTTTTATTGTTCTTGTGACTGGACTTTACGGAACTTTGCGAAAGACGTCACGCACTTTTTGCATGGCAGGCGGCATTTTCTGCAACAAGTTCAGGCACCACGCCTACCGCAGTGCAACATTGATGGCAAAAAAGGCGGTGGTGGTGATGCAATGTTAACGCCGCGTCCGGAGACTAGGGACCGGCGCAACATTCCGATGCGCCGCCTCGGCCACCTCGCGAGAATCAATATGGCTTGCTTACCCTGGTTCAGCCTGGCGCTCGCCGCGCTTCTCGCAATTGCCGACGCCTCGGCGCAGGCGGCCGATCGGCCAATCATCGTGTCCTCGGCGGTGTGCGAGACGATCGCGCACGTCAACGACGCCCCCGGCGTCGCCTACACGCCGGGCGTCGATGCCGACGGCAACGAGGTCGCGCCGGCCGACCTGCCGGGCGGCGACAACGCCCTCAACAAGGCGGTGGCGAGCGCGCCGATCAAGATCACCATCGATCTGCAGAAGCGCTTCGGCATTCCGGCGAACGCCAATCTCTTCCAGGGCGAATCGCAGATCGGTTATGTCACTATCGCGGACGGCAAGGCCTATCTCGACGGGCATCCCCTCGACATTGCGGAGCAAGGGCTGCTGACCGCGGCCTGCCGCGAGCGTCGGCACTGAGCCGCGGGGCGCCGACGCGGCAAAATCACTGCCCCTCCATGGACTTTCCCTGGCGCTTTGCCTAAATTCCGCCGCGCCGGTGCTTTAGCCCTCTCTCCCGCTAGAGCCGAGATCGCGAGGATTCATGCGCCTGTCCGCCTATTTCCTGCCGCTGCTCAAGGAGAATCCGAGCGAGGCGCAGATCGTCTCGCATCGGCTGATGCTGCGCGCCGGCATGATCCGCCAGTCGAGCGCCGGCATCTATTCCTGGCTGCCGCTCGGCTTCCGCGTCCTCAAGAAGGTCGAGCAGATCGTCCGCGAGGAGCAGGATCGCGCCGGCGCGCAGGAAGTGCTGATGCCGACGATCCAGCCCGCCGATCTCTGGCGCGAGAGCGGCCGCTACGACGATTACGGCAAGGAGATGCTGCGCATCCGCGACCGCCACGAGCGCGACATGCTCTACGGCCCGACCAACGAGGAGCAGATCACCGAGATCTTCCGCGACGCGGTCAAGAGCTATCGCGAGCTGCCGCGCAACCTCTATCACATCCAGTGGAAGTTCCGCGACGAGGTGCGCCCGCGCTTCGGCGTCATGCGCGGCCGCGAGTTCCTGATGAAGGATGCCTATTCCTTCGATCTCGACGCGGCGGGCGCCAAGCGCTCCTACAACAAGATGTTCGTCGCCTATCTTCGGACCTATGCGCGGATGGGCCTCAAGGCGATCCCGATGCGCGCCGAGACCGGCCCGATCGGCGGCGATCTTAGCCACGAGTTCATCATCCTCGCCGAGACCGGTGAAAGTGCCGTCTATTGCGACAGAGCGTGGCTCGAGACCGACATCCTGGCGACCGATGTCGACTACGCCGCCGATCTCGAGCCCGACTTCAAGCGCTGGACCAGCCTCTACGCCGCGACCGACGACATGCACGATCCGTCGAAATGTCCGCTGCCGGCGGATCAGCTCGTCACCGCGCGCGGCATCGAGGTCGGCCACATCTTCTATTTCGGCACCAAGTATTCGAAGCCGATGAACGCCGTTGTCACCGCTCCCGGCGGCGAGACCGTCGCCGTCGAGATGGGCTCCTACGGCATCGGCGTCTCACGCCTCGTCGGCGCCATCATCGAGGCGAGCCATGACGAGCGCGGCATCATCTGGCCGGAGGCGGTGGCGCCGTTCCGCGCCGGCCTGATCAATCTGCGCGTCGGCGACGCCAAATGCGCCGCTGCCGCCGATGCGATCTACGCCAAGCTGCGCCAGGCCGGGATCGACACCCTCTACGACGATCGCGACGAATCCCCGGGCGCCAAATTCGCCGCCATGGACCTCATCGGCCTGCCCTGGCAGCTCGTCCTCGGCCCGCGCGGCCTCGCCGCCGGCACCGTCGAGCTGAAGCACCGCGCGAGCGGCGCCAAGGAGGAGATCCCGGTCGACGCCGCGCTCACCAAGCTGACCGCGTCCTGGTGAGCGATCGCGGCGACACGGCGCCTTTCTTCCTCTCCCCGAGGGGAGAGGAAGGGACCCATCGCGTCAGCGATGGGAAGGTGAGGGGCCGTCGCCGCAGCCGCGCCTCCTTCCGGCAATCGCTCGAGAGCTCCGCGTCCCCCTCACCCTCCCCGCTGCGCGGGGCCCTCCTGAGCGATTGTCGAAGGGCCTCTCCCCGGAGGGGCGAGGGGTTATCGCAGGCACGCGGCCCACGATGATCTTCAACCCGTTCGAGCGCATGGTGGCGTTTCGCTATCTGCGCGCCCGCCGGCAGGAGGGCTTCGTCTCGGTGATCGCCGTCTTCTCGCTGCTCGGCATCGCGCTCGGCGTCGCCACCTTGATCATCGTCATGTCGGTGATGAACGGTTTTCGCGCCGAGCTGCTCGGCCGCATCCTCGGCATCAACGGCCATCTCGCGATCGTCGGCACCAATGGCGAGCCGCTCGGCCAATTCGACCGGCTGATCGCCGAGGTCAAGAAGGTCCCGGGCGTCGTCGCGGTGGTGCCGCAGGTCGAGGGGCAGGTGATGGCGACCAACCAGTCGCGCGCCTCCGGCGCCCTGGTGCGCGGCGTCCGCCCCGAGGATCTCAAGCTCTTGCCGAGCGTCGCCGAACATACCAGCCAGGGCGCCCTCGCCAATTTCAAGGACGAGGATGTCCTCCTCGGCATCCGCCTCGCCCAGCGCCTCGGCATCGCGGCAGGCGGCGAGGTCACGCTGATCTCGCCGCAGGGCACCGCGACGGCGTTCGGCACGGTCCCTAGGGTCAAAACCTACCGCGTCGCCGGCACCTTCGACATCGGCATGTCGGAATATGACAGCGCCTTCATCTTCATGCCGATCGAGGCGGCGCAGCTCTTCTTCAAGCTGCCGGACGCGGCGACGACGCTCGAGGTCTTCGTGGCCGATCCCGACGAGACCCGCCAGACGCGCCAGGCCATCTCCCAGCTCATCGGTCCCGGCGCCAGCACGATCGATTGGCAGCAGCGCAATTCGGCCTTCTTCACGGCGATCCTGGTCGAACGCAACGTCATGTTCCTCATCCTGACGCTGATCATCGTCGTCGCCGCCTTCAACATCATCTCGAGCATGATCATGATGGTGAAGGACAAGGGGCGCGACATCGCCATCCTGCGCACGATGGGCGCGACCCAAGGCATGATCCTGCGGATCTTCATGCTGTCGGGCGCCAGCATCGGCATCATCGGCACCTTCGCCGGCTTCGTCCTCGGCCTGAGCTTCGCCGAGAACATCGAGAGCATCCGCCAGTTCGTGCAGCGTCTCGCCGGCGTCAACGTCTTCGACCCGACCGTCTATTTCCTCTCGCAGCTGCCCGCCAAGGTCGATCCCGTCGAGGTCGCCATCGTCGTCACCATGGGGCTTGGCCTCTCGCTGCTGGCGACCATTTACCCGTCGCTGCGGGCGGCGCGGCTCGATCCGGTGGAAGCGCTTCGCTATGAGTGAGGCGCCGGCGCTCGAGCTGCGCGGCATCGTCAGGACCTATCGCCAGGCCGGCGAGGCGCTCGAGGTCGTGCGCGGCGCCTCGCTCACCTTGCGCGCCGGCGAGATCGTCGCCCTGGTCGGGCCCTCCGGCGCCGGCAAATCCACCCTCCTGCACGTCGCCGGCCTGCTCGAGCGGCCGGATGGCGGCGAGGTGCTGGTCGCGGGCAAGGAGTGCGGCAGCATGTCGGATAGCGAGCGCACCACGATCCGCCGCAAGAATCTCGGCTTCGTCTACCAGTTCCATCATCTCCTGCCGGAATTCTCGGCGCTCGAGAACGTCATGCTGCCGCAGATGATCGCCGGCGTCGCGCGCGGCCCGGCGCGCGAGCGCGCCCAGCGCCTCCTCGACCTCGTCGGCCTCGCCCAGCGCGAGAGCCACCGCCCGGCGCGCCTCTCGGGCGGCGAGCAGCAGCGCGTCGCCATCGTCCGCGCCCTCGCCAATGAGCCGCGCATCCTCCTCGGCGACGAGCCCACGGGCAATCTCGACCAGCACACCGCCGAGGGGGTCACGACCTCGCTCATCGCCATCGTGCGCGAGGCCGGCCTCGCGGCCCTCTTCGCCACCCACAATCTCGATCTCGCCCGCCGCATGGACCGCATCGTCGGGCTGGAGGAGGGGCAACTGGTCGAACGCTGACATCACCCGGGGACAGACCCCCCGGGAGGGCAACTTGATCTTCCCCGGAAGGCGGGGTTAACGTCCGGCAAAACGATCGCAGCAGGGAGGATCGCTCATGCCCCGACAGGACAAATGTGCGCATCGCGTCGAAACGATTTCGCGGCGCAGCGTCATCAAGGCCATTGGGGCCGGCGCCGGCGTCGCCGCTGCCGCCCCCCGGATCGCCCTCGCCCAGGCGGCCGCACCGGTGGCGCCGCCGAGCACGGTCACCACCCCGCCGCGCGATTTCAGCCGCAACGGCGCGCCGACCACCTATTTCACCGATCCCGATATCCTCACCGTCGATCCCTTGTTCAACCAGTATGCGCAGCCGAACAGCGCCATCACGCGGCTGTGGACGGGCGCGCTGTGGGCCGAGGGGCCGGCGTGGAACGCCCAGGGCCGCTATCTCGTCTGGAGCGACATTCCGAACAACCGTCAATTGCGCTGGCTCGAGGATGACGGCCGCGTCTCGGTCTTCCGCCTGCCGTCGAACAACAGCAACGGCAATACCTTCGACTTCCAGGGCCGCCAGCTCTCCTGCGAGCACCTGACGCGGCGCGTCACCCGCTACGAGCTCGACGGCTCGGTGACGGTGATTGCCGACAGCTACAACGGCAAGCGCCTCAACTCGCCGAACGACATCGTGCCGCATCCCGACGGCAGCTACTGGTTTACCGACCCGCCCTATGGCGGCCAGCTCTACGAGGGCGCGCCCGACGCCGCCGGCGGGCCGAGCAACGCCGCCGGCCGGCTCAAACCGACGCTCGGCCAGGCGGCCGGCATCGGCACCGCGAAACGCGAGCTGCCGACCAATTGCTATCGCGTCGATCCCAGTGGCAAAATCGACCTCGTCGTGCCGGAGGATCAGGTCCCGGATCCCAACGGCATCCTCTTCTCGCCCGACTACAAGAAGCTCTACGTCATCAGCACCGGCAAGGGGCCGGGCGACACCGGCGCCGGCGGCAAGAACGACGTCCACGTCTTCGACGTCGGCGCCGACAACAAGCCGGCGAACCGCAAGCTCTTCACCGACTGCATCATCGACGGCGTCAAATGCGCGCCCGACGGCATGCGCTGCGATGTCGACGGCAATCTCTGGATCGCGAGCAACGCCGGCCGCGCCGTCGGCTATAGCGGCGTCACCGTGTGGACGCCGGAGGGCAAGCTCATCGGCCGCATCCGCCTGCCCGAGATCTGCGGCAACCTCTGCTTCGGCGGCCCCAAGCGCAACCGCCTATTCATGGCGGCAAGCCAGTCGCTCTACGCCGTCTACGTCAGCACGCAAGGCGCGGCGCCGGGGTAGGCCAGCCGAACTCTCTCCCTCTCGTAAATCCCCTCTCCCGCATTGCGGGAGAGGGAGGGACCCGCGCCGCAGGCGCGGGAGGGTGAGGGCTGCGCTCCATCGACCCTCACCCGGCTCCCCCCGGGCCGAGACCCGGGGTCGCCACCCTCTCCCGCCATGCGGGAGAGGGGATGCCCCGCACGATCGTTCAAGACATCGCCCCGCCGCGCCGCATAGCGTGGCACGCGTGACGCTCGACCAAGGCATCGCGTTCTTCATCTTCTCGGTCGTCGCGGCGGTGACGCCGGGGCCGAGCAATGTCATGCTGACTGCCGCCGGCGCCATCTCAGGGGTGGCGCGCGGCCTGCCGTGTCTCATCGGCGTCGCCGCCGGGATGGGGCTCCTCATCTTCAGCGT
>WNFC01007714.1_pt1 | contig 13948 bp, 10 predicted proteins | sample 5400541 | NCBI WGS metagenome assembly WNFC01 (sample SAMN13153342, study PRJNA577476) | soil metagenome | isolation source: 120 cm saprolite under Douglas fir tree site 2 hole 2 replicate 1 | place: USA:California | collected 2015-04-18
TTTTGACCGGCCGGTCACGCTCGGACCGTATTTTGAGGAGATACAGGAACACTTGAACAACCAATATCTCCTGACCTTTGTAACCGACCGTGGAGGCAAGAAAGGCAAGTTCGAACGCGTGCGCGTCGCCACCGAAATTCCCAAGATGGAGTTTCTCACCCCGTCGGAGGTTTTCCTCCCGCCGTCAGAGTAATTCAATCGTTCAACTACGGCGCACAACGCGTAGCAAGTGTCATCCCGAGGGCATCCGACAAGGATGCCCGAAGGATCTCAACCGATGAGTTCTTCCCGAACTTCGCCACAACCTAACGCGTCTTATTAACCGAGCCTGTTTACAGAAAGAATGGTGGGAAGAGTTAGAGACCTCGCGCTCAATCATCCGCTCCCGTCAGCGACACCGCCCGCGTCGAATCGCGAATCACCAGCTCCGGGTTCATTTTTTGATTCACGACGTTCCATTCGCGCTTTTCCAGCGCCGCATTAATTCCTTCCATCACAATGTTCACTGCCAATCCACCCATCGCCTCCATCGGTTGCCGCACAGTGGTCAGCGAAGGCGCCGCCAACGCCGACAGCGCCACGTCGTCAAATCCCGTCACCGAGCAATGCTCCGGCACTTTGACTCCCGCTTTCGTCAATGCGCGGATCGCTCCCAGCGCCGTCAGGTCATCGAACGCCATGACCGCCGTGAATTTCTTCTTCTGTTCCAGCAATTCTTCGGTGTGGCGATATCCGCTCTCAAAGCTGGAATTCGGATCGAGCGAATCCGGCAATTGCAATACCAGCCCGGGATCGATCTCCAAGCCCGCGCCCTGCGCAAATTTTTGTATTCCACGCCAACGCGGTGCGCTGTCGATCAACATCTTTGGCCCCCGGATGAACACGATTCTGCGGTGGCCGAGCTGATATAGATGCTCCAGTGCGAGCCGCGCACCAGTTTCGTTGTCCACCATCACCGAGCTGATATTGTCTCCTGCTAATTCCCAGCCGATCGTAGCGGAAGGAATATTTCTCTTGCTGAGATCGGCAAGCACATGAATATCGACAAAAAGCCAGTTAGCCACCACGATCAATCCCTCAACGTGTCGGTCCAGCAGCAACTCCAAATAGCGTTCGAAGCGGTTGCGTTGGTTGTGCGCGTCGGCGAAAATCGCCAAGTAGGAAGCTTGATACAGAGCGTTCTCTACGCCTCGCATGATCAGCGTGCAAAACGGGTCGGTGATATCGAAAAACAATACGCCCATGCTGTGGCTTCGCTTGCTGCGCAGGAACCGCGCCATTACGTTCGGCCGGTAGCCGAGTTTTTTGGCGGTTTCTTCTATGCGTTTCTTGGTTGCCGGCGCGATATACCTGGCCAGCGGTGCGTTGTTCAGCACAATCGAGACGGTCGCCGGCGAGAATCCGCTCTGCGTCGCCACATCTCTCATCGTGACTGCTTGGCTTTTCTCGCTAGACCTCTTCATCAGGAGGGCTCCTCGGTGGCCCACATCATCCCGCCGGACTCCCTCGCCTCGCAACGCTTTGTGATCAGCGTCTAGCGCACCGTTGTCCGGGCCCGCTCAAGCACATCGCAGCTGCTTCAGCCGCTGCACTCCCTACTCTGGCGGCACTTCGAACGACAGCGGCTCCCGGAACCAGCGTGTTTTCCAAATCCCAAATGCAATTCCCGCAATCATCCAGATGCTTCCAACGATCTGCGCCGGACGGCTAAGACTCAGCCACAAAGCCAGGCAAATAACGAATCCAAGCACCGGCGGGATAAGATTCCAGGCCTTCTTCTGTTCCGCATGCAAGAAATAGCACACAAATGCCGCGGCATTGACGCCCATAAATGCGATCAGCGCCCCGAAATTCAAAAGCTCGATTCCCCGCCCATAGGTAAGAAAGAACGAACCAAACAGCGCTAACGCGCCCACGAAGATCACATTGTTCCGCGGCACCTGGTGCTTCGGTTCAATCGCGCCAAAAAACGAACTGGGCAGCGCATTGCTTCTGCCCATCCCATACAGCAGTCGCGCCGCCCCGATGTGCGCGCCCATCCCCGAGCCAAAATTAGCCACTACCAGCGTCACGCCCACGATGGTAAACAGAGGCGCCCACGTCCGCGCCGCCGCCCACACATACGCGGTGTCCGGATTCGGAAACGCTTCTGTCGCCGGCCACACGAGCTGCGCCACGTACACTTCGGCTGCCGAGAGAAAGCCCCGATGTAAGACAGCACTGCAATCGACGTGCAGCCAAACAGGTTGCCCCACGTAAACGTTTGCGGATCGTAGAACGGCCGGGTAAAAAAGTGCGAATCGCTGTGCGGATGCCCGAAGATGTAACGAATCGCCGTCACGAAAATCACCACTACCACCGCGCTCATCCCCGCCGTCAACCCCGCGTTCACTCGCGCTGATGTCTTGATCCCGCGAAGGTTCAGCAGCGTAAACGCCACCGCAAAAATAATTTTCCAGCCCCAGTCCGGAATCGCTGGTGCAAATTCATGCGCCTGCCCCGCGCACCAGATCACGCAAATCAATGGATTCACGATGTAATCCAACACCATGCTCCAACCCGTCACATAGCCAATCGACGGATGGATCTCCTGCGCCACATAGGTAAACGCCGATCCCGCGCTCGGATACGCTCGCGCCATGCGCCCATAACTGATAGCCGTAAAGAGCATGGCCACCATGGCGATCAAAATCGCCGTAACAACGTGGCCCCGGCCGCGGTCGCTCAGCGCTCCGAACGCGGACATCGGCGCAACCGGCTGCAACACGATCATCCCGTACAAAATCAGATCCCACAGCGTGAGCGTCCGCCGCAGTCGCGGCGCTGTCGCCGTTACCGTTGTCGCCTCAGTTGCCAAACACTTGTCCTTTAACTCAACACCGAGCTCTATTGAATCGTTTCAAGCGCCGTCATTCTGTGGGAATCCCATCGGGCAGGCAAGCGCTAAGTTCCGCCCGGCTAAGCCCTTCATCGTCTCCATGCGATACTTGTCGTCCGCCATGCTCCACTTCGCGCAACTCTGCGAATCCGTCGCCGGCACCTCCAAGAAGAACGAAAAAGTCAGCTTGGTCGCGGACTTTCTCCGCACCACACCGGTCGACGATTCCGCCCTTGCCGCCCTCTATCTCTGCGGCCGCGTTTTCCCCCGTCGCGAAGAGCGCGTCCTCTCCATTGGCTTCTCGATTCTCCTTCGCGCGGTCGCCAAGATCGCAGATAAGAATCCCGCTGAGCTGGCTCCGATCCTTCGTCATCACGGGGATCTCGGCGCCGGTGCCGAAGAAATCCTGCGCCATCACCCCGCGAGGCCTTCGCTCAGCCTTCCGCAAATCGCAGAAGTTTACGCTTCCCTCGCCCAACAGCGCGGCCCAGCAGCGAAGCAAACCCTTCTCGAGCACACGCTCCTGGGCCTCGCCGCCCTCGAAGCCAAATACTTCATCAAAATCGCCACCGGCGAGCTACGCATCGGCCTGAAAGAAAGCCTCGTGGAAGAAGCCATCGCCAAAGCCTTCGATCAGCCGCTCCCCGCCGTCCAGCGCTCCAATATGCTCCTCGGCGATATCACCGACGTCCTCCGCCTCGCCGTGACCAACGAACTTTCCTCCGTCTCGCTCCAGCTTTTCCGTCCCATCTCCGTCATGCTCGCCACCCCCGGGGAAACTCCCGCAGATCTCGTCGCCGCGTTCCCCAACGGCGTCCTCGTCGAAGACAAGTTCGATGGCATCCGCGCCCAGGCCCACAAGGGCGACTCGCAAGTCGAAATCTACTCCCGCACCCTTGATCGCGTCACCGAATTCCCCGAGCTGCTCGACCCTATCCGCAACATCACCGGCAATTTCATCCTCGACGGCGAAATCATCGGATGGCGCGACGGCCGCGCCATCCCGTTCACCGAACTCCAGCAACGCCTCGGCCGGAAACAAATCGATCTCTTCACCAGCGCGCAGGTTCCCGTCAGCTTCGTCGCCTTCGACCTGCTCCTCCTCGACGGCCGCACCTTGCTCGACGCTCCGCTTACCGAGCGCCGCCTCCTCTTGGAGCGCCTTCTTACCCCTGTCGGGCAGCCCGCCCTCCAGTTCACCCGTGCCGAACTCTGCCACGCGGTCGAAGAAATCGAAAATTGCTTCCTCCTTGCGATCCGCAGAGGCAACGAAGGCCTGCTCGCCAAAGCGCCCGAATCTCCCTATGTCCCCGGCCGTCGCGGCCAATTTTGGATGAAGCTCAAGCGCCCCCTCGCCACGCTCGACGTCGTCGTCACTATCGCCGAATACGGCCACGGCAAGCGCCGCGGCCTCCTCTCCGATTACACGTTCGCCGTGCGCGACAACGGCCGGCTCGTCAATATCGGCAAAGCCTACTCCGGCCTCACCGACGGCGAGATTCACGAACTAACGCAATATTTTCTGGAACACACTACCGAAGACCGCGGCTTCCAGCGCGACGTTGAGCCCACCATCGTCCTCGAGGTCGCCTTCAACAATATTCAACGTTCTGATCGCCACGAAAGCGGCTTTGCCTTGCTTTTCCCGCGTATAGTGCGTCTGCGCCCAGACAAACCCGTCGCCGAGATCGATACGCTCTCCCGGGTCCGCGAGATTTTCAACTCTCAGCACACAAGATAAAATTAGCGGCTTCTGATTTCCGCCGTTTCACCTGTACTATCGGCCAGCTGTACAACTGGACAGGTAAATTCCACAGCGGTTATCTCTTAGTGAGGATCCATTCATTTTCTGTCGCAACATTGGCAACCAAATTAGAGTCTAATTAGATAGGGACCTGGCCCGAGATAGAAGAACAACAAACTATGGCCGAGTTCCCTTTGATTAACAGCTCCAGTCGCGTAGCTCCCATCCTGGCGAGCGTCTCAGGATTCATCGTCCTTCTCTTCTTCGCCATGTGGCTGCGCGTTGTGCCACTCGAACCCGACCCGGTCTTGCAGGGCTATCTGCAGGTTACCACCGGCTTGCTGGCGTTTGTGTTCGCCGCCGTCACCCTTGTCCGCTTTCAGGGTACACAAGACCGCATCTCGCTGATCCTCGGCGCCGGATTCCTTCTCTCCGGCACCATCCTCACCGCGTCTAGCCTTTTGTTCTTTCAGTTCCAGCAGGATACTCCGGCGGAGTTGCGCTGGGCCCCAGTTTCCTGGTGGGTCAGCCGCGTCGTTCTGGCTCTTCTCTTCGTTGTGGCGCTTCTCGTTGAACATTTCCTGCCGCGGTCGCGCCACCCTCGCCGCGAAATCACCGGCGCCCTGCTTACCGTCATGGCCTCGACCTATCTCATCACCGCAGCGTTGCGCCGCCTTCCCCCGGAAGTTTCCCCGCATCCCGGCGCAATTTTCCCCAGCCCGCTGCAACTCCTGCCCGCCGGAATTTTCCTCGTCGCCGTAATCTGGTTTCGTCGCCGCCTCCAACTCGAAGACTCTGCATTCGATCGCACTATCTACGCCGCCGCTTGGATGAATCTCGGCGCGCAGCTGGCCGCCTCGCAGTCCCTGCGCCTGCTTGATTCGCCGTTCGTTCTCGCGCAAGCCCTCACTGTTACCAGCTACGCCGTCGCCCTCGGCGGCGCTCTTCTTGACAATGCCAGGCTCTTCGAGCAAGTTAGCCACCTCGCCGTCAGTGACCCGCTTACCGGCCTCGCCAACTACCGCCGCCTGCTCGACGTCCTTGAAACGGAAACCGAGCGCACCAATCGGAGCGGCCGCCCCTTCGCCGTTCTCCTGCTCGACCTCGACGGCCTAAAGACAATCAACGATACCCACGGCCATCTCGTCGGCAGTCACGCGCTCAATCGACTCGCGCACATTCTGCGCATCCATTGCCGCGCGATCGACACCGCCGCGCGCTACGGCGGCGACGAATTTGCTCTCGTTTTGCCGGAAACTTCGCATGATGAAGCCGCGCGCGTCGCCAATCGTATCCGTGCCGTCTTGACCAGCGACCTCGAACAACCGCAGCTCTCCGCCAGTATCGGCATCGCCATCTACAACGGCCACGGCGAGCGTATCGAAAAACTTCTCTCCGATGCCGACGCCCAGCTCTACTTCGAAAAAGCCCGCCGCGCCAAGCGCCACCCCACCCCGCTAACGCCTCGTCGTCGCGCCCAAAAGGCCTAATTTGGAGTGGGCCGTTTTGCCGCCGCTCTTACGATTCAGTCCCGGCCGAAAAAATTGAAAAAACTGTCATCCTGACATCCGCCGAGGATGCCCGAAGGACCTCAACCACATGTGCTTGGCGCAAGGTCCCCGGATGCGGCGCCCAGCTTAAAACACCGCCCTCCTCTGGACCGTCTCCTTGCTTGCCAACGAAAAGCGCGGCTCCTCCACCGCGCCACCCAGAATCCGCCCAGCCACATACTCCCCCACCGCAGGTCCATGCTTGAACCCGTGCCCCGATCCGCCGCCAACAAACCAAACGTTCTCCATCTCCGGATGCCGATCGATCAAGAAATCTCCGTTCCATGTATTTTCGTATTGGCAAACCCGCGTCTCCACAATCGGCGCCCCACATAGCGCCGGGAACCGCTGCTCCACAAATCGCCGTGCCTCTGCCGCACCTTCCGCACTCGCCAAACGCGATTGCGTATCCGGATCAACGCGTTCCCCGTGCCGGTCGACCGCGATCTTCAGTCCCCGGCCCTCCAAATCCGGCATCCCATAAATTTCATCCTCTTGAAACAGCCACGTTGGCAGTGCCGGCGGCGCAAATCGCGCGTCTCCCGCCGGTACGCCAAAGAAAAACACCTCTTGCCGGCTTGGAAAAATCCGCGCCCCCAAAATCTTCGGAAAAAGTTTCGCGAGCCAAGCCCCGCAAGCAAACACAAACGTGTCCGCCTCGATGCGCTCGCCGGAATTCGTCGTGACTGCAGAAATTGCCGCCGCGCCTCGCGGCTCCGCAATCTGTGCGACGCGATACTCTACGCCGAGGCGCTGAGCTGCCTCAGCCACCGCCGCCACCCCCCGCCGCGCCATCAGCACTCCACTCTGCAACTCCAGCAGCCCCTTCGTGATTCCTTCCAATCCAATCTGCGGATATCGTTTCTCCAACTCCTTCCTGCCCAACTCCTCGAACGCGACACCGCATCGCGCCAGCACTTCTGCAGCGTGGCGCACTCGCGAATCGTCCTTCCCCGCAAGCCATAAGACTCCCGTTTCATGAAACAGCCGCTCCCCCGCCGCCGCAAAAAACTCCTTCCACTGCGCCAGCGACATCACCGACCATCGCGTATACAGCTCATCCGCGCCATAACCCATACGAATAATCCGCGACTCCCCAGCCGAACTCGCCCGCGCATTCCCGGGACCATACGCGTCTGCCAGCAACACGCGCTGCCCCCGCCGCCCCAAATGCCAAGCCGTCCACGCCCCAAACACCCCAGCCCCAATGACCGCCACGTCAAATCGCATACTCATGTCCGCCGCATCTTACTCCTCTTGTTCCTCTCTGTGTCCTCTGCGCCCTCTGTGTTAAATTCTTTTTCTCTTCCTGCTATATTCATTCCCATGACTCTCGCCGAAAAAATCCAAAAAGACCTCACCGACGCCATGCGCGCCAAGGACGAACTCCGCCTCAGCGTCCTCCGCATGGTCAAGTCCGCCATCACCTACAAGGAAACCGAAAAGCTCCGCAAGCTCGACGAATCCGAATCCATCCAGCTCCTGCAAACCCTGGTCAAGCAGCGCAAGGAATCCATCGAACAATTCACCAAAGGAAATCGCAACGACCTAGTCCAGAAAGAAACCAAAGAGCTGGCCATCATCGAGTCCTACCTCCCCGCCGGGGCCAGCGACGCCGAAATGGACGCCGCCATCTCCAAAGCTATCGCCGAAACCGGCGCCACTTCCGTCAAGCAAATGGGCGCCGTAGTAAAAGCCGCCAAAGCTGCCCTCGAAGGCAAAACCGTCGACGGCAAAGCCCTCAGCGATCGTGTCCGCTCCCGCCTCTCCTGATCTTGAAACTCTCCGCGTTAGTCTCGTTCCCTAATCGCGCGTCGCCCATCTCAGCGTCATCGCTGCGAGACTCTGTTATCCTGAGCCTGCCTGACGAGTCGCTTACGACTCCGGCACGTTTTTTCTTCTCTCCGCAGCGCGCCTTGACTATCATTCCCCCGTGCCCCTCTCCCCCGACGCCCGCAACTCCCGCGCCCTCGCGCTTCTCCGCATCGGCGTCGGCCTCTTCTTCCTCATCTTCGCCCAATACAAAATCCTCGACACGCAATTCACCCTGCACGGCGGCTTTCAATTCTGGATCAACAAATTCCTTACCGAGGGCAGCACCTACCCCTTCATGGTCTCCATCCTCCGCAATTTCGTTCTCCCCCACGCCACGCCCATCGCCTTCCTGGTTGCCTACGGCGAACTTGCCATCGGACTCGCCCTCCTCCTCGGCGTCTTCGTCCGCCCCGCCAGCGTCGCCGGCTTTATCTTCATGCTCACCCTGCTCTTCTGCTCCGACTACCCCGGTTCCTCCGCTCCCCTATGGCAATACTTCGGCGCCAGCCTAAGCCACTCCGTCTTCGCCCTCTGCTTCCTCGCCTTCCTCATCGCCCGCTCCGACGCCGCCTGGTCCCTCCAATCGCGCCGCAACAAGGTCTAGACCCCACAACGGCCGCTCTACAGACGGACCGATGATCTCGGAGCGTAGTTTCCCTCTCCGCTCGGCATGCTTGAGCTCACGCCGCCTCCGGCTTCGAACCTCTAACTCCCCCAGTCCAAAATGGTCCATAATCCCCGCGCCGGACTCGCCCGCCCGGCTGCGAGGGAGGTCTGTGTGAGCAAGCCATCTGCAACTTCCGACCGTCCATGGAGTTCGACCGCTCCCCCGGGAGAATTTCGCACTTACATTTCCACCGACGAAACAATAAAAGAGTTCACCGTTCGTGCCGTCGTGCTCGGCGCACTCTTCGGATTGCTTTTCGGTGCCATCACCGTCTACGTCGGCCTGCGCGCCGGACTCACCGTCTCCGCTTCCATTCCCATCTCCGTTCTCTCTATCAGCATCCTGCGCGCGTTCGGCCGCTCTACCATTCTGGAAAACAACATCGTGCAAACCACTGGCTCCGCGGGTGAATCGCTCGCCGCTGGCGTGATGTTCACAATTCACGCGCTGATCTTTCTCGGCTTCGGCTCCGAATTCACCTTCTGGCGTATTTTCCCCTTTGCGCTTCTTGGCGGCTGGCTCGGCGTTCTTTTCATGGTCCCGCTGCGCCGCCAGCTCATCGTGAAAGAACACGGCAACCTGGCTTTTCCCGAAGGTACGGCCTGCGCCGACGTGCTGGTCGCGGGCGAGCGCGGCGGCTCCTTCGCGGGACGCGTCTTCTGGGGACTCGGCCTCGGCGGCGTCTACACCTTCCTGATGAAAACGGTCCTCGCTTGGACGGAGCAGCCCGAGGCCCGCCCAAGCTGGTTCCCCGGCGCAAGCTTTCGCGTGAACATCACTTCGGAATATCTCGGCGTAGGTTACATCATCGGCCCGCGCGTCTCCGGCATTCTCTTCGCCGGCGGCATCATTTCATGGCTGGTGATGATGCCCGCCATCAAGTTTTACGGACAGCTGGCAGGCAACACGCCGATCTATCCATCCACAATTCCCATTCCGCAAATGACGCCCGACGATATCTGGCGCAGCTACATCCGTCCGATGGGCGCGGGCGCGGTAGCCGCCGCCGGTTTAATCACCCTGTTGCGCACTTTGCCCACTATCATTTCCGCGTTGCGCGCCGGACTCAAAGACGTTCGTGCGGAAGGCGGGAACGCCGCCGCTGCCAGCCGCATCGAGCGCGATGTGCCCATGCGTTGGGTGATTGTCGGCTCCAGCGTCATCATCGCCATGATGTGGGTGCTGCTTACATTTCATCCCATGCAAGGCGCTGAAACGCGCTGGTATCAGAATCTTTTTGCCGGAGTTTTCGTGGTCGTCTTCGGCTTTCTCTTTGTGACCGTCGCCGGCCGTATCAGCGGCCTCCTCGGCAACTCCTCCAATCCCGTTAGCGGCATGAGCATCGCCACCTTGATGGCCACTTGCGCCATTTTCTTCGTGGCCGGCTGGACCGCGCCGAACTATTCCGTCCTCGCGCTCATGATCGGGGGAGTGGTCTGCACCGCGGCCGCCATCGCGGGAGCGACCTCACAGGACTTGAAGACCGGCTACCTCGTCGGGGCCACCCCGTTCTGGCAGCAGATGGGCCTGCTCATTGGTGTCACCGTTTCCACTGTCGCCATCGGCGCTACGTTGAACTTGATGAACAAAGGCCTCGAGCGTTATATCCCCACCGAAATCCCCGTCAACATCCAATCGCTGCCCTCCGGCGTAAAAATCGAACGTGACACGTTTACTTATCAAGGCAAAACCTACGCACTCATCAATTCGCTGGGCTCGCACGTAGTTCCCGACGGCGAGTATCTGTATGACCCCGCCACCAACAAGATCGAATATCAGTGGGCGCAAGGCATCGGCGGCGACAAAGCGCCAGCTCCGCAAGCCCGCTTGATGGCAACGGTCATCAATGGAATTCTCAATCAGCGTCTCCCGTGGCATCTTGTGCTGATGGGAGTCGCCCTGGTGATCGCGGTCGAAATTCTCGGCGTTCGCTCTCTCGCCTTCGCCACCGGCTCCTATCTCTCCATCGCGACCACCGCCGCCATGTTCGCCGGGGGACTCGTCCGCGCGCTCGTAGAAGCCACTACGAAAAAGAAAGATGAAAGCGAAGCCAGCCCCGGCGCCCTCTATTCCAGCGGATTGATCGCCGCGGGCGGCGTCTTCGGCCTCCTCGGCATCATCATCAACCTCTTGCAAGATCCCGAGATCTCCAATCGCGTACCCCAGTGGCTGACCTCCACCCTCCGCCTACCCTGGCGCCCCGATTTGTTCTCCTTCGGCCCAAAACTTTTCGGCTCATTAGCCGTCAGCAACCTTTTCGGCGTGCTCATGTTCGCGCTCCTCGCGGCGTCGCTTTTCTATTTTGCGAGGAAGAAACTGGATTGAGGCTCGGTCTTTGACTGCAAGACTCTTCGACCGTACACTGACTCTGTGAGCACGTTCGGCGCGCGCCGCTACAACTTCGACTGGCGGGGATTCATCACTCCTGGCGTAAAGCTCCTCGTGTTGGTCTGCTCTGCTGTCTTCCTTGTCCAGACTCTCGCGGATATCCTGCTGGGCCCTGGGGCTACTTCCTGGATCAACCATTTCTTTGGCCTGGTCCCGCTCGGTCCCATTCCAGGCCTGCGTGTCTGGCAGCCATTCACCTACATTTTCCTTCACGGCGGTCTGCTTCACCTGCTCCTTAACATGCTCTGGCTGTGGATGTTCGGGCGAGAACTGGAACTTGTCTGGGGGAAGCGGCGCTTTCTCAATTTCTTTTTCCTATGCGGCGTCGGGGCCGGCTTGATTGAAATGCTTGTCAAGGCGATCCCCATGTTTTGGGGGGAGCGGCCTTCGGATGTTCCAACGATCGGTGCTTCGGGCGCAATTTTCGGAATTCTCATGGCCAACGCAGTTCTCTTTCCTGACCGCCGCGTATGGCTGTTTCCCCTTCCTGTGGCTATTCCGATGCGGCCTTATGTTGCGGTCATTGGGGCCATTGAATTCTTCTTCACTCTCGGTGCCGGCGGCGACAAAGTCGCGCACCTTTGTCACCTTGGAGGCATGCTGGTCGCGTACGTGTACTTGCGGCGCGGGTCATTTCTGTACAGCGTGCGCAACACCGTGACCGACTGGAAGATGCAGCGCAACAAAAAGCGCTTCCAGGTTTACATGAACAAACACAAGGATCCGCCATCGCGCCCCGACCGCTGGGTGAATTAAAACGGAAGTTAGAAGCAAGAACTTGAAGTCACAACTAGAGAAGAGCGAACTACTCCCCTCCGCCGATGACATGGAACTTCATAAAATTCGTTGTGCCGCGAATGCCCATAGGCGTTCCCGCAACGATGCCGATGACGTCGCCCTTGCGCACCAGCCGCTCTTCGACCAAGCGTTTCTCGGCGACGACCGCGAGGCCGTCGACTTTGCGCACGTCCGAAATGGTCTGGGGGTGCACGCCCCAGATCAGCGCCATGCGCCGCCGTGTCTCTTCCTCCGGTGAAAAAGCGATGATGGGAACCAGGGGCCGGTAACGCGAAATCAGCCGCGCCGTAAATCCGCTGTGCGTGAACACCGCGATCAATTTCATGTGCAGCTCGCGCGAAGCGTGGCACACCAGTTCGGCCACCGTCTCCGCAACTTTTAGCCGTTCCTGCGGCGCGGGCCTCGGAAATTCCGTAATGCTGCTTTCTGCTTCTTCGATAATGCGCGCCATCATGCTCACCGCTTCCACGGGATATTTTCCGCTGGCGGTTTCCGCGGAGAGCATCACCGCGTCGGAGCCGTCAAAAATTGCATTGGCCACATCGGAAGCCTCCGCGCGGGTGGGGCGGGGATTTTCAGTCATGGATTCGAGCATCTGCGTGGCGGTGATAACCGGGCGGCGAAATTCGCGAGCGCGCCTGATAATTGTTTTTTGCACCACGGGGACGCGCTCCGGACTCATTTCCACGCCGAGATCGCCGCGCGCCACCATCACGCCATCGGCTACGCGCAAAATCGCGTCGAGATTTTCGATCGCTTCGGGCTTTTCCAGTTTCGCGATTACCGGTGTGTCTTTTCCGGCGCGGCGCACCAGCGTTTTTGCGAGCGTCACATCTTCGGCCCGGCGGACAAAACTCACGGCGATGTAATTTGCGCCGTGCTTCAAGGCGAAGAGCAAATCTTCGCGGTCCTTCGGGGTAAGCGCGGGAACGCGCAGCTTCACTCCGGGCAAATTAATTCCCTTGTGCTCCCCTAGCGCGCCGCCGTTAACCACTTCGCAGATCACTTCGCGGCCCCGCACTTGCTCGACACGCAACTCAATCAATCCGTCGGAAAGAAGAATGCGGTCGCCGCGATGAACCTCGCGCGGCAAGGGCTTGAAGACGGTGCTGACGCGCGTGGAATCTCCAAGGACGCGCGCGGTGGTGATTATGAATTTTTGCCCGGTGCGCAAAATTACCGGCGCGCCGCCGGCCAGCGGCCCGGTTCGAATCTTGGGGCCTTGCAAATCGGCGAGGATAGCGATGGGTTTGTGAATTTGCGCGGCCGCGGCGCGCAGCATGACGATGCTCTCCGCGTGATTGGCGTGCGAGCCGTGAGAGAAGTTGAGGCGCGCGACATCCATGCCGGCACGCAGCAGCCGGTCGATGATTCGCGGCGAGCGGCTGGCAGGCCCGATGGTGCAGACTATTTTGGAATGGCGAAAGGCCATCTACTTGTTGACCGCGAATTCGGAGACGATCTTCAGCAGCACTTCGATACCTTTATTGAAGGATGCTACGGAAAGGCGCTCGTCATCGCCGTGCATGCGGGCTAAATCTTCATCGGTGACAGGAAAGGGCCACAAGCCGTAGGCTTGCACGTTGTGCAAGCGCAACTGGGAAGAATCGGTGGCCCAAGGCGATTGATACGGCAACACGGGAGCACCGCCGAACTCCTGCGAAACAACTTTAGTGATGACCGCATAGAAGTCGGACTCGAGGGAAGAGGTTGGCGCCGCGAGCCCGGCGTTGGGCTGGACTTCGAAACGCACCTGCGGATCGTTAACGAGTTTGGTGAGCGCGCCAAGCAGCACGTCGATCGTATCTCCCGGCAGCAAGCGAATGTTCAACATGGCGCGCGCTTCGCCGGGAACCACGTTGGCGCGCACGCCAGCAGACAACATAGTGGGCGCGATGGAATCGTGCATCATCGAGGCCCACTGAGGATTCGCATCGGAAATGACGCGTTGGGCGTGCTCTCCGCGGTCGTTGGTTTCGAGGGAATGCATCCACTTGGCGATTTCGTCGTCCGAGACGGCGGCGAGTCCTTCGAAATAGCGGCGCACCACCGTGTTGAAGTGCACGGGCGCGGAGTACGCGCCGATCTTAGCTACGGCCGCAGCCAGG
>WNFC01017223.1_pt1 | contig 13948 bp, 15 predicted proteins | sample 5400541 | NCBI WGS metagenome assembly WNFC01 (sample SAMN13153342, study PRJNA577476) | soil metagenome | isolation source: 120 cm saprolite under Douglas fir tree site 2 hole 2 replicate 1 | place: USA:California | collected 2015-04-18
GCCAGCCCGATGAGCGTGATGATGTTGATCGCGTACTGCGACACGTCCGTGAAGCGAGCGAGGAAGAGCGTGCCCCCGACGCCGCCCACGATCGCGAGCACCCCGACGCCCAGGGGCAGCGACGCGGCGACGAGCGAGGCGAAGATCAGCACGAGCATGAGGAGGGTGATCGGCAGGGCCACGTACTCCGCCCGCTGGAGGTCCGCCTCGAGCGTCTTGTTGAACGCCTGGTTGATGAGCACCCCGCCGGTCGCGACCATCCTCAGCGGGCCCGGCTGGATTTCAGCCACCAAGGACGCGATGTAGCCCTCGGCCACCAGCTGGCCGTCCTTGAGGCTGACGATCACGAGCGCCTCGTGCTGGTCGCGCGATATGTAAGCCGATCGCGCCAGCGCCGGCGCGGTGTAGGGCGTGACCACCCCGGTCACGCGGGCATCGCTCGCCAGCGGCGCCACCGCCTGTTCCACCGCCGCTTGGAAGGCCGGGTCGGTGACGAAGAGGGCGGAGCTGCTGAAGATCAGCGTGAGCGACGAGCCGGTGACTGTTTTCTGTGTATGGATCTCGGAGGCGATCAGCTTCTGGACGTGGCCGGCGGGCGTGTCCGCGCCGAATCCGCCGTTACCGACCAGCGTTCCGCCGGTGAGGATGCCCACGATCGAGAGTCCGAGCAGCAGCCCTGAGACGATCAGGGTGGCCCATTTGAAGCGGTAGACGAAACGACCCCAGCGCTCGAACACGGCCACCAAAGATACAGGCTGGAGTAACACGGTCCGACGACGCTCTGGGGGTCGGGAGGTTAACCGGTTACGCGGCTATTTCAGCTTCCACTGGATGCTCGCCAGCACCGGTTTGGCTTCATTGAGGAACGCGTTCATGTTCGACGCGAGGGTGAACAGGAGAACGCCGTAGCCGATGCTGCCGGTGGAATTGGCGGCGGCCCAAATCGTCATCGCCGCCGGGAAGCTCTGGCCGCCCTGGGTCACGGTGAAGCACAGCTGCCACCAGATGCCGGAGATGCCGCCGACCGAGCCGTTGGTGGTGGTCGTGCTGGGGCAGATCCGAGTGTCTGGGTACTGGGCCGTCAGGGCCTTGTCGAGGTAGTCCCTGATCTGCTGGGCGGTCATGGGCGGGCTCTGCGTGCCGCTGCTGACCGCAATGGAGCCGTTGCCGGACGAATTCGTCAGGGTGACGGTCGGGTCGCTCTTCGTCGCTGCCCAGCCGGGCGGAACCGTGACCGACACGGCTGAGGTCGACGCGGTCGTCGCGCCGCCAATCGGTGTCGGCGACGCCTGCTGGATCGGGGTTGGCGTGCCGGCCGGGGTCGGGCTCGGCAGGCCGAGTCCGGACGTGCTCGGCTGATTCGAGTTCCTGGCGTTGAGAATCGCGAGCGTCGTTCCGCAGCCGACCATGACCACCAGCAGGACGACGACGCCGCTGATGATCAGCACCCACGGCGTGCGGTGGACGGGCGCCTGCGGCGCGCCGGCGCTGGGCGCGTAGAAGGGGCTGAAGGACGGGGGCGGCATGCTCGGCGGTGGGCCCATCATTGGCGGCGGGGTGCCCGGAGGCGGCCCCATCGGCGCCATCTGCGCAACTGCCGCCAAGGGCGTTCCGCACGCCTGGCAGAACGAGTTGCCGTCGGGGTTCTGCGTCCCGCACCGCGCGCAGGTGAGCGCCACTAGTGCTCTGTCCGGGAATAAGCTCGACAAGGCGCGGCCTCGGCGGCCGGAGCCAAGGAGCCGACGAGCACGCAAGGGAGCGCATCCCGTAGATGCGTGACCGAGCGCGCGCAGAAGGCGACGCTGGCTTCAGCGAAGCCCGGCCGGCTAGGTCGATGTATTGGCGGGCGGCTTCCCGGGCGGAGCACTTAGGACGCCTTCGGGGTCTTGGTGGACGGGTCGGCACGCGGCCGGCGGCTTCGCCTCACAGCGTGTGGCACGGCGCTCAACGCCATGCCGCAGTTGGGGCAGAAACCCGACGCGACGATGTGCATATGACAGTTGGGGCACACCGTCTCCGCGAACCCCATGTGCGCGGCCTCTTCGAGCAGCGAGTAATGCAGGAGGTAGCGGATGTAGATCAGCAGTGACCCGACGACGACCGCCTGCCAGATGAGGATGAACAACGGGTTCACCGAGGCGTCCTTCATCAGCACGGTGCCGGTGGAAAACGCAATGTGCGCGATCACCGCCATGGCCACGGCTCCGATCTCGCGGCCCGCGAGGCGCCCGCGCCGGAAACGCCAGATCGTCGCGACGATCATCCCGGTCGCGCTGCCCTGCAGGAGGGGTTGAAAGATGGCGAGCGTGGCCAGGTCGTAGATCCAGTTGCCGGGCGTGCTCTGGGCGGGGAGGCTCGTCAGCGTGCTCGAGAATCCGATCAGCGTTTCGGCGACGCTGAAGCCGAGCCCGGCGGCGACGCCGAACACGAGCCCGTCGACAGTCTCCGGAAAGTCGGCCCGATTGGGCAGGAAGAAAGCCGGGATCGGCTTGAGTGCTTCCTGGATCAGAGGCATGACGAGGCCCAGGATGAGCAGCGCGCCGATGCTGAGGCCCGCCCCGCTCAGCGGGTTGGGCGCGTACTGGAACGGGTTGTAGATCAGCCGCTCGAAAAGCGTGACGACGATGCCGACCACGACGCCGCCGCCGATCGTGAAGCCGAGCACGAGCGCGGGCTCATCGCGATAGACCTGCGCCTCGTACAGGTAGATCAGATAGAGGACGGGAACCAGGAATGCCGAAACCAGGATCGCGGCTGTGATCAGGCCCGCGAGGTAGAGGACGAGGACGCCCGCGAGTCCCGCGATGAAGGCCCAGCGGAACTCGTGGATCTTGTGATGGCCCAGGTGCGGGAACAGGGTCGTGAAGATCGCCGGCTGCGCTACGTGCTCTCCCGGGTGGGCCGCGTACCGGTGCTCGCGCGTCTTCGCGTTGCCGGATTCATTTGTCGTCCCCTGGTGCGCGCCGCAGCGAGTGCAAAAGACTCCGTCCGGGACTTCCTGGGCGCAATGGTCGCACCGCACGGTCGGTAAGGATAGGCGGCGCCGCCGCCTCTAATCGATCGTTAAGTAGTTGCTTCGGCCGGCTCCGCGGGCACCCAGCCACGGATGAAGTGGCAGGAGTAGTGGCCCTGGTGCTTGTCGAAGTAGCGCTGGTGATATTCCTCCGCCTTCCAGAAGTGGGTGGCGGGGACGATCTCGGTCACGATCGGCTTCTTGAAGTACTGCTGCGCCTGGGCAGCCGACCGGCGGGCCGCCGCCTCCTGCTCGGGGTTGTGGAAGAAGATCGCCGAGCGGTACTGGTGGCCGTGGTCCGGGCCCTGGTAGTTGAGTGTCGTCGGGTCGTGCATGTTCCAGAACGCGTTGAGGAGCTCGTCGTACGTGACCTTGCTCGGGTCGTAGGTCACCTCCACGGCTTCCGCATGGCCAGTCCTGCCTGAACAGACCTGCTCGTAGGTAGGGTTGTCGCGCGAGCCGCCGGTGTAGCCGGAAACGGCGTCGATGACACCGGGAATCTCGTTGAAGAGGTGCTCGACACCCCAGAAGCATCCGCCCGCGAAAGTTGCCTTTTCCATCACATCTCCAGCATACCCACGGACTACCAGATTCATTCCTCGCCTACCCACCGGGTGGGGCGTGACAATTTCCGACCATGGTCGAGCCCGAGCCCGCCCGGCGCCGGAAGTGGTGGCAGTTCGCCACGGTCGACATCACGCCGCTCCGGCGGCATCGCGACTACCGCCTACTGGTCGCCGCCCGGATGATCTCCTTCTTCGGCAGCATGATCACCTACGTCGCGGTTCCGTTCCAGGTGTACCAGCTGTCGCACAGCACCCTGCTGGTCGGCGCGCTCGGCCTCGTCGAGCTCGCGGCGCTGCTCGTCTTTGCGATGCTCGGCGGCGCGCTGGCCGACGCCACCGACCGCCGCCTGATGGTTCTGCTCGGCGAAGCCGGGTTGATGGCGGGCAGCCTGGTTCTGGCCGGCAACGCGGCGCTCACCCACCCGATGCTGTGGCTCATCTTCGCGGTCGTCCTGCTGGGGGCGTCCCTCGATGCTTTCGAGCGGCCATCGCTGGACGCCTTGATCCCGCGGCTGGTGGAGCGCGACGAGATGACGGCGGCCGGCGCGCTGGGGATGCTGAGCACGACGATCGGCCTGATCGCCGGCCCGGCCGTCGCAGGGGTTCTGATTGCGACCGCCGGCCTTCCGATCACCTACCTGGTCGATGTCGCGACATTCGTGGCGGGCCTCGCGTGCCTCTCCCTCATGAAGGCCGTGCCGCCGCCCGCCGATGCCGAGAGGCCTAGCGTGCATCGAGTGCTCGAAGGTGTCCGCTATGCCCGAAGCCGCCAGGAGCTCATCGGCACTTACCTGGTCGACATCGTCGCGATGCTCTTCGGCATGCCGACCGCGCTGTTCCCGGCAATCGCGCAGGGTCTCGGCGGGCCGAAGGTCTTGGGCCTGCTGTACGCGGCGGAGGCGGTAGGCGCGTTCGTGTTCTTCTCCACCAGCGGCTGGACCCGGCGGGTTCACCGCCATGGGATGGGGGTGATCGTGGCGGCAACCGTGTGGGGCCTTGCGATCATCGGCTTTGGGCTCGCACCCGGTCTGGTCGCGGCACTGTTCTTCCTGGGTTTGGCCGGCGCAGCCGACGCAATGAGCGGCGTGTTTCGCTCCGCGATCTGGAACCAGACGATCCCAGACTCGCTACGCGGGCGGCTGGCATCGATCGAGCTGCTCAGCTACTCCATCGGTCCGACGCTGGGCAACTTCGAAGCCGGCGTGGTGGCTTCTCTTTTCAGCGTGCGGACCTCGATTCTTTCGGGCGGCATCCTCACCGTCGTCGGGTGCCTGCTCTGCGCCGCTGCGCTGCCGGCCTTCAGGCAGTACGACGAGCGCCGGTGGCGAGCCGCGCCGGGCGTCTAGCCGTCTAGATTCGCCGGGAGGATCGCGGCCACGATGCCATGCGCGTCGATCGGCGTGGCCTTGTCCAGGACCACGCCCGACTCGGGGAGGTAGCTGATATCGATGATGCTGGGACTCCCGTCGGAGCGCTGATAGAAGCCGGTCACCAGGTGGTTGCCGTCCAGCCATGCGACCCAATCGGACGAATCGCCACGTTCCCTCAGGTCCCTGGCGAACCCCTGGGTGTCGATGATCAGCAAGCGTCCGTCCGAGTAGTAGAGGGCAAGACCTACACCGCTGGGCGACAGCGAGCCGGCCGCATCGGTGGCCTGATATGCGCCGGATGGAAATGACCGATACGTCCCCGTCCAATCGACGCTCCCGGCGTTGAGCACGCCTGTCCCCGATCTGGACAGAAGTCCGGTGACGCCTCCCCCTCCGCCGACGATGAGTGGCTCGCTCTGGGCCGTGCTCGGGTGGATGACCTCATAGCTGACGGCGCCATACGGGTTCGGCCCGTAGGGATGCCGCGCGCGATCACCATTCGAGTACTCGACGGCCCGGCTGACGAACGGTGGGGCTCCGTGGTCCGCGACCACGAGCCGGCCCAGCCGCCACGCCACCGGCCATACGTACTGAGTGGTCGACGAGTAGATCACCGCGGGGTGAACACTGCCGGCATCGACGACGTACAGGGTCAGCTGCACGGGATCGACCGAGTAGTCCAGCACGGCGACGGCGATTCGCGCATCGTCGGGGCTGACCGCAAACGTAGCGTGCACGCCGGCACGTCCCGGCACAGAAAAACCCGCCAGTCCTGTCGTGCCGTCGGCCTTCAGGTAGCGGACGTCGCGGTCGCCATCCAGGTAATAGACGCGAGAGCTCGAGGCGCTCACGTAGGGAAGCTCCGCGGCGTCCAGGATTGGAGTCCGTTTCTTTGGATGGGCGCGAGCGACGACGCTGCCGTCGCCGGCCACGATCGCGATGTCATACGTCCCAGTCCCGGTGAACAGGTCGACGAGAACCGCCATGGATTTGACGGGTGGCGGCGTCGGTGTGGCAAGAGGTGTCACTCCCGGCACCGGCCTGAACGTAGACGCAACCGGGCTGCCGGATGGCGTGGGCTGAGTGTTCGTGCCGACCGGCGCGCATGCCGTTGCGCAGATGAGAACGGCCGCCGCCAGCCACCTCATCGCCGTGTAGCCGCTTAGTCCCAGCCCGCGGGCAGCATCGTCGCCACGATGCCGTGCCACAGGACCAGCAGCCCGTCGGAACCGGCATTGGGACAGCACGCGGCGATGGTCCGAGCGTCGGGCGAAAGAGATCCCGAAGCGCTGTACGAGCCGTAGTCCGTCGGCGAGTTCCACAGGATCGGCAGCCCGCCCCAGTCCACGGCGTCTCCCTGCACCACCGCCGTCCCAATCCCGTTGGGAAGCCCGCTCGCGCCGCCACCGCTGACGATCGATATGCGCTGGGCGTTGGCCGGGTTGATCACGTGATAGTTGATCCCGCCATAAGGGTTGGGCCCGTAGGGGTACTGCGTCAGATTCCGGCTCGAGTAGTTCACCGTCGTGCTCTTGAACGGGGTCGCCGACGGTCCCATGTAGGCGACCACGAGCTGCCCCGCGTGCCAACCGGCCGGCCAGACGTAATGGTTGTTGGAGGTGAAGATCACGATGTGGTGCGCGCCGCCGAGATCCTCGACGTAAAGGGTGAGGGCGACCGGGTTGACGGAGTAGTCCAGCAACGTGACCGCGATCCGCGCATCGTCCGGAGTGACGGCGAAGGCGGCGTGGACGGTCGAGCTGCCCGGCACCGACCCCGCCAGGCCCGTGGTCCCGTCCGGCTTCAGGTACCGGATGCTGTTATCGCCGTCCAGGTAATAGACGCGCGAGCTGGATGCGCTCACGTAGGGGAGCTCGGACGCGTCCGGGATCGGGGTTCGCTGCTGCGCGTGCGCCCTGGCCACGACCCTGCCGTTATAGGCGACCAGCGCAATGTTGTACGAGCCGCCGCCTGGGAAGAGGTCGACCAGGACGGCGAGGGTCGATGGCGGCTGCGCGTTCGGGGTGGGGTTTTGGAGCGACCCACCCCCGCCGACCCGCGCCGACGGCGATGCGCTCGCCTCGGCTCGCTGCGAGCTGGTGGCGCCCGCGCCGGCGGAGGGCGTCGTCTGGGAAACGGCAGGCGCCGTCGAGCACGCGACGGCCAAAACGAACAACAGCGCCGCCAGCCGCCTCATTGCAATTGGAACGTACTCCGGGGGGCCGGGTTACGATCATCCGGCGCCGATTCGGCGCCAGATCGCCCTGGATCGGGCGTCATGCGTGAGGAGGCTTGTGAGTAACGAGCAGTTGCTGCTGACGTTGGGCGCCGCGACGGCGCTCCTGGCCTTGTGGGCGGCGATCTTCGCCACTCGCGCCGACGCTGCCGCCCGAAGCGCGAGGGCCGATGCGAAGCAGCGCTGGGACGACAGCATCCGCCCCCTCCCCCACTTCACCTTCACGTCGGCGCCGGCGCCTGGTCAGGCGATCGAGCTCGACGTCGAGAACCTGGGCGGCGCTCTGGCCGGGGGCGGGGTCATCGTGCAGCACGGCGACGACCTGTTTGCCGGCGAGCTCACGCTGCCAGAGAAGGCGCCCGCGCGGCGGATCGTGCTGGCCCCCGTGATGAAGGCTTGGCAGAAGGCGAACCAGCCGCGCACTCTCCTGCTCGCCGGTCGTGACGTCAGCGGCCGCACGTGGGACTTCATCGACGGCACCAAGACCATCAAGGACCCCCGCAAGTGGCTGGCGGGTCAGCTGCGCGAGCTGCGCCTCCAGGGCGTGGTCGACTTCCCGAGCCTCACCGGGGCGAAGTAGCGGACTTACTCCAGCGTCGCGTTCAGCTTCAGCTCGACGTTGCCGTGCAGCGCCTTCGACACAGGGCAGCCTTCCTTGGCCGCCTCAGCCTGCTTCTGGAACTCTTCCTTGCTGATGCCGCTGACGCGCCCACGCACGGTGAGCGTGATCGTCGTGATCCCGGGCCCCGGCACGAACTCGACCTCGGCCCGGGTGTTCAAGCGCTCCGGCGTGTGGCCGGCCGTGGCAAGGCCGTTGGAGAAGGCCATGTTGTAGCAGGACGCGTGGGCCGCCGCGATCAGCTCTTCGGGGCTGGTCTTGCCGTGCTGGCGCTCGGCGCGGCTCGCCCATGAGACGGGCAGCTCACCGAAGGCACCGCTCTCGGGCTTGACGTGCCCGCTCCCATGTATGAGGTCTCCCTCCCACGTCGCATCGGCACGACTGATTGCAGCCATTCCCAACCTCCGTAACAGCCCAGATTGAAAGAGGGCCAGTGTAGCTCCGGCTGGAGCGTGCAACACTGAGCGCGATGGGCATCGAGCCAGTTTCCGACGAGGCGGCAAGCCCCGACGTCAAGCGCATTTTCGAGGCGCTCGCGCCCGGCGGCAAGGTCGCTCCGTTCTTCCGGATGCTCGCGCACAAGCCCGCAGTTTTGCGCGCGTACAACCAGCTCAGCGGCGCTCTATGGGCGGCGGATTCGAAGCTGCCCGAGAAGCTGAAGGACCTCGCCTACCTCAGTGCATCGATTCGCAACGGCTGCGAGTATTGAACGAGATCGCATGCCGCCTCGGCGAGGCGGCGAGGCGTGAGCGCGGAGCAGATCGCGGCGCTCAAAGAGCCCGGCGGCCGGCGTAAGGAGGCGCTGTTCGACCCTGCCGAGCGGGCCCTGTTGAGGTTCACCGACCTGCTGACCAGCCACCCGGGCAACATCGACGATGTCGACGTCGACGCGCTCAAAGAGCACTTCGATGAGGAGCAGATCGTGGAACTGGCGATGACGATCGCGACGGCGAACTGGACCAATCGCGTCAACGACGGATTGAGGACTCCTCTCCCCTAGCTGCTCGGCCTCATCAAGCCTTCTTGCTCGCGCGCCGAAGGCTCGCTCCGAGCATGATGACCACGATCAGGGGCACCAGCCACCAGGCCGTGATGTGCGCCGAGTTTAGAACCGCGGTCAGAACCAGGCCGACCGCGACGGCCGCCGCCACCGTCCAGTCGTCGCCGATGATGAAGTGGTACCAGAAGAGACCGAAGGCTTTCGGCCAGCCGACGATCCTTTGCATGGCTAGGCCGCGCCTGGGTTGAACCCGAGCACCCGGCGGCGCTCGATTGTGATGTAGGTGGCGGCCGTGACCAGGTAGAGGGCGAGCAGGCCGAGAATGGCGCCGTCTCCGGCCGGCCATTCGACGCCGAGCCCTTCGAGCGCCCAGAAGGTGCCAAAGGTTGTGAGCAGGATCCCAACCACCAGCTGCAGGAAGCTGCGCGGGATCCGCGTCACGAGCCGCTGCAGCGCCAGTCCGAGCGCGCCGATGATGACGACCGCGCCCACCCCGCCGACAACGGCAATGCCGAGCTGGTTGGCGTTGGCGCCGAAAGACACGACGATGAAGGCGACCTCGAGCCCTTCGAGGACAACGCCCTTGAACGCGAGGACGAAAGCCGTCCAGTCAAAACCCTGGCCGCTCCATTCGGGCGGCTCGTCTTCCGGGTGCTGGCCGATGCCGGCCAGGCCGTGCGCCGCCACCCGCCGGACACCTTTGCGGAACCACTGCAGGCCGAAGACGAGGAGAAGCGCGCCCACGATCAGCCGCAGGGGACCGATTGGTACGGCCCTGAGCGCGAGGCCGAGGACGGCGACGACGACGGCCAGCACGCCGAAGCCCGCGACGGCGCCGACCAGGGTCGCTCGCCAGCCGCGGGTGGCGCCGACGCCAAGCACGATGGTGACCATCTCGATGGCCTCGACGGCGGAGGCCAGGAAGGTGGTGATCAGGACGACGGCCGGACCGGTCATGGCTGGGGTGGATTGTGTCCGATCTGGGCGGGCGTCGTAGTCTGGTGTTTGGTTATGCCCGCTTGTTCTCATCTCGATCAGATCCACGAGGTCACCGCCAGCGCGGACGGTTGCGAGGACTGCCTGCGGACCGGGGGCCGGTGGGTGCACCTGCGGCTGTGCATGACGTGCGGGCACGTGGGGTGCTGCGACAGCTCGCCGAGCAGGCACGCGACCGCCCACTTTCATAAGGTGCGCCACCCGATCATCAGGTCGTTCGAGCCGGGCGAGGACTGGGGCTGGTGCTACGCGGACGAGGTCGACCTCGATCCCACCGGCTGGCCGATCCGGGGCCGAGTGGCGCACTCCGTCTGACCCGGGTGGGCGTCCGCGTTTCCGCTCTCGTCACACTCGCGCTGCTCGTTCTGTATCACCTCATGCGCGTGGCCGCGACCGCGTGCACCGGGGGCGGGTGCGACGTTTACATCCCGGTCTCGCTGCTGCTGCCGGTGCTCGTCCTGATCGGGGCGGCGGTGTCAGGCGTACTGGCGATATCGGCTGCGCGGCGCGAGGGAGCCTGGTTGCTGGCTCTCATCGTCTGCGCGGTGGTCGGGGTCGGGGGACCGATCGTTGCGCTGCTCGTGTTGCGCGACAGCCCTGATTCGTTCGTGGTCACGTCGACGATTCTCGTCGCGCTGGTGCCGGTGAGCGCGCTTGTCTACTCGTTCACGCGCCGCCATGATTGACCGGCTGATGGAGGTGCGATTCGACGGCCACTGCTTCGGGTGCGGACCGCTCAACGAGGAGGGCCTGCAGCTCAAGTTCGTTCCGGGGCCTGAGGGATCGGTAGCGGAGTTGGTCGTCCCCGAGCGGTTTCAGAGCTGGTCGGGGATGGCGCATGGCGGGGTCGTGGCGCTGCTGCTGGACGAGGCGGTGGGTTGGGCGGCGTGGCACGCCGGCCATCCGGGCGTGACCGGCCGCCTGCAGGTCAGCTTCCGGCGACCGTTGAAGCTGGGCGAGGCGGTGAGGGTGGTGGGCAAGGTCGAAAACGTGCGGCGCTCGCTGGTCTACGCCTACGCCTATGTCGAAAATCGAGACGATGGCTCGCGGATCGCCGACGCAACGGCGACCCTGATGGAGGTGAGGACGCAGGTCGACGCCGAGCTGGGGGGTGCACACGGCCCGGCGCGCTGAAGGGCTCGCGGCCGTAGGCGTCTAGAATCACTCGCGTCGGGGGCTGGCGCAGTTTGGCAGCGCGCACGGTTCGGGACCGTGAGGCCCCGGGTTCAAATCCCGGGCCCCCGACCAAATTTGTATTCAAAACCGGCGATTTCTGGTGTTGCCGGACGTCGACGGGGCACAGCCGGGGCACAGATTCGTGGAGAACCTCGCGACGAGGCGGCCGAGTTTGTCGCGGTGGTCGGCCAATCTGAACTTGGACGACAGAGACTTGGTGCGTGCGCACAGCCATATATCAGTTGACGCTACGGTCAGGACCGTGAGGCACCCAGTTCGAAAATCACAGGCCGGCGCGCCTGAGGACGCACTGGTCGGCACCGTGAGGAGGATTCGTAAAGCCGTGAGCCGTGATATCCGCGTGGCTAGTTGGCCGGGTGTGTTCTGGTTGATGTCGCAAGACTTCAAGCGCAGGTATGGCCCCGACGCGGGGACGCCGCCGAGGCCGGGAATGGGGCGGCGTAGGGAATCACCACCCACGGTCTGAGTCGACGCCGTCGGTGACTGAAGAAATTGTTCCCCTCTGGGAACACTTCCTTGAGCGCGATTAGAGTGACGTCATGCCCCGCAGTAGCCGCAAACCGTCGCCGCCGAAGAAAGGCACCGTCATCAAGCTGTCACGCGAGTGGACGCTGGGCGACCAAATCGGTCAGGGTGGGTTCGGCAGAGTCTTCGCGGCATCCAGCGGTGGCACAGAGGCGGTCGTAAAGCTCGTCCCCAAGGATCCGGGAGCCGAGAGGGAACTGCTATTCGTCAATCTCGGCGACGCTCGAAACGTGGTCCCGATCATTGAGAACGGCGAATACGGCGACTTCTGGGCGCTCGTTATGCCTCGCGCAGAAATGTCGCTCAGGGAGTACATCGACTCGTCGGGCGATCGGTTGAACCTGATGGAAACAATCGCCGTCCTGAAGGACGTGTGCGATGCCTTAGCCGACCTCGAGGCCAGTGTTGTCCACCGCGATCTCAAACCGCAGAACATCCTTCGACTTGGTGGTCAGTGGTGCCTCGCCGACTTCGGCATCGCACGTTATGCAGAGGCGACCACTGCGCCTGACACTCAGAAATTCGCCCTCTCGCCTCCGTACGCCGCGCCAGAGCGGTGGAGGATGGAGCATGCCACCTCTGCTGCGGACATCTACGCGTTTGGCGTGATGGCATACGAGATGGTCGCTGGAGTGCTCCCATTTTCTGGGCCTGACTTTCGCCATCAGCACTTGCATGACGATCCGCCGCGCTTAGCCGAGATACCCCCTGCGTTCGGGTCGTTGGTCGATGAGTGTCTCTACAAGGCTCCGCAGGCTCGACCGAGAGCAGCCAACATATGCGCTCGCCTGGATAAGGTTTCCGGCCCTGCCGGATCACCTGGATTGGCACGGCTGCAAGAGGTCAACCGTGAAGAGGTACGGCGACGCGGGGAAGGCTCGCGTGAACAATCAGCAGCGCAGTCAGAGGCTGAGCGGCGGGAGGTACTGGCCGCGACGGCGCAGAAAGCCTTTGATCAGATCTCAGCGGGTCTGCACGAGGCGATCACCGAAGCAGCCCCGGCAGCGGTTGCGTCGGCGGCAAGGGGTGGGGGTTGGACTCTCAAGCTCAATCGGGCAGAGCTGACCTTGTCGGCGATGAAACGTCATGGCATCGGACAGGTGGCCGAGTTCGATGTCGTGTGCTCTGCCTCGCTCAATCTGACCGTCCCTCAGGACTATTACGGGTACAGCGGTCGAAGCCACTCGCTGTGGTTCGGCGATGTACAGGTGGCTGGTCAATACGGCTGGTATGAAAGTGCCTTCATGCACCACCCGTTGAGTGGACACATGTCGACTCAGGCACCGTTCAGCCTTGATCCAGGGGCGGAGGCAGCAAGGGCTGTCGGCTCCGGGATAAACGAGTTCGCGGTTGCATGGCCGTTTACCCCGCTAGTTGTCGGCGACCTCGACGGGTTCATTGATCGCTGGGCTACATGGTTCGCTAATGCCGCGCAAGGTCACCTCCAGCGCCCAGGGGAAATGCCTGAGCGGCGACCGGAAGGATCGTGGAGACGCTAGTGGTAGCGGCTGGAGAACCGAGCGGGTTTTGTGCTGGACACAACGCGCACTCGGAGCGGCCTTCCGAAGTCATCTAGGAAGTCGGAGCGTTCATCTCGGCCGACGCAGCCGTACTGTCGCAGCAGGGCCTCCGCCCGCTTGGAGGTAAAGAGCAGCAGGCGCTCTCCCACTCTGGGAGGCCTGGCGCCACAGGTAACTGAGCGCGATGGAGCCCGGCCGAAGCCGGGCTCCGTACTGTCGGACGGGGGCGGGAACTCTATCGAGCAGCTGCCCCAGGGGCCAGGGAACCGTCGTCCACGCCGGCAGGTCGGCTGTAAAGAGCGGTGATGGCAGAGGGCTTGAAGCCCTTGACGACCAGCCAGACGCCCAGCGAAAACTCCCAGAGAGCGATCGGGAGTGCGGTTACCACCGCCGGTGTGGACGTTCGGCCGATGAGGTCGAACAGAACGGCGAGGTCTGCCGCGAAGAGCAGCGGAGCTCCGATAAGTCCGAGCAGGGGAAGAACCCGTGGTACCAGGCGCGCGCGGTACAGCAGGGTGCCCAGCAGCACGGCGTTCAGGGCCGGCATGAGGCTTCCTCCGAGGAGAAACATCCGGTCATACATGGAGACCAGCGCGTGGCTGGTGACCAACGCCTCCGGTCCGGCACCGGCCTGCCGCAATGACACGACCGTCAGGAGGCAGCCGACGCCGACGAAGGTCATGGCGCCTTCGATGGTTCGCGATCCGATGAAGCCCAGCGCGACTCCTTCGTTCTGCCTCTTCAGCACCGGAAACAGCGCGACTGCTGTGCCGATGCCGGCAAGGGCGACGATGATCTCGAGGAGGGCGCCGACGAGGGCGCCAGTGTCCGGACCAGCGCCGAGGATGTAATTCGCACCTTTCACCGAGCCGTAGAGAGCGAGGGTCGGGATCGAGACAAAGGTGA
>WNFC01051611.1_pt1 | contig 13947 bp, 15 predicted proteins | sample 5400541 | NCBI WGS metagenome assembly WNFC01 (sample SAMN13153342, study PRJNA577476) | soil metagenome | isolation source: 120 cm saprolite under Douglas fir tree site 2 hole 2 replicate 1 | place: USA:California | collected 2015-04-18
AGGAGCAAGGCTCGGCAGCTCCGGGATTTGCGGCGTTCGTATCGTCCGTGATCGAGTCCGGTGTCAAACCGGACGAGATGCCGGGGATCCGCTCGCGTCTCAAGGAACTCGGACTCGAGCCCTATGATTGCCTGTCGCCGGCCCTGATGGATGCGATCGCCACCCATGTGGCGAAATCCAAAGCGGCCTGATCCGGTAACCTCGTGTAGATTGCGGCTGGCGGCGCGCTCCGCCAGCCGCTATCACGTTTGACCCTTGGCAACCCTTGCTTCGTTGCCGCGCCGGAGTTTGACATCATGACGATCGAAACCATTTCCCAGAATCGATCGCACGACGGCGTGCAGGGTGTTTACAAGCACAACAGCCGTGAGACCGGGACCGGCATGACCTTTTCGGTCTACGTTCCTCCGCATCAGGACGGCGCGAAGCTACCCGTGGTCTGGTATCTGTCCGGTCTGACCTGCACCCATGCCAACGTCACCGAAAAGGGCGAATTTCGAAACGCATGCGCCGAACTGGGGTTGATCTTTGTCGCGCCGGATACCAGCCCGCGCGGCGAAGGTGTCCCGGGCGATCCCGCCAACGCCTATGATTTCGGACTCGGTGCCGGCTTTTATGTCGATGCCACGGAAGCGCCCTTCGCGCGCCATTACCGGATGTGGAGCTATGTGACGAAAGAACTGCCCGAATTGATCGCCGAGCATTTTCCCACAGATCCGAAACGGCAGTCCATCCTCGGTCATTCGATGGGCGGCCATGGCGCGCTGACGATTGCGCTCTCCCATCCCGATCGCTACCGCGCCGCCAGCGCTTTTTCGCCAATCGTCGCCCCCTCCGAGGTGCCGTGGGGCATCAAAGCCCTGAGCGGCTATCTCGGCGACGACCGGAAGGCATGGCGCGAGCATGACACCGTCGCGCTGATCGAGGCCGGCGCCCGGTTTTCCGATCTTCTGGTGGACTACGGCGATGCCGATCCGTTCCTCACCGAACAGCTGCGCCCGGAACTGCTGGAGCGTGCATGCGCGCAGGCCGAAATCCCGCTCACCTTGCGTTGTCAGCCGGGCTACGACCACAGCTACTACTTCATCTCCACCTTCATGAACGATCATCTGCGCTGGCACGCCGCGCGTTTGAGAGCTTAGCGCTTATTGCGGTTGCGGCGCGCCGTAGCTGGGCGCGAGCAGCCGGTTGCGCAAGAGATAGCTCGCCGCACGCGACCAGGATTCGTCGGTGTTGCCGCGCATATCCGCGCTCATGAATGTAACGAGATGTCCGGTATGGACGTCCCGCATGTAAACATTCATATTGAGAACAAGGTTCGAGACCTTTTGAACCATGCCGGTGATGGCAAGATCAGCGGCGAGCTGTTGCGCGTATTGCACGTCGCAACCGCCGCAGGCCTGCAAATGGCTGCCGTGCGCCGCAGCATTGACCGGCGCAATGTCGAGGAGGACGAACTTGCCGGATTCCGCCAACGCCCTGCGCAGTTGATCCCCTGTGCGCATCAGCCGTCCCTGCTCGTCCGCCCGCGGTCCCTCCACTTCGCCCTGAAGGCTGGTGTCCATCAATTCGAAATCAAACACCGCGACTTTGGGCGGGTCGGCACGTGCCGGCGCTGAGACCATCAGCGTCAACGCCATCAGGACGAACAGAGGTTGCATGATCGGCACCCGTGAAATCCACGGCAGCACAGTGGCAAAATGCCGGTTGCAAGGTAGGACAATTCGGTCATGTTTCAAGCTGGAAGTCCCTCTATCGTCGGTGCAGTCGAAGAGGAATGTCAGGGAGAAAACATGATCCGATTGTTCGTCGGCGCGATCGGCTTGGGTGTGCTGGCCACCAGCGCCCTGGCGGCCGATCCCGTCGAGATCGGAATCGGCTACCTTCATCGGGCCGGTATCAAGCCGACACTATCGCTGGTCGAGCAGCCGGCCGAGAACGACGGTCTGGCGGGCGCCCGTCTCGCGATCGAGGACAACAACACCACCGGAAAGTTCCTCAATCAGCACTTCGCCCTGGAAGAGCTTCGGCTGAAGGACGGCGACGACGCAGCCAAAGCGGCGGCCGCGCTCGCCGATCGCAAGATCGGCTTCATCATTGCCGATCTTCCCGCCGACGCGCTGCTGAAGGCCGCCGACGCAGTCCGTGATCGCGGAACCGTGTTGTTCAACGCCGGCGCGATCGACGATCGCTTGCGCGAGGAGGATTGCCGGGCCAACGTGATCCATGCCGCGCCCACGCGTTCGATGCTCGCGGACGGTCTCGCCCAATATCTTGTATGGAAGCAATGGAAGCGCTGGATGCTGGTGGTGGGGTCGCACGAGGAGGACAAGCTCTTTGCCGAAGCGCTGCGCCGGGCCGCCTCGCGCTTTGGCGCCAAGATCGTCCAGGAGCGTGTATTCGAGGATAGCGGCGGTGCACGTCGCACCGATAGCGGTGTGACCTTGATCCAGCGTCAAATGCCCGTGTTCACCCAGCAAGCTCCCGCCTATGACGTTCTCGTCGCCGCGGACGAGAGCGAGGTGTTCGCGCCGTATCTGCCCTATCGAACCTGGGACCCGAGGCCGGTCGCGGGGTCCGCCGGCCTGGTTCCGAAAAGCTGGGACGCCGCTCAGGACCAGTGGGGCGCGGTACAGATGCAAAACCGCTTTCTGAAGTTGAATTCGCGGCATATGACGGCGCTGGACATGCAGGCATGGACCGCGGCACGCATGATAGGTGAGGCGGTGACGCGCAAAAATTCCGGAGATCCAAAACCGGTGCTCGACTTTCTCAAGGGGCCGAATTTTTCCATCGCCGCCTTCAAGGGCCAGCGACTGACGCTGCGCGATTGGAACCTGCAGCTTCGCCAGCCAATTCTGCTGGCGGACGGCCGCATGATCGTATCGGTCTCGCCGCAGGAAGGCTTCCTGCATCAAGTCTCGGAGCTCGATACGCTCGGCCTCGACCGGCCTGAAACCAAATGCAAGCTGCATTGAAGATGGAGAGATCGCCCATGCGTCGTTGTCTGCTTGCCGGAACGGCTGCCTGGCTTGCGGCCGCCACGCCCGCGGCGGCCTTCATCGCCTATGTGTCGAACGAGAAGGGCAACACAGTATCGGTGATCGATACCGACAACTGGGCGGTCACCAAAACCATCAAGGTCGGCCAGCGACCGCGCGGCATCGACTTTACCAGGGACGGCAAGTTCGTGCTGGTCGCGGTCGGCGATGACGACACCATTCAAGTGATCGACGCCGCGACCCAACAGGTGGTGGACACCCTGCCCTCCGGTCCAGATCCCGAATTGTTCGTGCAAGATGCCGCCGGCAAGGTGCTTTATGTCGCCAACGAGAACGACAACACGATCACCGTCATCGATCTCGAAAAGCGCGTGCGCATCGGTGACGTCCAGGTCGGCGTCGAGCCCGAGGGCATGGCCATCAGCCCGGACGGCAAGATTCTGATCAACACATCAGAGACCACCAACATGGCGCACTTCATCGACACCGCGACGCGCCAGATCGTCGCCAACGTGCTGGTCGATGCGCGGCCCCGCTTCGCCGAATTCAAGCGTGACGGCTCCGAGCTGTGGGTGTCCTCGGAGATCGGAGGCACGGTGTCCATCATCGACCCGGCGAAACGTGAGGTTACCGGCAAGATCACATTCAGCATTCCCGGCATGCGGCGCGAGGCAATCCAGCCCGTCGGCATCGGCATGACCAAAGACGGCAAAACCGCTTTCATCGCGCTCGGCCCCGCCAACCGGATCGCGATCGTCGATGGCGCCAGCCATCAGGTCACCAAATACCTTCTGGTCGGACAGCGGGTCTGGCACATGGCGTTTACCCCGGATGAAAAATATCTGCTGGTGACCAACGGCGTATCCAACGACGTTTCGATCATCGATGTTGTTGCGCAAAAGGTGATCAAGACGATCCAGGTCGGCGAGCTGCCCTGGGGCATCGCGATTGCGCAGCCATGACCGCAACCGACGCGCCCCTCACCGGACGGACTCCGCCGGACAGTCACCGCCGCAGCAGTCCGGCCGAAATGCCCGCGCTGTCGATCGATGGCGTCAGCCATTCCTATGGCGTCCGACGCGCCCTCATCGACATCAACTTCACCGTCGCGCCGGCAAGCTTCACGGCGCTGCTTGGCCTCAACGGCGCCGGCAAGAGCACGTTGTTCTCGCTGGTTACGCGGCTGTTCGGCATCCAGGCCGGACGCATCGGTATCTTCGGCCACGACATCGGCCTTGAGCCCGGCGAAGCGCTGCGGCTGCTGGGCGTGGTGTTCCAGCCGCGCACGCTAGACCTCGATCTCTCGGTCACGCAAAATCTGCTGTATCATGCTGCCCTGCACGGCATCGATCGGCGGGAGGCGCGCTTGCGTGCCGGTGAAGTGCTCGCGCGCATCGGCCTTGCCGACCGCGCCGGCAGCAAGGTGCGCGACCTCTCGGGCGGCCAGATGCGGCGGCTGGAAATCGCGCGCGCCTTGCTGCATCGTCCTCGCCTGCTGCTGCTTGACGAGGCGAGATCATCCCCAGCGATGACCTCGTGGTACTGCACCAGGGCCGGGTTCTCGCGCATGGTCCGGTCGCACGGATCATCGCCGACACCGCAACACAGGATATCAACGCCTCATTCAAGCGCCTCACCGAAACCGCGGCAGAGTCAGAGAGCCTTTCGCCATGACCTCTGCCGTCATCAAAGATCAACCGACCGGGTTTTCGCTCGCGCAGTACGTCACCTGCCTGAATGGCATCGTGTGGCGCGAGGCCCTGCGCTTCCTGCATCAGCGTGAGCGCTTCGTCTCGGCGCTGGTTCGGCCGCTGGTGTGGCTGTTCATTTTCGCGGCCGGCTTCCGCCAGGTGCTCGGCATCTCCATCATCCCGCCCTACGAAACCTACATCCTTTACGAGGTCTATATCGCGCCTGGATTGATGGCGATGATCCAGCTGTTCAACGGCATGCAGTCCTCGCTGTCGATGGTCTACGACCGTGAGATGGGCAATATGCGCACCCTGCTGGTGAGTCCGCTGCCGCGCTGGTATCTGCTGTTCTGCAAGCTTCTGGCGGGCACCGCGGTCTCGCTGCTCCAGGTCTATGCCTTCCTGCTGATTGCGTGGCTCTGGGATATCGTGCCGCCGCCGATCGGCTATCTCACGGTTCTGCCGGCGCTGATCCTGTCCGGCCTGATGCTCGGGGCGCTCGGCATGCTGATTTCTTCAGGCATCAAACAACTCGAGAATTTCGCCGGCGTGATGAACTTCGTTATTTTCCCGATGTTTTTCGCTTCGTCCGCGCTTTATCCGCTATGGCGGGTGCAGGAGGGAAGCCCGATGCTCTATTACGTTTGCCTGTTCAATCCATTCACCCATGCGGTCGAGCTGATCCGCTTCGCGCTCTACGGGCAAATCAACTGGATCTCGCTGGCGGTGGTTGGCTGCTGCACGGCGGCCTTCATGATCGGGGCGGTGTTCGCCTATGATCCGTCGCGCGGCCTCAGCCGCCGCGGACCCGCCGGAGGCGAGACATGAATTGGCGCATCATCATCTGCACGGCGCTCGCGGTCGCCGGATCGGCCGAACGCTGCTTCGCCGCGGATCCGCGCTATCCGGACTGGCCGTGCTCCCAGGCCAAGGTGCCGGATGTCTCGCTCGCCGCGGTGTGGGCCGGTCCGCCGCTCGACGACGTCGCGAGTAAATGGAAGGACGACGCCAAGGTGAGCGCGCTGGTGCCGCGGCTGGCCGCAAGGCGCACGCCGCTCGACGAAGCCCAGAAGGCGATCACGGAATTTCTTGAGGGCTCGGCGGCGCAAAAGACCGAGACGGGCAAGCTGCTGTTCGCCGGACTGTTCGACACCCTCAATGCCCAGCGTGCGTCTGTGATGAGCGGGCTCGAACGGGTGACCCGCAAACAGCGCGAGGCAGCAGACAAGATTCGCGCCGACACGCTTGCGCTGCAGGCCCTGCAGAGTGCGTCCCCGCCCGATCAGCCCAAGATCGACGAACTCGGCAATCAGCTGGTCTGGGAAACACGTATCTTCGAGGACCGTCGGCGGGTAATCAAATTCGTATGCGAGGTGCCGACGGCGATCGATCAACGGCTGTTCGCGCTCGGCCGCGTGATCCAGCAGGAGATGGAATAGCGCGCGCCGCGTGCCGCCGGCCGCTCAGTGGTGCTGCCCGCCGGTTAACGCGGCGATGAACTCTCCTCACCTGCCCGCGGCTGCGCTTCCGCCACCGGCAGGTCGGCGCGCTGCCAACCGTCAGTCCCTTCGGGATACCAGGCCACATTGCGATACCCGTAGGACAACGCCCGTTTGGCCGCGTTCCACGACATCCAGCAATCGGTCAGGCAGTAGATCACGAGCAGCGTGGCGCTGTTGCCGCCGGTAGCACGGGCAAGTCCGTGCCGCAGATAGTCTTCGGTCGCCGCGGCGAGGGTTCCGTAACCGGTGTCCGGCAGCCAGATGCTGCCAGGGATATTAAGCCGTGGTTTCTCGCGCCAGATCGTGCCTGCGGGAAGGTTTTGCGGCTTCGGCGCATGCGGCAGCACGTCGATGAACACACCCGCCCCCGCGCGCCAGATGGCTTCGGCCTCTCCGGTCGCCAGAACACGCGCGCCGGCGAGGGTTGCCGGAACAGGCGCGCGATAATTGTCGGCGCGGTATCCCTCGGGCTCTGGAGCGTTCTCCTGCGCCTGCGCCGTCAGCACCAAGGCAAACGTAAAGACAAGCGTGGCGGCGATCAGGCCCGCAAGGTTCGACATCATGGCTGCTTCGTCGTCGTCTCCGCGGTGATCGGCTTATCGTTTTCGTCGAGCAACGGTACGCCGAAGTCGAGCAGTATCTTGTTGATGGCCGGCTGGTTCTCCTGGATCAGGCGGTTGAGCTGCCGTTTCCAGTTCTGATCGGCCGGCCGGACGCCCATGCCGATCCGAAAAGCAAGGCGCGGTCCCGAGGTTTCCTTGACCAGCGGCGTGACGTGGAGCGGCGGGCTGGCCTGCTTGGCGAAATAGCCCGCCATCGGGCCCCACAGAACGCCGGCGTCGATCTCCCCCGACATCAGATCCTTGATCATGGCCGCTGACGATGAATCGACGCGGGTATCGATCATCAGCGGGTAAGGCCTGGCATTCGCCATCAGACCAGCGACCGCCATGTTGGTGGCAGGCGGCGTGCCGGCAACGATGCCGATGCGCTTGTCCTTGAGACGCGCGTCTTCAAGCGTCGCTACATCATCGAGACCGCTGCCCTGCTTGGCGACAAGTGCGTAGGCCGTGCGGTAATAGGGATTGGTGCCCTGAACGAGGTCGTCGCCTTGCGGGAATCCCATGATGACGTCGCAACGATGGGCGGCAAGCGTCATCCGGACGAAACCGGTCGCTTGCGGAAAGTACATATAATCCAGCTTCTTCTGAAGCTTTTCGGCGAACAGTTCGCCGAGCTTGTTCTCGAACCCTTCTCCCTTCTCGTTGGAGAACGGCAGATTGCGCGGATCGGCGCATACCCGGAGCACCTTGGGATCGACCAGTTCGATCGACGGATCGGCGCCATCAGTCGCTTGCGCTCGCGCGACCTCCCGGTCGATCAGCAGGACAATGAAGGCAAGGAGTGAAATCAAGAGCCAGCGGCGCAGCGCGGCATTGGTCATCGCCGTCGTCTCCTTGTTGATCGGGGTGGCCAGTCGGACATCAACGAAGTCCCTGCCGCAAGAGGCTTTGCGCGCGCCTTGGGATCATCGCTTGCCCATGCAGGAGTCCTCCGCCTGCTGGGCGGCGGGAGGCTTGTCTTCGTGTTTCGCCGGCCGCACCCGCCCCGCCGCGTCATAGGAGCGGGCACGCAGATAGACGTAAAGGTCGTCCATGTAGCAGGTCGGGGCCGTGGCAGACGTGGCACTCCGAGTGATAGCGGCGGTATCCGGAATAGGTATACCAGTCGACCGTCCCATCGGATGCGACCTTGAACGTCGGGCTGCCCTCCTTGTCCAGATACTTGCCGTCCTCGGATTTAACCGCGGCTGGATCGACCGCGTCTTCGGCGAAAGCGAACCCTCCAGATGCCACGAGGGCGATCGTGGCAACCACCAACCAGTTCTTGTGCAAGGCAATTGTCCTTGAGCGTTCGATGACAGACGTTCCGGCACGTGGAGCAACTCCACGTGCCGGAACATTTTTCTGATCAGCTCACTGCGGCAGCGCGAACACCGTGAGGTTGCCGCCGAGCGCGGTGTAGTTGCTCAGCGCAGCGTAGCCGCCGACAGCGCCGAGACCCGCGGTCGGATCGGTCAGACCGGCCGCAAGCCCGATGCCCGCCCAGCCGCCGACGCCGGACAGTACCGCCACGTACTGCCTGCCGCCCTGCTCATAGGTCGTGACGTTGCCGATGATGCCGGAGGGTGTCTTGAACTTGTAGAGCTCCTTGCCGGTCTTGGCATCGACCGCCTTCAGATAGCCCTCCAGCGTTCCGTAGAACACCACGCCACCGGCAGTGGCGAGCGCACCCGACCACACCGAGAACTGCTCCTTGTTCGACCAGGCGATCTTGCCGGTCTTGCCGTCCCAGGCGATGAAGTTACCCATGTGGGTCTCGCCGGAAGGCGGATACATCGACAGCGTCGCCCCGACATAGGGCTGGCCCGCGGTGTAGCTCACCTTGAACGGCTCGTAGTCCATGCAGACGTGGTTGGTCGGCACATAGAACAGCTGGGTGTCCGGCGAATAGGCCGCCGGCTGTTCGTCCTTGGTGCCGAGCGCCGCCGGGCAGATGCCCTTGTTGTTGTGGTCCTCGCCCTGCTTGTCGGTCGAGTATTGATCGAGAACCTTGGGCCGGCCGTAGGTCGGCGAGCTCTTGTTCATGTCGACGCCGGAGGTCCAGTTGACCTTCGGATCGTACTTGTCGGCCACCAGCAATTCGCCGGTGCCGCGGTCGAGCGTGTAGCCGAGCCCGTTGCGGTCGAAATGGGTCAACAGCTTGCGCTCGGCGCCGCCGACCTGCTGGTCGCTGAGGATCATTTCGTTGACGCCGTCATAGTCCCATTCATCATGGGGCGTCATCTGGTAGACCCAGCGCGCCAGCCCGGTATCCGGATTGCGCGCCCAGATGGTCATCGACCACTTGTTGTCGCCCGGACGCTGTTTCGGGTTCCAGGTCGAGGGATTGCCCGAGCCGTAGTAGACGAGGTTCAGCGCCGGATCATAGGACATCCAGCCCCATGTGCAGCCGCCGCCGATCTTCCACTGATCGCCCTGCCAGGTCTTGATGCTGGAGTCCTTGCCGACCGGCTTGCCGAGTTCGGTGGTCTTCTCAGCGTCGACCATGATCTGGTCGTCCGGCCCTTCGGAGAACGCCCGCCAGACCTGCTTGCCGCTCTTGAGATCGTAGGCGGTAACGTGACACTGCACGCCGAATTCACCGCCGGAAATGCCGACCAGAACCTTGTCCTTCACCACCAGCGGTGCCGAGGTTCCGGTCGAGCCCTTGCTGGGATCGCCGTTCTTCGCGCTCCACGCAACCTTGCCGGTCTTGGCGTCGAGCGCGACCAGGGTGGTGTCGGCCTGATGCAGGAAGATCTTGCCGTCGCCGTACGCCACGCCGCGGTTGACGGTGTCGCAGCACATCACCGGGATGACGTTGGGATCCTGGGTCGGCTCATATTTCCAGACGATCTTGTTTTCGTTGGCAAGATCGAGGGCATAAACCTTGTTGGGAAACGGCGTGTGAACGTACATCGTGTTGCCGACGATCAACGGTCCGCCTTCGTGCCCGCGCAGCACCCCGGTCGAGAACGTCCAGGCCACCTGCAACTTGCCGACATTGGCTGCGGTGATCTGATTGAGTTTCGAGTATCGCTGATTGGCGTAGTCGCCGGCCGGCATCACCCACTCCTTTATTTTATGTTTATCCGGTGGGCATGCACCCAGCGTCGACTTTTTGCTGCCGAATGCACGTCCGAAAGCCGTTGCGCTTTCGATACGTCAGTCCGCGCGTCGCTCAACTTCCATCAAGACATCGGCGTTCCGTATGAACCGAGGTCAATTTGAAGCCGGAAACGATCAAATGCTATTCTCCTCAATTCGAGCACGCAACAGAAAACAATCCTTGCGGCTCATTCGCCTTGCGTGCTGCGACGCAAACATGCTTCGAGCGGCAAGGCGCAAAGCAGTCGACTCAGCTTCGTGCGCGACGGAGGCCGAATTATGATTCATCGCACTGCTACTTTGGTCGCGTTCGCAATGCTGGCTGCATCGACGCTCTCGCAGGCGCAGCAAAGCCCGCTGCCAGTCAGCGAAATCGCACCGGGGATATTCGTGCACGACGGCCTCGCCGCGCTCATGACACGTGAGAATGAAGGAGCTATCGCCAATATCGGATTCATCGTCGGCGACAGCGCGGTCGCGGTGATCGATACCGGAGGCAGTGTTCGCGAGGGACACCAGCTGCTCGCGGCCATTCGCGCTCGCACGGAAAAGCCCATCCGATACGTCATAAACACTCACGGTCACCCGGATCATGTATTTGGAAATGCGGCATTCCTGGGCGACGGAACAACTTTCGTCGGTCACAGGAATCTGCCGCGAGCCTTGGCCGCGCGCGGACAATTCTACATCGATGCATTTCGCCGGATCATGGGCGATGAATTGATCGGTGAGGTACGCATTATAGCGCCTACGCTTTTGGTGGATGGCACCCTCAAACTCGATCTCGGGCACAGGAACGTCGTCCTGCGAGCGTGGCCGGCAGCGCACAGCGACAACGACCTCACCGTGCTCGACGAGCAAACCGGCACCTTGTTCGGGGGTGACTTGGTGTTCCGCACCCACATACCTGTGCTCGACGGCAGCATTCGTGGCTGGCTAACCGTGATCGACGAGCTCAGCGCCATCCCTGCGCAACGCATGGTCCCCGGTCACGGATCCGTGAGCGACTGGCCGGGCGCCCTTGTCGACGAACGCCGCTATCTGGAAAAGCTGGCGGCCGATGTCCGCGGGCTGGTCGCCGGCGGCAAGTCCATAACGGTCGCGGCCGAGACCGCCGCAGCCTCCGAACGATCGCACTGGGCACTATTCGACGACTTCAATGCGCGTAACGCAACCGCCGCATTTTCGGAAATTGAATGGGAATAGCTCCCTCGCTGCGTTATGTTGAGTTGCCTTTCCGCCGTCGTCAGGAGCGCGACCATGTTGGGACATCATTCCCGTCTGCTCTGCATCGCAGGTCTGCTGGCCGCCATGCAGTTCGGGGCGCGCCTCGCACCTGCTGCGACGCCCGAGCCTTATGATCCATGGCCCGGCCTCGTCCAGGACATCTTCAACAATCGTGCGATGAACGACGGCGCGGGCGTGATCGCGATCGAGATGCCGTACCGCGCCGAGGACGCGGCCATCGTTCCCGTCACGTTGCGCGCGACGCTTCCACCCGGCGACATCAGGCGCGTCCTGGCGATCACACTGGTGATCGACCAGAATCCCGCCCCGATGGCGGCGCGGTTTGAACTGGGGCCGGATTCTTCGGTGTCGGAAATCTCGACGCGTGTACGCGTCAACAACTACACCGACGTTCACGCGGTCGCCGAACTGAGCGACGGCAAGCTCTACGTGACGAAAACCTATGTGAAGGCTTCCGGCGGCTGCTCGGCTCCCGCCGCCAAGAACGCCGACGAAGCGAAAGACAAACTCGGCCAGATGCGTTTCAGGCAGTTCGTACGGCCGAGCGAGGGTCCAACGAGCGGCGCCCGCGAAGCCCAGATCATGATCGGTCACCCGAACAATTCCGGCCTGCAGATGGATCAGGTCACAATGCTCTATGTTCCTGCCTTCTTCGTCAATGAATTGCGGCTATGGCAGGACGACAGCCTGGTTCTGGCGATGGAAGGCGGTATTTCGATTTCGGAAGATCCCAATATTCGATTCACCTATGTTCCCGATGGCGCGAAGCGTTTCCGCGTCGAGGCCAAGGACACGGCGGGCCACGTGTTCCAGAACGAATGGAAGGCCGACGGTTCCGGGATTTGATGCGGCGCGATATCGGCCCGGCGGCGGGCGCGGTCGCGAACATCGGCGCGGCTCAGAAGCATCTCACTTCGGCTTCCGCCTGGGCTCGTCGCAGGTCGTTGAGCGCGGTGTTGGCCTGCTCCGAAGAGCGGAATTGTCCGCCCAGATTTCCCTGTACCTGCGCCATGCTCAGCACGGTTTCGGCCGTGATGTACCGGCCATAGGGCAGCAGGGAAGCGACAACATCGATCGAGCAGGAGCATTGCTCGATCGCCTGCCGTGTTTCGCCGTTCGCCTTGATGCAGCCAAACACATACTCCGCTCTGGCCGCCGTGGGATAATCGTTGACGTCGTCGGCAGCACGTGCGGCAATCGCCGTCGCGCCCAGCACGACCAGCGCCCAGACATTAAGTCGCATCAATCCGGCAAATGTCATCGCGTTCTTCCTGCTGATGCGGGTCGGAGCCGTGCTACTATATGGAAAACAATGCCGATGAGAAACGACTCAATCCTAAATCTTGTCGAACCAAGAAATGCCCGTGGGGCATCGGGGCTCCGGCAATAAGAGCATCATGAAACTTTTCATCCGCATTCTGCTGGCCACAGTCGTTTTCGCTGGGACGCCGGGCGCTCCGTCCCGCGCCGCCGAAACCATCCGTATTGCAGTGCAAAAGACCGGAACATTCGCATGGGAGCTTGCGGTGATCCGCGCTCACGGCCTCGATAGCCAAGCGAACCTTGCGATCGAGGTCAGCGAACTTGCGAGCCCCGAAGCAGGCAAGATCGCGCTCCGCGCCGGCAGCGCCGATATTATCGTCTCCGACTGGCTGTGGGTGTCGCGCGAGCGCGGACTTGGCGCCAAACTGACGTTCTATCCGTATTCAAGCGCGCTCGGCGCAGTGATGGTACCGAATTCATCTTCGATCCGGACGTTGGCGGATCTCAAAGGCCGCAAGCTCGCGGTCGCCGGAGGCCCGATCGATAAAAACTGGCTGCTGCTGCGGGCATTGATGAAACAGGACGGCATCGACCTGAAGTCAGAGTCCACGATCGTTTACGGTGCGCCACCGCTGCTGGCGGCGAAGATACTCAGCGGCGAAATGGACGCCACCGTCAATTATTGGAATTTCTGCGCCGCGCTGGAGGCGAAGGGCCTCCGTCGTCTTGTTGGTATCGAGGATCTGCTGCCGAAGCTTGGAGCAAAGGGCCGCACGGCGATGATCGGCTACGTCTTCGACGAAGGATGGGAGAGCGCAAACCGCGGCGCGGTTTCCCGCTTCGTCGCAACGACCCGCGCGGCGAAGGAGATCCTGGCGGCCTCGGATGCGGAGTGGGAAAAGATCGCGCCGCTGACGGGTGCCACCGACGCTGCAACCTTGCGCGCCTACCGCGATCGCTATCGGGAAGGAATTCCGCGCCGGCCGATCGCCGATGAAGAAGCCGACGCGCGCGTTCTCTACCGCGTGCTGGCGGCGATCGGCGGTCGCGAAATCGTGGGAGCAGCGCAAGAGCTCGACCCCGGCACATTCTACCGCGCGATCCCCGGAGACTGAGATGCTCCGTCTCCTGTCGTTCACCGTATTTCTTGCCACCTGGTGGATCGCGGCCCTGCTCGTCGGCGCAGACAAGCTGCCGCCGCCTCCCGCCGTGCTGACGGCGATTATTACCGAGGCCACTTCGGGGGCGCTGTTCTTCAACCTCGGCGTGACACTGGCGCGCGTTGCCCTCGCCTTCACATTGGCGATGACTCTCGGGGCCTCCATCGGTTATCTCATGGGCCGGGTGCGACTTGCCAACCGGCTCGGCGATCCCTGGCTGATCCTGCTGCTCAACCTGCCAGCGCTCGTCGTTATCGTGCTTGCGTATATCTGGGCCGGATTGACGGAGGTCGCCGCGATCGCGGCAATCGCCATTAACAAGCTGCCCACCGCTGTCGTGACGGTGCGCGAGGGAACCCGTGCGCTCGACG
>WNFC01024997.1_pt1 | contig 13945 bp, 10 predicted proteins | sample 5400541 | NCBI WGS metagenome assembly WNFC01 (sample SAMN13153342, study PRJNA577476) | soil metagenome | isolation source: 120 cm saprolite under Douglas fir tree site 2 hole 2 replicate 1 | place: USA:California | collected 2015-04-18
TGCCTTCCGGGATGTGCACGTCGCGGTCCACGATGGCGCGGCGGATTCGGCAGTGTCGCCCGATGTTGACGTGTGAAAACAGAATGCTGGAATCCACTTCAGTGTAAGAGTTCACCCGCACGTCGGGCGACAGTACCGAGTAGCGAACTGTACCCCCGGAGACGATGCAGCCCGCGGAAACGATAGAATCCAGGGCCTGCCCGGTTCGTCCCGCCTCTTCGAAAACAAATTTCGCCGGCGGATACTGGCGTTGATGGGTCCGGATGGGCCAAGCTGAGTCATACAAATTAAACACCGGCGACACCGAAACCATATCCATGTTCGCTTCGTAGTAAGCCTCGAGCGTACCGACATCGCGCCAGTAGAGCGCCTCTTTCTTGTTTTCATCTACGAAGTCGAATGAGTAAACCCGATAGTCATCCACCATTTTCGGCAGGATATCTTTGCCGAAATCGTGGCTGGAATGCTCATCCTCGGCATCCTTGAGAAGAATCGGAATCAGCACGTCGGTGTTGAAAAGATAAATTCCCATCGAGGCCGAAACTTTCTCCGGATTGTAGGGAGAACGCAGCGCGGTGAATGTGGGCTTCTCCTGGAAACCGACCACACGATTGTCGGGATCTACGTCAATCACTCCGAAACGGTAAGTCTCGTCGGGATCGATCTGAATCGTGCCCAGAGTCACGTCTGCGGCAGAATCCAGATGCTGCTTGAGCATCAGCCCGTAATTCATCTTGTAGATGTGGTCGCCGGAGAGGATTAGCACATGCTTGGGCTGTTCCGAGCCAATGGAATAAATGTTCTGGTAGACCGCGTCCGCCGTGCCCTGATACCACTGATCGCTGACCCGCTTCATGGGCGGTAGCACTTCCACGAACTCTCCCATTTCGCGGCCTACGATGTTCCAGCCTTCGCGAATGTGCCGATTCAGCGAGAGCGCTTTGTACTGGGTGAGAATGTAAACCCGCCGCAGGTCGGAGTTGATGCAGTTGGAAAGCGTGACGTCGATAATGCGATAGATCCCGCCAAACGTGACGGCAGGTTTGGCCCGGTCACGAGTGAGTGGGTAGAGCCGTTCCCCAGCTCCTCCCGCTAGCAGGACTCCCAAAGTGTCTTTCATCACGATCCGCTATTGAAGCAGCCGGCGCGTTCCAAACCCGATGAGCCGCCTTAATTAAACCTCACATCGCGGGTAATACTAGCACAGCGAAGTGAGCCGCGACGACCGCTTTGATGTTGCCCGGAGATGGTCTTGCAACCATTTATCTTTTGCTATCCGGAAGACTGCTGATTACGATTCAGTAAATGCTTTTCGCACCGATGACCGCGACGTCTTTTGGCAGACGAACCCGCAAGGCGCTGTGTTTGCTCATTTCATGCTTGGGGATGTTGGCTGAGGGCTATAGTCAGTCGGGACGCTCCGTCCAGGTTCAATGGCAGCCCGCGAAACTGGTGAACGGTTCGCCAGTCTTGTTCCAGGTATCAACCTCCACCGGAGTTCAATCGCTCTCTGGCATTTGGTTCGGACACAACCTCACCTTTTTTCGTCCTGGCGACGGAAAGCTTTGGTACGCGCTCGCTGGCGTCCCGGTGGAAACTACTCCTGGACGTTACGCTCTGACGATCAAGCAGATGCTGGTCAGCGGAAAGTTTACGGAAACCTTGGTCAAGATCAAAGTTGCCAGCGCACCGTATCCCAAGATCACAATCAAGGTCGCCAAACAGTTCACCGAACCCGACCCCGAGCAACTAAAGGAAATTGCGGCTGACAAGGAAGTGAAACAGAAGACCTTCGCTGTAGAAACTCCGCAACGGAGCTGGACAGGACCGTTCCTGCCTCCGGTATCGGCGGCAGTTTCCGATGTGTTCGGTACGGCGCGGGTAATCAATCAGGAAGTTAAGAGCCGGCACCTGGGCTTGGATTACGGTGTCCCAACGGGCACTACTGTTCATGCCGTGAATCACGGGACAGTGCTCTTGGCTCGACCGCTGTTTTTTGAGGGAAACTGCGTGGTGCTCGACCACGGCCAGGGGCTTTTGAGTCTGTATCTGCATCTCTCGGACTTCAACGTAAAAGAAGGCGACGAAGTCGCTCCCGGGCAAGTTATTGGCCTGAGCGGCGGCACCGGGCGTGCCACCGGACCCCATCTTCACCTTGCCATCCGCTGGCAGGGAGTCTACCTGAATCCGGCTACCTTATGGAAAATGCGGCTGCCTTAGCCAGTTCTCCCACGACCTTGTTCCGTTTTCGTAACAAAACTGAGTTCATCGATCGCGAATCCTTAAGAGCGCCCTAGAAACTACTGTCCTGTCGTCCCAAAGAATGTTGCTTGCCCAGCTCTCTTCGACCCGAGTGTTCTGTTTTCGTAACAAGAGTGAACTGGTCAACAGCGGGCCGCAAAAGCCGTGCTAGAAAGTAGCAACTCGTTGTCGGCGTTGGCGTGGGGAAGCGCTGAAGTTCTCGCCGGACGGGGCATATCGGGACTTGGAGGCCCCCCCTTACAATGTCCCGATATTTTTGCGTCAAATTGCCGCGACTCGAGATTGCAGGCCTGGCTCCTCCTCCAAAGCAACACCGTCCCGATAACTGACTGTCCGGCCTGAGATTGCTGGGATTCGCTCGCCCGGCACAATTACCCCCACCAGGTTTAAAGGATCGGCTGCAGAAATCGTGATCACGCCGCCACTGGGTGGAATCTTGCGCGTGGCTCGCAACGATTCGATGGCCACCGGCAGCGCAAACTGTTCGCCTAGAAACCCATCCACAAAACGTCCACCGCGAATTTCGCCGCGAGCCTCCAGCCTGCGAAATGCGATTTGCAGTTCACGCCATTTGGGAAGATTGGCCTCCCGGACTAGCAGATCGCGGAAGACGACTCCGTAGCGTTTCAGCATCATCCAGCAAGTGGCTTCGACCACGCGATCACGCTCCACCGCGGAGTCCCTATGCAGAATCGCCCAGCGTCCTGAGCTGTGCCGTGGACGAGTAGTGCGGCCGCTTCCCTGCCCGGCGCGGCGCTTGGGGTCGATCAGCGAACGCAGGTTGTCGAATCCGTCAGCCGTCACCACCCCTCCGGCCACCAATTCCCACAATCCCGTTTCGATCTCGGCTTTGAGCTTGCCCGTGGCCCGCACGATTTCGGAGAAAAACGACGCTCCGCGATGGCGCAGATATTCCAGCACTTGCCGCGCGGTATCGCTAAGCCCCTGCGCGCCTGCGATGGAGTCGTGCGGAGTCATCCAATCCGCATCTTCGCGAACGAAAAAGGTAATCGGCGCTACACTGGTCGGGATCACGCGCCGCCTACTGCGCTGTTCTCCATTGCCATTCGCTGACTCGATGGTCGCCGGATGCGGCGACAGCCGTCCCCAGCCCACGGCTCCGGTAAGGCAAAGCTGGTCCAGCCACTTGGGATCGTAATCCGCGACGCGGCGTGCCAGCACTTGGCGCTCCCAAGCATTGGCCGGAACTTCAAAACCCTGCAGCTGGCGTAGCACTTCGAGAGTTGCGCGTTCACCCTGCACCTGCGATCCGGGAGCCACATGCTGCCAGCGCAGCAGCCAGCGCATGAACTGCGCCGGAGTCACCGGCTCAATCTGCTTACGCAGTGTAACCACAGTCAGGCGATGAATGCGCGCCAGCAGGCGCCGGTCGCACCATTCGTGCATGTGTGGCGCGGACACTCCTGTCCGCGAGGCAGCCCCCGTGAACATTCCCCTTAGAATTGCCCCGCTGCCCTCCATCCGCAAAAGAGCCTTCTCGATCTCCGAAGTCGAGACTCCAAGAAATTCTCCCAACTCGTCCGCAGTCGCAGGACCAAGATGAGACATCCATCCGGTGACGCAGGCAAGCAAAGCGTCGTCAAAAGAAAGATTCGCGATTCCGATTTCTTGCGCTGCTCCTTCAAATTCGGCTCCCGGAAACAGCTTAGCGAAAGGTTTCCTGCGTTCGGATGCGACCCAGTAGGAACGATCGCCGACGCTTGCAACCGCAGCGCGACCTTGTGCCGAAAGTTGAGCAAAGAATATCTGCCAGCCAGTCGAGCTGCGCACAGCCGGACGGACGGGGACGTCCGTCCCTCCATGGTCTGAGTGAGGGGCTGAAACCGGAAATGCAATCAGCGTGTGCAGCACATCATGCAATTCATCCGCGTCGCGCACATCCGGCCACGCTTCTTCTCGCACTTGCTCGATCGCCGCCGGATCCAGCTTGCCGACTTCTTCGAGAACTGACTCAGGCAGAATCCGCCGCATCTCGACCGCTCGCGCTCGGCGCTCTTCTAGAGGAGCGTCGTCGAGATACGCATATGGATTCGCATTCAAAATCTCATGGGAAAACTGCGACGGAACCGGCGTGTCCACCGCAATACAGCGGATGCGGCCATCCTCCATGCGGCGCAGCAGTTCTTTTACGCCTTCAATATCCATCGCCTCAGTCAGGACGTCTTTCATCACCTCTTTCACCAGAGGATGGTCAGGAATCTGAATATCGCCAACCATGTTCTCCTGGCAGGCAGCCACGTCGGGGAAAACCGAAGCCAGCAGGTCGTCAGAACGCATGCGCTGAATCTGCGGAGGAACTTTCTTTCCGCCCTGGAAGCGCAGAAGCGCTAGCGCACGATTAGCGTCCCAGCGCCAGCGCGTTCCGAAAATTGGCGAAGCCAGTGCTGCCTGCTCCAGGATCGGCTGCACTGTCTCTGCGTTCAAAAAATGAAACACATCGCCCAGCGGAAAGCTGTGCTGCTCGGCCAGCGCGATGTTCAGACCGTTATCAGTTGCGGCCGCCTGCAATTCGAAATTAAAACTGCGGCAGAAACGTTTGCGCAACGCCAGTCCCCAGGCTTTGTTGATACGCGCGCCAAAAGGCGCGTGGATGATCAACTGCATCCCGCCGCCCTCGTCGAAAAAGCGCTCGGCAATAACTGTGCGCTGTGTCGGGACGTCGCCCAGCACCGCCCGCCCTTCGAGAACGTATTGGATGGATTGCGAGGCACCGGATTCATCTAGCCCGCACTCTTGTGCCAGCCACGTGATCGTCTCCGATACCTGAGGAGTTTTTGGCGACAACGCTGCCGGAGAAATTCCCTGGAGCCGTTCACTGATCTCCCGCCGGAGTTCCGCCACATCAAATGAGAGCTCTTCCGTGCGCGCTGGAGCTTCTCCTCGCCAGAACGGAACCGTAGGCGGCGCTCCATGCGCGTCCTCGACCAGCACGCGTCCCGACTTCCCTTCCACGCGCCGGATGCGCCACGAAGTATTCCCTAGCAGCATGATGTCGCCGGCGTTGCTCTCAACCGCGAAATCCTCGTCCAGCGTGCCCACCATCACACCTTCAGGCTCGGCAACAACCGTGAACAATGCCGTCTCCGGAATCGCACCGCCGCTGGTGATGGCCGCCAACCGCGCTCCCCGCCGCGCGCGCAGTTTTCGATTGACGCGATCGTGATGGATGTACGCGCCGTAGCGGCCCCTGCGGGCAGCAATGCCTTCGGAAAGCATTGCGATGATCGAGTCGAATATTTCACGCGAAAGATTGCGATAGGGGTAGGCCCGCTTGACTAAAGCAAACAGATCGTCTTCATCCCAGCCTTGGTCTGACTCGTGTGGCGCGGGCGCCGCCCGCGAAATGATGGGGCCAGCGATGAGAACGGCTTCGGTAAGTATTTCTGGATCCAAAAGCGAGCGGGATGCCCGCTCCACACTGGCATTGCCACTTCCCGCTGCGCAGGTCGCCACAATTTGCTGTGCCAACACATCCAGGGGCGAATCCGGAATCATCAGCCGGTCGAGATCGCCATGCCGAATCGCCCGCACCAGCGCCGCACACTCCAGCAGATCGTCTCTTGTGGTGACAAAAAATCTTCCCTTCGGAACCGCGCCGCGCCAGTGACCCGATCGCCCGACTCTCTGCAACGCAACCGCAATCGCACGCGGCGAACTGATCTGAATGACCAGATCCACTGTGCCAATATCAATTCCCAACTCAAGTGAAGCCGTCGCCACCAGAACCTTGATCTGGCCTTCTTTCAGCTTCTTTTCCGCCGCCAACCGCAGTTTGCGCGACAAGCTTCCGTGGTGTGCTCCGACGTTGTCTTCCCCAATCCGCTCGGCCAGGTGATGCGCCACCCGCTCCACCAGGCGGCGCGTGTTCACAAAAACCAGTGTCGAGCGGTGCTGCTCGGAAAGTTCAACGATTCGGCTATAGATTTCCTCCCACATCTCATTGCTGGCGATTGGACCCAGCAGCGTGGCCGGAATTTCGACCGCTAGATCGAGCGTTCGCTTGTGCCCGATGTTGACGATCACGGGATCCGGCCGCCCGTTTCCCGTCAGAAAATGGGCGACATCTTCAATTGGCTTCTGGGTGGCGGAAAGCCCGATACGAACCGGCGGCCGATAGGTCAGCGCCTCCAACCGCTCCAGCGACAAAGTCAGATGCGCTCCTCGCTTGTCGTCCGCGACCGCGTGGATCTCATCCACAATGACGGTTTCAACGTCGCGCAAGATCGCCCGGCTCTTCTCTGCCGTCAGCAGGATGTAAAGTGACTCCGGCGTTGTAACCAAAATGTGCGGCGGACACTTCAGCATGGCGCGGCGCTCGTGCATCAGCGTGTCCCCGGTCCGGACTGCCGTACGAATCTGCGGCATCAGCAACCCACGTTCGCCAGCCATTTGCAGAATCTCGCCCAGCGGGACTTCAGTGTGGTACGTCCACCAAGAATGTGCGGCCAACCCAGCTCCTGCGGCTCGGTAGGCGTGCCGAATTTGTTGGTGAACCATTCGGCGACAAGGGGGTGCGCCCAGGAGAGAGGTGCGGACATTTGGTTATTTTATTCCGATGAAAGCGGTTTCGCAAATTGTTCGCCTCCTCGACCTATGGCCATTCTCCGGCAAAAACGGACAGAGTCAGTACGATCAGGTAGCCAATGGGACAGACGGAGGCCAATAGCCACAACTTGGTTCCGTGAAGCGCAGCACGAACGGAGCATCCCAAGGCGCCCACCAGGCAGGTGATCAGCGGCAGGAACGAAATACCGGGCAGCAACCTCATTCCCGGATACATGAGGACGATCGAACAAGCTGACAACGCTAAGCTCAGCATCCCGAAGCTTCTGCTGGTCATAATTGCGCCTTTGGCTCGAATCCAATTATCGTGGACTGTTTATCCTACGTGCTACTTCCCAGTTTGGGAGAGACCCACCCAAAAGGTCAACGGCAACCTTTTGCCTTCCCCGCTCTCATCTGCCAAACTTAACCAATCTCATGGGCCGCATTCACGTTCTCCCCGAGCACGTTGCCAACAAGATCGCCGCAGGCGAAGTCGTCGAGCGCCCAGCCTCGGTCGTTAAGGAGCTGCTGGAGAATGCTCTGGACGCCGGATCCACACGCATCAAAATTCAGATCGAGGCCGGCGGCAAGAAGCTCATCCAGATCACCGACGATGGCTGCGGCATGGTGCGCGACGACGCCCTACTGGCCTTCGAGCGCCATGCCACGTCGAAAATAAAGAATTCCGAGGACCTGCTCAACATTTCAACTCTGGGCTTCCGAGGCGAGGCCCTGCCATCAATTGCGTCGGTTTGCCGATTGCGCCTGGAGAGTCGCGCTGCCGATCAGGACTCCGGCACCATCGTCGAACTGACCGGCGGAAAGATTTTTCGCGTCGAAGAAGCGGGCTTGCCTGCCGGAACTTCGATTACCATTCGCGATCTCTTCTTTAATACGCCTGCGCGCAAGAAGTTTCTGAAGGCGGAATCAACTGAGCTTTCGCACATCGCTTCGCTGGTCACGCACTATGCTCTGGCACATCCAGACAAACATTTCGAGCTGCACGCGGCCACCAATGCCGTGCTGGTCGCGCCTCCAGTCGCCAGTTACAGCGACCGTGTTTACCAGATTTTTGGCAAGGATATTCTCGACCAGTTGATCTCGGTCGCCGCCGTTGTGCCGCTGGCCCGCATCGGCCTTCCCCAGCCTCCGCCGTGGAGACGAAAGGAACAAGAAGAAAACGAAGACGGCGCCGCTTCCGCCGATCCCGGCAGCCTGCGTCTGCATGGATTTATTTCCAAGCCCGAGATCCAGAAGCTGAACCGCAATTCCATCTACACCTTCGTCAACGGACGCCTCATTCGCGACCGTCTGATTCAGCACGCGATCACCGAGGCCTATCGCAACATCCTGCCACCCACGGTTTTCCCGGTGGTGCTGCTGTTCATCGAAATGCCCAATGCCGAAGTGGACGTGAATGTGCATCCTTCGAAGACCGAAGTCCGCTTCCGCCAGCAGACGGTCATGCACGACTTTCTGCGCGATTCGGCGCGCGCGGCGCTGATGAAGGCCCGTCCGGTGCCGCAGTTTGTTACTGAAATTCGTGCCCATCCGACGGCAAGTCCCTCGCTGACTCCCGGAGCCCATGACACAGTCGAAGGTGGCGGGCCGCTGACCAACTTCTACCGCGCCGCGGTGCCAGACGTATTCGCCCTGCAAGCGCCCACGCAACCAGTCGGCGCCGAGCGCTTTCATTTTTCCGGCGGCATCACAGTTGAGGCCAATGCCGCACTTCCGGTAGCAAGGTTTCCTCAGCACGGATTTGGCGGACACTACCAAACGTTCGGCGTAGACCGTTGCACCCCACCCCTCGCGGATGATGCACTTTCTGAAGAATTCGTGCCGGCAGGTAACGTGACACCGGTCCTGGCCTTACTCAAGCCGCTGGGCCAATTACGCGAGTCTTTCATCCTGGCGGTGAACCACGATGGCCTGTGGATCATTGACCAGCACTGCGCCCATGAGCGAGTGCTGTTTGAGAAAGTGTCGCGCCAGCGCGCCCGGCAGGAAGTCGAGAGCCAGCGCATGCTGATGCCAATTCTGATCGAGCTGACTCCTGCGCAGCAGGCTATTTTCTCGGAGATTTCCGATGAACTTCAGAAGAACGGTTTCGAAGCCGAGCCCTTCGGCGCGCGCAGCATTGCCGTCAAGATCGCTCCCGCGGGAGTTCAAGCCGGAGAAGTTGAGTCAATGCTGCACGAACTGCTCGACCAGTTTTCCCATGAAGAACAAAGCCTCAACCTAGAGCAGATTCGTGGCCGCATCGCCGCCTCTATCGCCTGCCACGCCGCCATTAAAGTCAACATGCCGCTGGAAAACAATAAGATGGAATGGCTATTGACCGAGTTGGCGAAGGCGGAATGTCCAATGTCCTGCCCACACGGAAGGCCCGTAGTTCTGCGATACTCGATGAAGGACATTCAGCGGGCATTTAAAAGAATCTGAAAGCAGTCGTCGGTCGTTGGTCGTGGGCCAAACCGCTGCGTTGACGACCGACGACTGACGACCGAATCTGTCATGACCGATCTCGAACTAAAAGACCTTCGCCGCGAACGGTGGCGCCTCAACGGCGTCCCGATTCGCACGCTTGAGGATGCGCGCAGCTTTATCGAGTCCGCCGGATTCTGCCTGACCTATCCTTCGCGGCCGCCGCTCCTGATGCCAACTTTCATCGGTGCTTGGTTTGGATCGGACGAGCGCTTGCCCCGGCATCGTGCATTCCTCGATCCTGAGGCCCGCGACGCGACGGATCTGATGATCCGTCTGCTGCGCGACAAGGCGGCTTATGAAGCCAATCTCGGCGACGAGAACAATGCGCTTCTGATTTCGGCTTCGGTCTTTCCTTATTTCTATACTCTGGTCGGCGAGCGCAATCCCAAGCAGCCGCCGCAGCCGGGTCCCAGGTCGCCATACTCAGAACTGGCCTGCGACACCTATCACATCATCCATCGCAAAGGACCAATTTCGAAGGCGAAGCTCTTGGAGGAGGTGGGCAAAGGTGTTTCTATCCCAGCGCTCGATAGGTCGCTGGCCGAATTGTGGTCCAAGTTGCGCATTACCCGCGTGGACTATGACCAGCGCGAAGGCGCTTCATGGGACGTGTTGCAGCGCTGGTCTCCAGAGGCGGTTTCTGAAGGCATCAATTGCTCGGTCGGCGAGGCGGTCTCGGCGCTGGTTTCAAAGTATCTGGAATGTGTCGTCGCCGCCGATCAGCAGGAACTAGATTCGTTTCTTGGAGAGTTCGTTCCCCGCTCCCGGGTGCGGGACTCGGTGAATGCCTTGATGTCCGCGCGCGAACTGAATTTTGTGCACGTGGGAAACCGTTCGCTGATCCAGGTGACACAGGCCCAACCGGCACGCTCAGAAGCGACTAAATAATTCATGTCTGCTTTCGAGAAACAAGGCTTTGAAATCCTTCCCAAACTCTTCGACCGGGACAGCATGGCCTCGGTGAGCAAATCTCTGGATGAGATGCCGCTCCGGCGCGGACGTGCTGGCGCTCGGAATGCCCTGCGGATTGAGTCCGTTCGGTATCTGGCGGCCGATTCAAGACTGATCAATATTGCGAGCAGTCTCCTCGGCGGAAACGCGGTTCCGTTTCGGGCAACCTTATTTAACAAGTCTTTCGCAACAAACTGGCTGGTGGTGTGGCATCAGGACACAGCGTTGCCCGTGCGTGAGCGCAGAGATGCAAAGGGGTGGGGGCCGTGGTCGGTCAAAGAAGGAGTGATCTGTGCACACGCGCCAGCGGACGCGTTGGAACAGGTGCTCGCAATCCGCATCCATCTGGATCATTCGAACGAGGAAAACGGCTCACTCAGGGTGCTGCCGCAGACTCATACTCTTGGAGTCCTCTCGGATGACGCGATTTGCGATCTAGCCAAAAAGATTCCGCCTGTAGATTGTCCTATCGCGGCTGGCGGATTACTCCTGATGAGGCCGCTTCTGGTTCATTCCTCTTCAAAAGCCACGTCCGAAACTGCTTGCAGGCGCATACTGCACATTAGTACGCAGCGTGTTTGGCTTTTCCAGACGGCATCGAACTCTTCACTTCTGAGATAGCGGCTGAGGTTCGCGCCTGGCGGGTGACCGTTGTACAATCACTCCGGAAATGACCGATCCCACCCCGCGCAAATTGATCATTGCCATTGACGGCCCCGCGGGCGCCGGAAAGAGCACTATTGCGTCGCGCCTTGCTCGCAAACTGGGCTATATAAACCTCGAAAGCGGCGCCATGTACCGCGCTCTGGCACTGAAAGCCATTGAATGGGACATCTCATTCGACGACGAAGCCGCCCTCGCCAAGCTGGCCGAAAAATCGCGCATCAAGATTGAACCGACCCTGGGCGGAAACCGCGTGCTGCTCGATGGCCGCGACGTTACCCAACGCGTCCGCGAGACCGACGTATCGCAGGCCGCTTCGCGAGTCTCGGTGCATCCCGAGGTCCGCGAGTGGATGGTCGCGCGACAGCGCGAATTGGGCGCAGCCGGCGGGGTTGTAATGGAAGGCCGCGACATCGGGACCCAAGTTTTCCCCGATGCGGACGTGAAGATCTTTCTCGATGCCGATCCGGTCATCCGCGAGAAACGCCGCATACAGCAGCACTTGGGCGGAGCTTCCGCCGAGTCCACCGCGGCTGAATTGCGCGAACGCGACCGCCGCGACCGAACTCGGGCCACTTCTCCGCTGGAGCCCGCGCCCGATGCCACCATTCTCGATTCCACTTCGCTCTCTGAAGATGAGGTGATGAAACGGGTCGAGGCGTTGGTGGAGCTGAAACTTCGAGCGAACCCGCAGAGCTCTTGACCGCAGAGCACGCGGGAGTCGCAGAGACTCTTTAACTAGGGTTCTTTGCCCACTCGGCGTTCTGGGCGGTTGAAGAATTTTGCAGAAAAGCAGAAAGCGCCGGGAGTGCGCACTCCCGGCGCTATGACAATCCAAGGAAACAGAGCAGACTAGGCTGACATCGCCCGGCGCTGCCTGGTCTCACGAATGGACGAGACTCCCCGGCGGACGTTCAGCCAGCCCTGTTCCTGACACAACCGGAACAGATCGTAGCTGTAAGGAATTTCGCCGGTGATGATCTCTTCTTTCCCTTGATCGTCGGTTACCGAAAAACCCATTCTAGGCAGATGGAAGTGCCCTCTCAATCGGCAATGAGCTGTAGAGGAACCTAAGCTTGTGGATATTGCGGGATCACGGCACCGCGCTAAAGGGCAAGCACTTAGTACTCCTCGCTAAATGTGTTCAAAGAGAAGGCTCCTAGGCGGCTAGTGCCAAGAGCCAAATGCTAGGTGCCCCCGCTGTCCGCAATCTCCCTGACTGCTGATGGCTGGCGGCTGACGAGTGATGTTATAATTCTTCATCCCCACACCGTTGGAAAGTGGGCGGAGGTTTGTATCGATAAGCGTTTTATACGCACCAATGATCGTATTCGGGCGCGCGAAATCCGCGTGATTGGCGACGAAGGTGAGCAGATTGGCATCATGCCCCCTTTTGAAGCGCTGAAAATGGCCCGCGAAAAGAACCTGGACTTGGTAGAGATTTCTCCCACCGCGCAACCTCCAGTTTGCCGCATCATGGATTATGGAAAATTTCTCTATCAGCAAGAAAAAAAAGAGCGCGAAGCGAAGAAGCACCAGAAGACGATTACCGTTAAAGAAGTGAAGTTCCGCATCAACGTGGACGATCACGATTACGAGACCAAGAAAAACCACGTGCTGCGCTTTTTGGACGACGGCGACAAGGTCAAGGCCACGATTTTTTTCCGCGGACGCGAGATGACGCGCACCGGCCTGGGACGGCAAATCCTGGAGCGCCTGATTAAAGACATTGGTGAGCGCGGCATCGTCGAGTTCCGGCCGCGGCAGGAAGGCAATACGCTCCACGCCATCCTGGCCCCCAGTGCGAAAAAGCCGGGAGAGAAGCCAGCACCGGCAGTGCGTCAGGCTTGAAATTCAGCATTTAGCACTTGGCACTTTGCTTTGGCCCTTGGGGCTGATTTGGCTAAGTGCTAAATGCCAAGTGCTAATTGCTGAGGTTCTATGCCAAAACTAAAGACCCACAAAGGCGCCGCCAAGCGCTTCAAGAAGACCGCCAGCGGAAAAGTGAAGCGGTCGCATGCATTTCTGCGGCACATTCTGACGTCGAAAGACAAGAAGCGAAAGCGCGGCCTGCGCAGTTCGGTTCTCGTCAGCGACGCAGATACGCCAAAAGTTAAGAGGATGATTCCCTACTAGAGAATTGTTCTCAGTGGTCCTCAGTGTCCTCATGATGTGGTAAAGATTTTTTCATGGAGGGTCACGAGGAAAAAGCGCGGAAGATCGCGCAAAGCGAGTGAAGAGGCACATCCTGCCTTTCAGCCGCTAATTAGAACGTCAAAAGGAGCAACACCATGCCTCGTGTAAAACGCGGTACGAAGCGCCGCGCCAAACGCAAAAAGATACTTGACCGCGCCAGTGGTTATTTCCTCACAAAATCAAAACTCTACCGCTCGGCGAAAGAAGCCGTAGACCGCGGCCTGAAGTTCGCCTATTCCGGACGCAAGCAGAAGAAGCGGCAGTACCGCTCTCTGTGGATTGTCCGCATCGGCGCCGCCGCCAAGCTGAGCGGTCTTAGCTACAGCCAGTTCATTCACGGCCTGAAAGTCGCAGGCGTAGAGCTTGATCGCAAGATCCTCTCTGACCTGGCCGTAAACGACGCGGCCGCCTTTAAGAGCCTCGCCGAGCAGGCGAAAGGCGCTCTCGGCGGGGCAGCGTAAACAGCCGTCAGATTCTGGCCATCAGCCTTCAGCAAAAGCGTGACTGAAGAGGTTCGTGCCAGGGCATGGCTGCCGCCATGCCGCAGCGCGATTCCCTTATACTTCTGTCATTCTTCCTTGCTGTCATTCTCAGCTCTGTCTTTGCGAGCGGAGCAAGATCATTCGCAAGGCGAACGATCTTGCGGAGTCGAGGAACCTGCTGTTTGCCAGTAGCGAACTAGTGTAGTGCGTCAAGCAGATTGACGTTTATTCAGGGTTTGGCGAGCGCGTTTCACTTTTTCCAGGATATCGGTGGCGCGGGCGGTCCAGATGAAGGGTTTGGGGCGTTCATTGTGGCGGTCGATGTAGGTGCCGAT
>WNFC01018407.1_pt1 | contig 13943 bp, 15 predicted proteins | sample 5400541 | NCBI WGS metagenome assembly WNFC01 (sample SAMN13153342, study PRJNA577476) | soil metagenome | isolation source: 120 cm saprolite under Douglas fir tree site 2 hole 2 replicate 1 | place: USA:California | collected 2015-04-18
TTTTTTGTGCCGCGACCCCGGCGCCGGGTTTGCGCCCTCTTGTCTGGGTGAATGCGCCATAGCGGCGCGTCACGAACCGGAGCACAGAACCATGTGGTATAGGAAGAACGTTGGCGGGTGGGAGCGCGCGGCCAGGCTGATCGGCGGGGGCTTGATGCTCATCTGCGGCGTGGTTGCGCTGCACGCTTCGCCGCTCGGGCTACTGCTCAGCGGCGCGGGTGTCGTGACGCTGGTCACCGGCGTGTTCGGCTATTGCCCTGCCTGCGCCATCGCCGGGCGCGAGCCACTGAAGGGGTGACTGCCTTGGCGCGCGTATCAGACGATCTCTTGCTCGCGGCACAGTCGGGTGACCGGCACGCGCTGACACAGCTATTGGTGGCGCTGCAGCCGGACATTCGACGCTACGCCCGGCGCCATTGCCACCGCACCTCGGTCATCGAAGATGTGGTGCAAGAAGCACTCATCGTCGTGTACCGGCGCGTGGGCACGATCCGCAGTCCAGCCGCACTCGCCGGCTGGCTGGTGACCGTCATCGCGCGCCTTTGCATGCTGCCGGCGCTGATGCTGATGCGCGGAGTCGAGGAGCTCGCCAGCCTGGAAGAGTCACGCGAGCTCGCAAAGGTCCCGCCGGACGAGTTACGCATGGACTTGGTCAATGCGATCGAGTCGCTTTCGCCGTCCCATCGCGAAGTGCTGCTGCTGCGAGATCTCGAAGATCTGACGATTGGGGAAATCGCCGGGCGGCTCGGCGTGACGCGCGAAGCGGCCAAAAGCCGCCTGCGCCGCGCCCGCGCACTGGTGCGCGAATACCTGCTCGGCACAAAGGACAGCGGACGAGAGAGCACATGAATTACTTTCGTGGAGTCGGCATGTTCGGGAGCGCCTTCCTGGGCGCACACCTGATGCGCGGCGCAGCTGCGGCGGCGCTACTCGCTTGGGCCATCGTCCACCAGACCGCGCACCCTTGGCTATCCTTGGGCGCGGGCGTTGCCTGCGTGAGCCGGCGCCTCGATGTCGGGGCTGGCGCGCCACGGTCGATGAAACTGGGCACTATTCGTTCGCCACGCTGGGATTTGTGAGGCCGGAGCAACATCATGACCAGAGGCTTGGCAGCTCTGGGGTCGGCGGTCTTTTTTCTGATTGCCCCCACGACGGTCGCCGGTGTCGTGCCGTGGTGGATTTCGCGATGGCGTCTGCAAGCGCCGTTCTTCGATCTCCAGCTTATCCGATGGTTCGGCGTGGTTCTGATCCTGCTCGGCATTCCGGTGTTGGTCGAAACCTTCACACGATTTGCGCTGCAAGGCGGCGGCACGCCAGCGCCGGTCGCACCAACGCAACATTTGGTGATCACCGGCCCCAATCGTTATGTCCGCAATCCGATCTATCTTGCCCTAGTGGCGATTGTACTTGGCCAAGGACTGATCCTCGGAAACGCAAGGCTTCTGGTCTACGGCGCGCTACTGTGGATCGGCTTCCACATCTTCGTTCTGGCTTATGAGGAGCCGACGCTGCGTAGGAGATTTGGAGCGGAGTACGACACCTATTGCGCCAAGGTGTCGCGCTGGTTGCCACGCTTGCCCGGCTCTACGTCGGCGTCGTCCTGATCGACCGCGAGTGCGAGTGCCGCGTCCATCGTCGCCGGATCGTGGGCGTTGTGTACGATCACATGTGCCAGCAGCAGTGTGACCAGCGCATCGGCTACGGCGGCGGGGTTACGACCGGGCAACATGTCCCAGATCGGGGCGCGTAGCGCCTATCTCGCATTGCGGGATTTCGATCCGGATGTCTCTTGTGGGTCATCTTCTGCCGTGATGCCCTATCGCAATTGACGGCAGCTTATCCCCAGATAGCTGCCGGTCTAGGCGGATGCCGATGATGGCGGCCTTGGGCCAACTGCGGACTCATGTACCGCGCAAACGAGGTGTGCCCTTGCGCGGAAATTGCACGGGATGTGACGGCTTCCGCCCAGGCGAGTGTGGCATGCTCGCGCTGGAATATAAACAGCGCGGCGTCGCGCCACGCGGTGGCGAAAATCGTGAGTCACGTCGATATTGGAGTTCTGCAGCCCTCAACATTGATCGGATTGAAGTCCGTACCGGGTCCCTTTTTCCGCGGTCTTCCTGAAACCGGCTGCGGCCGAAACGTGCGGTCATGATCTGTGGGCTAGATTTCGCTTCATCCGCGTTGCTGGTAAATTTGCCCCGCAGATTGCTGGGTTGAGAATTTTTGGGGGACATATGCTGCAGAATTTGACCAAGGAAGTTCGTTTCAGAACTCGCGCGGCCCTGATGCTGCCTTCGATCCGTGCGATCGGGCTCGCCATCGCGGTTGGCATCGCCTACTTCGTTGCGGCGCAGCTAAGCCTTGCACTTCTCGCCGAACCTGACGGCGTTGCTGTGTTCTGGCCTGCTGCGGGCGTGTCGTCCGGCATCCTGATTGCGCTTGGGCGCGCCGCGCGATTGCCCGTCGTCAGCGGCGTGATGGTTGCGACTTCTAGCCGACCATCATGGTTCCGCTCTTGCTGCGTCATTGAGCGCTTGCTTGAGATCCCTCACGACATCCGGGCATCGATCGAGGAGCGTGGGAAGGCCGGCGATCTCTGCGACCCGGAACCGCAGCGAACTAAGCCTATCGCACACATAGCGAAGATGACCGCGACACCGCTTCTCCCATGGCTGACAGCATCCGCGCCATGAGCGCGTAGGGGGCACATTCTGAATTCTTCGAACCTCCTCATCGTTACGAGCGACTACTGATGGTTTGCGTCGCTCGATCCATCTCACCCTGGTTCATGGGAGTGCGTGCAGCGCATGCCGCTCGGAGTGTCTGGTGATCACCAAGGTGGGCCGGCTGACATTCGCTGGGTTGAGGACCGCGATATCGGAGCGATATTATTCCCGGAGTGACGCCTCGTTGGGGGATCGTCCGCTGGTGAATGTAGGATGAGGAGACGAAAAAATGCCGACTCGAGGCCTGACCATAGGTGAGCGCGCGATCCTGAAATTCGTGTTCGGTGATACCCTGACTCCGTACCCGCTGATCACAACAAACGATGCGAACAGGGGCGGTGAAGACAACAGCATCACTTACAACGATATCCCGCATTACTCCAAGAAGATCTGGTGCCCGGATTTTAGCGCCGCAACCGCGGAAACCTGGACCTTCGTTCACGAATTCGGGCATGTCTGGCAGTTCAGGTACGCCACGCACCCGATCAGCGGGTGGCTCCAAAACGTCATGAGACATCCGGTGAATTACGAGCTCAACTACTATTACGACCTGATGAAATCAGACGATTTCTATGATTACAACATCGAGCAGCAAGCCTCCATGGTTGCCGATTATTGGGCGGTGAGCGTTTCCAAGAGAGCGGTCTATTGCACCAATCCAAAACCGCCACCGCGCGAGGACTATTTTGATTTTATTTCACAGGTTCAAAATCCAACTGGCCCTACGAAGAAGATCGAGATTCCCCCGTTTTGATACGAACCGCGGGCCGTTTGCCCACACCTCTCGATATGCCCGCCGCTCGCGGTATCCCGCCACCAATTTGCGGCGGCCATCATCGGCCATGTCACTGTCGAAGCCGCGAACGCAAATGCGTTTCATCGCTGCCGACCCTGCGAGTGTGCCCAGGATTGCCGGTCGAGCGAACCGAGCAACCTGCTTGCGCACTTTTTCACCGATCGAGAGCTGTGAAAGCTCAAGGCCAACGAACCCAAGATCGATGCCGATCGCCACTGGCTTGCGCCAGGTTAAAGGCGGCAAGGACGGCAGACACGCGATGCGGGATTGTATTGAATGCTGACTGAATGGTCTTACCGGCTCTCCCATCTGTCCCAAGCGTCGGATGGACTCGTCGGCGCTATCGAAAGCGACCATATCGACTTGTAACGTGCGCACGGAATTGCCATAGGGCAAGGTCGTCTGCCGGCAGGCATCCAAGTCCTGAGTGTTGGCCAAGGCATTGGCTTCGCGCGAGAGCGATTCCCCAAGCTTTCGCGTGAGGAGGCCTACATGATTGCAAGCGTCGCGGCCGATTATCATGTTACCCAGGTGGTCGACGGCACAAAGGGCATCCACGGCATGATCCCGAAGGCGATTTTCACTTCACAGTAGGCCAGACGCTAAACGAACGAATGACAGCTTCGGGTCATCTTCGGAAGAACTCAAATTGAGCATAACGAGTCCGCTGCACCTTGGATCAGCGGACATGGAGGCCGGCCCTTGGTGCCCGGAGGCGACGGAGCTGCGGTTGGAAATACGGATGCTCAAAAATCGTGATCGAAATCAGGTAGTTACCGGCCGAAGGCGATATTCCTAAACCGAAGGTCACAGGTTCGAGTCCTGTCGGGACCGCCATCGCTGGAATGTACATCACCAATTCAGACCACTCCGGCGGAGCCGGTTCCGGTCACGGCCTGATCGGCAAGTCGGGCTTCCACATGGCCCGCTCCCATTCTACGTCATGACACCTGACCTTGGTCTGTTTCAATTTGCTTCCGAAGCTCATCGGAAACATTTGACCAAATGGCTCTGGGGCCAACTGTGAGACGAATGCCATATTCATCGGTGACTGCCGCTAAGATTTGCCTGAACCAGTCTCGATATGAGCATTCACGCGGTTTGGGGGCTGAATAGGACACCGCGCACAGGGTCCCAACCGACCTCCATCGCCGCTCGATAGATGTAAGGGAACGTGCGTCCTATCGGGCGCGCGGACAGGAGAGCGTACCGCCGATTAGTTGAAGCCAGCGAGACGGTTGCGGACGATGTCTAGAACCTGACCAGCGACCGCCCGCCCGTCTGGGCCATAGTGCGTAAGAACTGGCAGGCTCACCTTATCGACCGCATTCGTCATGGCGGCGATCAGTCCATCAATGATCTCGTCGGCGGTCGCTGCCTTGAGGCTTGCCCGGGTGGCCACCGTCTTGAAATCGGCGCGGCGCAACTTGTCGTCCTTGCCGTTCAATTTCAGCGCCATGCGGTCATGGGCAAGATTCGGAAACACCCGGGTCGTTACCGCATCGTACATAGGCGCCATCCGTACGCTATCGAACTTCTCCTCGCCGGGCTCGGCGACCTTGAGCAGCGCCATGTTCTTGAGATGCATGTCGCCATCGGCAACCAGCCAGGCGAACAAGGCTCGGCGAATGATCGTCCTAATGTCTTCGTCGGGCGCGGTGGAAAGCGGGCGCACCTGGCGTGCGACCCGGTCGATAGTACCGTCGTATTTCGCCTGCGTCGGCAACTCAAGGACGGAGCAGAAGTCCTCAAGCGCGAGCATGCGCGTGTCGTTTCCGCCTTCGCGGATATCGAAACGCTCCACGACGAGTGCCGGAGGCAGCTGATCCGGCATGTTGATGAGCGCGATGGTCGGCACGTCGAAACCACAAGCGCGGCCAAGCGTCAGGCAAAGCCATTCGACGATGGGCAGCGCCTCAAAACCGCTCATCCCTGCAGGCTTGAAGATGTGTGTGAACGGATTGCCAGTGCTCGGAAGCAATTTCCCCTGCTCATCGAGATAGAGGGGCGCTTTTATCTGAATGCCCGAAAGACGCGGAGTCTCTTTGCTTTCAAACATCCGCGCGAGATTGCGCTCAAACGTCTCATTGAGGCTGCCTCGGCTTGGGCCCGCATAGGTGCCGGTGAACAGCCCGTCCTTGGAGTACTGGACAAGACGCGTCTTCAATACGTCTTTCGGCAAGGTTTTGAGCTCGGCCTCGTTCTCGACGATAGTGATGTTGGATATGTAGCGCTTGCCGGAGCGCAGGGCTGCACGCTCATCCTTGTCCTTGAGAACGGATTCGAGCCACCCTTCCGGCAGCAGCGACACAATGAACGCCGGCAACTTGCCGGGGGTTGTCTGCCGAATGAGAGGTGGAATTTTCTTGTCGAGCGCGGTCCAGCGCCACTCGAACCCGTCATGGCGCAAATGCCCAATCGGGTCCCGGTGCCAGGCGACTGTGAGATCAAGCGCGGCTTCATTGCGGGCGCTCACGGTAGGCCTCCGCAATAGGTACCTCTCGGCGCCTTCGCCCTCGCGAAGCCAGCCGTTTTCGCGGGCGAGGGTCCAAATGGCTTTGGCAGCCTTCTCCGGGCTGCCATATTCTTCGGTGAGTCGCGTCGCCATGGCGCCACGCATAGCCTCGTCAATCGAGGAGGCATGTTCGCTGCGAAGACGAAAGGCTTCGAGGAAGCGCTGCCGGATGGACGAAACGTCGACCCTGAATTCTCCCATGCCGTCGTCGATGACAGCAGAGCCGAGGGATGGGTGGGGAGGCGCTTGGTTCTGGATGATCTCAAGTGCGCGGATACGGGTGCGCTGGATACGGCGCGCACTCAAGAAAAGGCGTCCGTCCCGCGTGGGCGCGAGAAGAACCGCGCTTGCGGCGGAGAGGTACGCACGGGGATAGAGATGTTTGGCGATGCGGACGGCATGCTTGAGCACCATGGTATCAATGTCGTCGCCGTGGTCGACGTAGATGCCACGCACCAGCTGGACGAGCTTGCCGGTCTCAGCCCGGTAGTGGCTGCGTGTCTTGTCGAGGTTCTCGCCAACTAGGTAGAGGGCCATCTCTAACTTTCGCGTATGTCAGATACGTGAAAGTGTACCACAATAGCCCCGAAACACAAGAAATTCAAACTTTCCCGTATTTCATATACGATATAGTTCTATAATAGGTTGTTTTTCCTACAACTTTCGGCTTGCGGACCAGAACCCCCGAACAGAGAGCACCGTCACCCTGGAGCGCCGCAAGACCTTCATCCGGCAGGTGCCAATTCTAGTGCAGCGGCGCTGGTCCATGACGTTGGAAGCCGGCCTTGAGCGATCGACTTCGGCGCGCTGCGCTGCAGACGCGGGCAGTTAGCAAGCAGATGCAATCGTTCTCCCGCTTCTAACTTGCTCAAAGATTTCGTGAATTTCAGGGCTTGGCGCAAGGCACAGAGTTCGATACGTATCCAGGAAGGCCCGCCACAACATCAATGCGTTAGCGACGCCGCTGTTTTGCTTTTGTCTCATTTTTGTCTCCGAGGTCGTCGCGGGAGGCGGGAAAGAAATTTCTCTTCGGCGGGAGTTGTTTGAACGGAGGTGGTGGAGGTCGACACGTTTTCGATGGGTGGACTGAACGACGCGTCGGTAGATCCTGATGAGGCAATTGTATCGACCGGTGATTTCGAAGCTGTCGGACGGCAACACGCAAGCATCGCCGCGCGAGCCGCCGCCGGCGACACCCGTGTCTCTCCTCTCTTTATTCATCGCAGGTGTGAGATGGATCACACAACCGCCGGCTGCGAGCCGATAGGCTTTGGACGCCGTGGGCGACCGCTATTGAACTCAACTTGAGGAGGATGACATGGACCATGACGTCCAAATGGCGATGAAAAGGGCGCGCGCCTGGCGCCGCGTCGTCATTGCGGGGATGGTCGGGGCGGCCGCGATGGTGGCCTGGGCGATTCCGAGCGATTCTAATGGCGCCACTGCCTGCGTGGTAACTGCTTCGATGTCGGCATCGCCGGCGTCGATCAGCCTCGGGCAGTCGACAACTATCAACTGGAACATTCAATGGCCCCCTGCTAGCGATGCATGCGAGCCGGCGTCGCTGCACTTGTACTTCCGGGACGCGACGTCTGGAGTCCCGATAGCCACCGGCGTGGCCGTAGGGACGTTCGATTCCACTGGAATGATGGTGGTCGCGCCGCCGAGCAGTGGTAGCTACTCCCTGCATGTTCTCTTCAACAATAGTCAGCATGTGGACTCCGGCTCCGCGACGGTCAACCTCGCGCTGCCTGTGGTGAACGGCAAGAGGACCGTTGATATCACCCAGCCCAACCAAAACGGTCTGTTCGCTCAGGCGATCGGTATCGAGAAGGCCGTGGTCCGCATCGCCGGAACCCTCGATCTGGACCTGAGCGGCATGCACGACCTGCAGGTCGCGCCGGGAGTGCAGATCCTCGGTGACCGGACGGCGGTTCGCGCCGGGCCGCGCCTGTTCACCACGACGTTTCCCAATGTGCTGTTGAACGTCGGCCCCGGCAGCGATCACGTGCGGATCAGCGGGATCCGGCTCGACGGCGGCGAGAGCGACGACCCGTTCTCGGCCGTGGGGACGGAGGATGCCTCCGGTATCGTGGTGAATTCCAGCCTGGACGTGCAGATAGACCACAACGAGATCTACCGCTGGCGTGGTTCCGCGGTCAGGGTGGTCGACGGCAACAACAAAGACGACCCCGCCTTCGTAGGCCGCATCAACCGCGACAACGCGGACAACGTGTGGGTACACGACAACTACATCCACCACAACCAGCATCCCGCCAGCAACGTCTGCAACCCCCTCCCCGGGCACTCGGCTGGTTACGGCGTCGAGACCGCCGACGGCGCGTACGCGTTGATCGAGCGCAACGTGTTCGACTGGAACCGTCACTCGATCTCCGGCGACGGCAGGACGGGCACCGGGTACCTCGCGTATCGCAATCTCATCCTTACCAACGGTGGGGTGCACTTCCGGTGCCCGGACCTAAAAGACATCGGGATCGGACTGGCGATCGGACTAGTGCTGAATCCCTTTGCGGGGGCTGTGTACATCATCGCGGAGTGAAGCACAATGTGTTCGCGCATCAAGACAAGGACGGCGGGTACCCGTTTCCCGGCGCCATGGTGCAGAACGAGACGGGTCTGCATCAATCGGACAACCTCTTCGGGTTAAACACCTTCAACGACCGCAGGAGCTGCGACTTCGACGGGGACGGCATCAGCGACCCCTTCATCGCCACCGGAGTGACGTTCTGGTACTCCTCAAGCGTGCTCGGCGGGCGCTGGGTATTCCTGGGCCAGTCCCCCGCACGCGTCGATGAGGTCTTTTTCGGCGACTTCGACGGTGACGGCCGCTGCGACGTTTCCGCGCGCGGTCAGGTGTTCCTCAACCCCGATCCGCTGCCGTTCGCACGGACCCCGGGCCACGTCAGCACCCTCTTCGGTACGCCGGCCGCTCTGAACCTGTCCGCCACCGGCGGCAGCCGGCCGTACAGCTGGGCCGTGACCGGGCTGCCACCGGGACTGTCGGCCAACGCCGCCGGCCAGATCTCGGGAACCCCGGCCGCTGGTGCCGCGCCCTTCTACCTGGTGACGGCCACCGTCCGCGACGTCCACCGCCAGATCGGCAGCGCCACAATCATCTGGGAGGTGACCGCCAGCGTACCCTCCCTGCTCGGAACGAAGCGGAGCGAGGCGCAGAGTCTCATCGCCTACGCCGGCCTCACATTCGGTGGAGTGTCGTACAGCGACGACTGTGTGGATCCCGGGGATGTGATCGCCCAGCACCCAATAGGGGGCGGCATGGCGCCGGTCGGCTCGTCGGTGCACATCACGGTGTCCACGTGCACCTCCCGTAGCGGTGGTGGTGGTGGTGGTGGGCCCATCCTCACCAAGTAAAACCCGTCTGATCGTCGAGAAAAATGGTCGACTTTTGCACGCGCTATGATTCCGACGCTGATATACGGTTCCGGCGCCGGCAGGTGTATGGACCGATCATCCCCGGCCCACAGATGCTCGCCCGCGTCCTGAGCGGGAAGAGGGAGGTCGTGCGACTGACGGATTGAGTGGTCATGGCCGGCTTGTCCTCGGCCGTCTCGATAATCGGCGCGCTGTGCCTTATAGGAATTTATTCATATGGTTGGCGTGAGCCAAGTTCTGGCGTCGGCCAGCGCCATTTTGGCAAAACGAAATACCCCTAAAAAATAGCGTCGAATCAAGGGCTTGTGCACACCCCAAAGTAACAGGGCAAAACTCGTTGCGGTTTCTACTTGGTCATGGCTGGGCTTGTCCGGGCTTGTCCCGGCCATGACGAACTGGGGGCCGCCACGAGTTTTTGCCCCTGGTCGGACGACCCATCCAGGCTCGAAACCACCGTCGCGAATTAGCCTGCGGAGTTCGTCTCAGTTTCGGTCAGCGAGCGTCCTTGGAAGGAATAGAAACCCAGCCCGTTTTAGTGGTGGGACCCGAGCGGGTTTTGTGATTATCTCTGTCTTTCTCGGTAGCAGGGGACGTGGCGCTCCCTTGATGCCCCTCGGCGCCCTCGTGTTCCGATCGGGTCAATGGGCCTCTCGGCCTTCGCCGCATCCGTCGGCTTTCGGATCGACACCAAGCGCCGCAGGTGAACCATGACAACGATGTCAGTCGCCAGGATCGCGGAGGTCCTGCAGCGCGATTTCAGAACGGCGGCCAATCAGCTTCGACAAACAGGCCGGCGCTTGAGGACGACGTCCCGGCATTATCTCGACGCCGCGGACATACTCGACCAATGGGCTGCGACGGTGAACGATATCCGTCCGGACCTGCTTATCACCTACCACGAACTCATGGTGGGAACACCGGACCGCGAGCGGCACGCCGAATTGCTGAGACAGATTGCGTTTAAGGGAACTGCCAAAACCGCAAGCGAATACGTCCGCGCCTACATCAGCGACCGCACGGGCGGAGGTTGAGGGACGCGAGACAAATCACCAATTCAGACTCGCAAGTGACCAGAAGCTCCACCATGACCCCTTCTATGACCCCTGCACCTTTGTCAAACCCAACGGCGCGCGCCACGCCGCGGGCCTTTGCTCACATCGACACCTGGGTGTTCGATCTCGACAACACGCTCTATCCGCACCACCTCAACCTCTGGCAGCAGGTCGACGAGCGCATTCGCAACTACATCGCCAAGTTCCTCGACACCACCTATGACAATGCCTTCCGCAAGCAGAAGGATTTCTACCGGCGCTACGGCACCACCATGCGGGGCATGATGATCGAGCACGGGATGAATCCCGACGATTTTCTCGATTTCGTCCACCAGATCGATCATTCGCCGATCGAGCCGAACCCGGCGCTCGGCGACGCGCTGGAACGGCTGCCCGGCCGCAAGCTCATCCTCACCAACGGAACCCGCACTCACGCCGACGCCGTCATGAAGCGGCTCGCCGTCGACCGCCATTTCGAGGACGTATTCGACATCATCGTAGGCGAGCTTGAACCGAAACCGTTGCCTCAGACCTATGACCGCTTTCTCGCCCGGCACGGAGTCGACGCCGGCAAGGCGGCGATGTTCGAGGATCTGGCCCGCAATCTCGAAGTGCCTCATGCGCTCGGCATGACGACCGTTCTCGTGGTGCCGGAGCGCACCCGCGAGGTGTTTCGCGAAGGCTGGGAACTGGAAGGGCGCGATGCCGCCCATGTGGATCATGTCACCGACGATCTGGCGGGATTCCTGGAGGCGATTGCGGCGCGGCGCGCTGCCCCCTTAGGAGGGTAGCCCGGATTGAGCCACCGGGTCCGTGACGCCGTCCCCGGGTTTCGCCTGCGCTCAATCCAGGCTACGCTACTGCCACCAGCGATGCCATGTGCGGGCTTGACCCGCGCATCCATCGCGTTCGCAAAATCTAGGCGAAGTGGACAGACTCGCGGGTCAAGCCCGCGGGTGACGGCAGTGGATGGGCGAGCGCCAAATCACATCGATCAGAAACCGCAGTAGTCTAACTCACCGCCCGGCCCGCATCCGCGTTAGGAGTTCCGCCGTCGGATAAGAGTCCGCCGGCAGGCCGAGCTTGCTTTGCATCGCGCGTGTGGCCTGTCGGGACGAGATGCCGAGCTTACCGTCGGCGCCCCCCACGTCGTAGCCGGCCTTGATCAGAAGCTGCTGCAACTCGCGCGCCTGCGCGAACGGGAGCGGAGGCGGTGGCGTGCCGTTGCCGCGCCGCATCGGCGGCGCGCCGGCGAGGCGCGTCGCGTAGTAGGCCGCGGTGGTGGAATAGACGAGCGAGCTGTTCCATTTGAGATAGGCCTGGAAGTTGTCGAACACCAGGAAGGACGGGCCAAATCGGCCCATGGGCAGCAACAGCGAGGCCTTGAGAGTTTCGTGCTGCAAGGGTCGTCCGTCGGGCAGCGTGACGCCCCACTCGGCCCACTTTTCGAGCGGGTGTTGGATCGAGAGGTCCGCCTGTTCCCACGGCATGCTCTCCGGTACGCGCACTTCCCGCAGCCATGGCTCGCCGCGCTTCCAGCCGAGGCTGACGAGGTAGTTCGCGGTCGACCCGATCACGTCGGACACGCTACGCAGCAGGTTGCGCCTGCCGTCGCCGTCATAGTCGACCGCGTATTTGATATATTCGGAGGGCATCATCTGGGTCTGGCCGAGTTCGCCCGCCCACGAGCCCAGCATTTCTGCGGGGTTGAGATCGCCGCGCTGAATGAGCCGGAGCGCGTCGAACAAATGGCCGCGGAACATCTCGGCGCGCCGGCAATCATAGGCGAGCGACACCAGCGAACGGATCGAGTTATCCTTGCCCATGTTGGAGCCGAAATCGCTTTCGAGCCCCCAGAAGGCGGTCATCACGGCGGCCGGAATACCGTACTGCTTCTCGGCGCGATCGAAGATTGCCTGGTATTTATGGATTTCGACTGTGCCCTGCGAAAGCCGGTAGGACGGCAGCATCTTGCCGGAGAATTCCAGGAAGCTCTGGGCGAAGATGCGCTGGCCGCGGTCGATGTTGACGATCCGCTGGTCGTAGACGAGGTAAGGCGAGGCCGCATCGATGGCGCTCCGCGAAATGCCCTGAGCTGCGGCCTCGGCCTTGAAGCGGCCGAGCCAGCTTTCGAAGCTGCCGGAGGTGCGGCAGTCGGTTGCCGCGGCAGCGGCGGTTGCTATCGACAAGGCCGTCGCGAAAGCGGGGGCGGTGCAGAGGAGCGTGCCAATCCGATTCATGATTGCGGTCCGAATCGCAGGAAGAGAGAGGTCGGCGCGGCTTATATCATAAGATCAAGCTGGCACCGCGGGCGCGGACCCCTGCGACAAGAGGGCTACAGCAGGTCCTGGACCAGGTTCCGGTCAGGCTTGAGCCTTGAGAATCTGCTGCGGCCTTCTCCCCGGGGCGAAGCGGCGCGCGGCGGGCCCACCGGCATTTGGGCAAAACGAAATACCCCTAAAAAAGCACACAAATTCAAGCACCTCCCTGGCTTGTCCCCGCCACCTCGATTGTTCTTGCGCTGGTCAAGTGATTCAAAACGATCGAAATCTGCTTAATTCGCCGGCGGCCAATTCATGGGCGGATGCGGCACATGCAGCGTCATGAGAACGATCGGGGCGCCGCCGGTCGGGATGACCTGGTGCGGCGTATTCGCCGGCACGATGAGCATATCGCCCTTGACGACGGCCTGGGAGTTGCCGCCCGTGATCGATGAGCCGCCCAGATTGTTCGCATTGTTGCGCTTCTCGTCGACGAGTTTGCCGCCCGTCACGATGTTGCCGGTTCCTTCGAGCACGACCATCAGCTCGGCATCTTTTTCATGGACAGCGGCCGGCGATGTGCCGGGACGGTATTCGAGCTGGGCCCGATAGGGCGCAAGCGACAGGATCGGCTCGGCCACCAGCGGGGCGTCGCCCTTGCGGTCGGCCTTGGCCTTGTCGATCAGGCCCATGATCTCTTTGTTGTTCATGAAGGTCTTCGCCGGGGGTGCCGCCGCCTGCTGGGCCAAGGCGCTCGTAGCCGCAGCGGTGGCAAGAAACGTGAAAGCCAGAAATTGCGCGCGCATCAGGGTTCCTCCTGTTATCAGCCATGTGCCGCGGCTTATGGGTAAACAGCTGGCCGTGCCGGCGCAAGGGCCGGCTGGCGGCAGACGGCGCTGCCTTCGCCACGCCGTGATCTTTCCGCATGGTCATGGCCGTGCTCGTCACGGCCGTCGACGCCTTTGACTTTGCCGGGTATGCGGATGTAGGAGCCGTAGCCCGGGTTGAGCGGTAAGCGAAACCCGGGGACAGCGTTGCCGCGTTGACAGGGCAGCCCCGGATTTCGCTGCGCTCAATCCGGGCTGCGGGCGCTCAATCCGGGTTACACGTCATGGGCGCTTACGAGCCGAGGCGGGCGCTTGATCGCAAGGTCAGTCATGAGAGCTATCCGAACAT
>WNFC01008108.1_pt1 | contig 13940 bp, 10 predicted proteins | sample 5400541 | NCBI WGS metagenome assembly WNFC01 (sample SAMN13153342, study PRJNA577476) | soil metagenome | isolation source: 120 cm saprolite under Douglas fir tree site 2 hole 2 replicate 1 | place: USA:California | collected 2015-04-18
ACCCCGCACCCCCGGCCTCCTGACCTGCGCGAACGCCAGAGCCTAGTGACACGCCCCGTCACTGGGCTCTTTCGCGTTCCCGCACTTCAACGCCTATTTTTCGGTCACTAGGCGGACCGTCATCTGCGGAACCCAGGCTTATGGGCTGAGGATGACCGGCAGTTCGGTCAGGCCGCGAAGTACCAGCCCGTCGCCGTGGCCCCAGCGCAGCGCCGGGTGTGGGACGGCCAGCTGCATGGTGGGGAAGCGGCCGTGCAGGGTGGTGATCGCGATCTGGCCTTCGAGCCGGGCTAGCCGGGCGCCCAGGCAGTGGTGGATGCCGTGGCCGAAGGCCAGGTGGCTGGTGTCCGCCCGGGTGATGTCGAGGGTTTCCGGGTTGTCGTACCGGGCCGGGTCCCGGTTGGCCGCGGCTAGCGAGATGATCACCTGGGCGAAGGCTGGGATGACGGTCCCGCCGAGGGTGACGTCTTGCGTGGTGTATCTGAACGTCGAGTGCGGGACCGGTGCGTCCCATCGCAGGATTTCCTCGATCGCGTGCGGCACCAGGGCCGGGTCGGCGACGAGTGCGTCGCGTTGTTCGGGGTGCAGCAGCAGGGCGGCCGTCCCGTTGCCGATCAGGCTGGTGGTGGTGTCGTGCCCGGCGACGACCAGCTGGAAGATCGTGGAGAGCATCTCCTGCTCGGACAGCGCGCCGTCCTGATCGGCCGCGCGGACCAGGTCGGTGACGAGATCCTCGCCCGGGACGGCACGCTTGCGGGCGAGGAGCTCGGTCAGGTACCGCACGATGTTCGCCGAGGCCGCCACGGCCTCGGCTGGTGGCTCGGGCGCCGACGACGGCGCGAGCAGCGTGGTGAACCAGCTCCCGAGGTGGTCCCGGTCTGGTTCCGGGACGCCGAGCAGCTCGCTGATCACGGTGAACGGCAGCGGGAAGGCGAAGCCCTTGACCAGGTCGACGACGGTGTCGCCGCGCGCCTCGAGGTCGTCCAGCAGCCGCTCGGCGATCGCCTGGACGCGTGGCCGAAGGGCCGCGATCCGTGGCCGGCTGAATGCAGCCGAGGTCAGCCGGCGCAGCCGGGTGTGGTCGGGCGGGTCGACGCTGAGCATGTGCCGGGCGAAGGCGGGACCGGGCAGGCCCTCGGCGACCACCGTCCCGTCACGGGCGAGTGCGGCGTGCATGTCCTTGGACAGGCCGGCGTGGTTGAGAGCGGCCTTCGCCTCCTCGTGGCGGACGATCAGCCACGCGCGGTGCCCGTCGGCCAGCGTGACCTCGTGCACCGGACCGTCCGCCTGGACCTGCGCGAACAGCGGGTACGGGTCGTCTCGGTCGTAGTCGCCCCACGCGTCGAGTGCCGGGTTGCGCATCTCGGCCACCTTGATCTCGCGGAAGCCTGAGCAGAGCAGATCGATGGTGGCCAGCCGGCCGTCGTCGATCTTGCAGATCGAGGTCTGTGTGCAGGCCCATCGGGTGCCGCGCTGCGCCAGGTCCAGCCGGTAGTGGATCAGGAGCCGGTCCGCCACCGCCTCGCCTGCCGACTCCACCAGGTCGACGGTGTCCATGGCGGCGAACCATCCGCCGAAGCGGGCGACGACGGCATCGCGGCCGTGCTCTTCGATCGGGCCGCCGGGCAGCAGCGCCCGCAGCCGGACGGTGCCGGTGACCGCAGCGGCTAGCTGGACGCTGTCCCGGCCGGCCACCGCGGCGGCGACCGCCTTGGCCAGGGGATGCTCGTTCATGACGCGCTCCTTTCGCGGCGGCCGGCTAGTGCGTCGAGATGGCCGGCGAGGTGCGTGGTCAGCTCGGCGGCGTCGTCCGCTGCCCCGTCTATCAGGCTCGACTTGCGGCGGCGCAGGAATGGCATGCCGATCAGGTACAGGCCCGGGCAGGCCGTCACACCGCCGTCGTGGACGACCCGGCCCCTGCGGTCGAGCACCGGGACGTCGAGCCAGGACAGATCGGGCCGGTATCCGGTCGCCCATACGATCGTGCTGATCTCCCCGGACCGCAGGTCCAGGCCCAGCGGCGTGGTGGGCACGACCGTCGGCGCGAACCGCTCACCGGCCGCCCCCGCCCAGGCGTCGATCGTGTCCAGCAGCCGCCCCAGCTTCAGGTCGGCCAGCGCGCACACGTTGGGCAGGGAGCCGGAGAACTGGGCGACGCCGTCGGCGATCCCGGCCAGGCGGCCGGCCAGCCGTATCCCGTCCGAGCTCAACGTGTTCAGGTCGACCGTCCGGCCCGGCGAGCCAACCAGCTGCATGGACGGCACGTTCCGCGCCCGCACCAGATCGTCGGCCTCGTCGTAGCGCTGGTCCAGCAGCCCCGGGGCATCCAGCCACCACCAGATGTCCCGGCCGCGGTAGGTGCGTGGCATGCGGACGTGCTCGCCGACGGCCAGGGTGACCGGGCGCCCGGAGCGGTGCAGCTCGTCGGCGAGCTGGATCCCGCTGGCCGAGGCGCCGACCACCAGCACGCCGCCCCGGGGCAGCTCGCCCGGGTTGCGGTAGCCGGCCGGGGTGACCGAGGTGATTCCGGCCGGCACCAGCCACGCCAGCGCCGGTACTGCGGGCAGCGTCGCCGCCCCGCAGGCCAGCACCACCGTCGGCGCGCGCCAGGTGCCCTGGTCGGTCCGCACGATGTATCCGCCGCCGGCTGCCCGCACCGAGGTCACCGCCGTGCCGGTCAGTACCGGCGCCGCGGATACCTCGGCGTAGTCCTCGATCATCGCCGTGACCTGCCGTGCGCTGAGGTAGCCGTCCGGGTCGGCACCGCGGTAGGCGTAACCGGGCAGCCGGGTCATCCAGTTCGGGGTGAGCAGCCGCAGCGAGTCCCACCGCTGTGTGCGCCACGAGTTGCCGACTTCTGCGCGTTCGAGGACGACGTGGTCGATCGAACGAGCGGCGAGGCAGTGGCTCATGGCCAGCCCGCAGTGGCCGGCGCCGACGATCACGGTGGTCGTGTTCGGCACGGCTGTGCCTCCTGCTCGCCCGGACCGGATCAGGAGACGTCGACGGTGACGCTGGTCGGGTTGGTGAGGATGTCGTAGACCGCGGAGCGCTTCTGCGACTGCGCGACCAGCGCCCTGATCTCCTCGGCGGTGGCGTCGGCGTCGATCTGGTAGCTGACGGTGACACCGCTGAAGCCGTTGCGAACATCCGGGTCGGCGCCGAGTATGCCGTGCAGGTCCATCTCGGCGGCGAGGGTGGCCCGCACCGACCGGAGCTGGATCGACCTCTGCTGGGCGACGGCGGCGACGCCCGCGGTCAGGCAGCTGCCGAGGGCGACCAGGACATACTCCACCGGCGTGACGCCGTTGTCCTGCGCGGCGAACTGCAACGGGTGGTCGACGTCGTAGCTGAACGTCGTGTGGTGCTGCTGCTCGTCGCCGAAACCGTAGAACGTCTCGACATCCGAGCGGCTGTGCGTGCCGTTGACCCAGGACACCGTGGAACGCCATTGGAACTGGGCGATCTCCGGGGTGTCAGCCAGGGCGTCGCGGACGCCGAGTAGCGCTTCGACGTTGACGCCGTTGTCGACTGGGATCTCGGTTGTGGTCATGTCATGCCTCCCCTAATCTTGGTGTAGGTGCCGGTCGGCAGCGGGCAGCCGCCTGCCGGACCAGATCCAACGCTAGGAGCCGCAGTCCAGCCGGTCATGACCAGACTTGATACCGGTCCTCGGCGGGCGCCTAGCCAATTCTGGCTATCGACGGTGCCGCCTACCGGCGCTAACGTGGGCAAATGGGGGTGTGGGATGCTCCGCCGCTTCCGGCCCGCGCCGCCGGAAGGGCAAAGCCGGTCTTTGTCGGCCGCGCGGCGGAGACGGCAATGGCCGAGCAGGGCTGGGCCGTCGTCCGCTCCGGCGCACGTGAGCTGATCTTCATCGGCGGCGAACCAGGGGCGGGTAAATCCCGGCTCATCGAGGAGATCGCCGCCGCCCTGCACCGCCGGGGAGCGGTAGTGCTGATCGGTACCTGCTCCCCGGAGCCCGGCCCTCCCTACGAGCCGTTCGTCGAGTGCCTGGAACAGCTGCTCGGCGGGACCGCTGAGGGCGTCCTCGCCGAGCATATGCGCGGCTCAGCGCGCGAGCTGCTGCGCCTGTCGCCGCTGGTGCAGCGGCACCGTCCGGACCTGGAGCCTCCGCCGGGAGACGACAGCGACTACCGCCGGGAGCTCTTCGACGCGCTCACCGACCTGCTGCGGACCGTCGGCCAGGTCCGCCCGGTGGTGTGCGTCCTGGAGGACCTGCACTGGGCCGGCGCGCCGACCCTGCAGCTGCTCAGCCACGTGACACAGCATTCCGCGCAGTCCCGGCTGCTACTGCTGTGCACGCACCGCACGACCGCTCCGGACCGTTCTGACGAGCTGACCTACGCGATCGCTGATCTGTTCCGGCTCGATGGCGTCAGCCGCATCGACCTGCCAGGGCTCAGCACCGACGAGATTGCTCAGTATCTCGTAGCCGAGGGCGGTCTCCCGGTACGCCGGGCGCGTGAATACGCAACCGTGCTGCGTGATCAGACCGGCGGCAACCCCTTCTTCCTGCGGGAGATGTGGCGTGACATCGTCGCCCGTGGCGGCGCGTCCTTGGCCCGTCCCCCTGCCACACCCGCTCCCGCTTCGATCCGCGACACACTGCAACGACGCCTGTCACGCCTGGCGCTGCGCGAACGCGAAGTCCTCGAGACCGCAGCAGTGCTGGGCGACGGCGGAGCGGTGCGGATCTTGGTCGCCGCCTGCCGCGGCGATCCCGGCGAGACACTTTCGGCGCTCGACACCGCCGCACGGTTCGGGCTCGTGGACGCCGAGGAGCTGACAAGGGGGCGAGTCGCTTTCCCGCACACGCTCACCCGGCAGGCGGTCCTCGATCTTGTGAACCCCTCGCGGCGGGCATTGCTGCACGCGCGGGTCGGTGACGTACTCCAGTCATCTGGGATCGACTCCCCCCAGGTGGTGCGTCAGCTCGCCTATCACTTCGCCAGGGCCAGCGCACTGGGCTATGGCGGCAAGGCAGCCGAACATCTCGCGCTGTCAGCACGCGAAGCCGAGCGGAGCCTGGCCTTCGAGGATGCCGCCGCATGGTACCGGCAGGCCGCCGAACTACTGGAAGGCCCAGAGTCTGAGCGTGAGGAGCTTCGCTTCGCCGCTGCCCGCAGCTACGTCCGCGCGGGAGACTTCGCCGACGCCAGGAGCCTGTACCTGCTGCTCAGCGACTCCCGCGACACCGGTGTGCGGCTCCGCGCCGCCGTCGGGTACGAGGACGCCGCGTGGCGACCCGGGCTGCCGGGAGCCGACACCTGCGCACTGCTCACCCGCGCACTCGATGACATCCCCGCCAGCCCGGACGACCCCGGGTATGTGCGGGCACTCGCGAGCCTGGGACGGGCGATGGCCTTCACCGGCGACTGCGACCGGGCCTGCGCAGTCGGGGAACAGGCGCTGGAGTACGCACGCCGGCTCGGGGACAAACGGCTCCTCACCCACGCCCTGCAGACCATGATGTGGCACACCGCTGCGCCCCACTCACTCGAGCACCAGCTCGCCCTGGCCGCTGAGCTCGCTCGCCTGGCCTGTAAGAGCGAGGACTGCGAAGCGCTCGGGACAGCGGCAGTGTTCCGAGCCACGATTGCGTATGCGCACGCCGACCCGCACGCCTGGGCAGATGCGCTCGCCGATATGGACCGGGCGGTTCGGGGGAGCGGGCAGCCATTCATCGCGTACATGCGCGGCTGCAACGACTACGCGCAAGCGTTCCTTCGCGGCGACTTTGCAGCGGCGGAGCGGGTCGCCGAGGATCTGCTGGAGGTCGGCCGGTCCTTCGGGCCCGACGACACTGAGGGACCGTACGGCCTGCAGATGTACATGGTGCGCCGGGAGACCGGCGCGCTGGAGGCAGTCCGGCCCCTCGTGGAGGTCGCTCGGCAGGCGCAAGCAACCTGGGAGCCCGGCCTGCTCGCGCTCTACACTGAGCTCGGGCTCACCGGGCCCGCCCGGAGCCTGCTGCACCATCTGCTGGACAGCCTGGACGCTGCGCAGGCCCGGCAGCCCCCGTGGGCGCACTGGACCGCCGTCCTCCTCTTCATGCTCGAGGCCGCCGTCGCGCTGCGGGACGCGGACGCCGCGCGGCGGCTACGGCCCCTGCTAGCCCCCTTCAGCGGCCTGCAGCTTGCCGCCGGCCAGTTCGTGGCCGTCTTCGGCCCCGCCGACGCCTACCTCGCATCGCTGGACTCGGTGCTCGGCGATGACGAATCAGCCGAGCGGCTGTTCGGGCAGGCGCTTGACCAGAACCGCGCGCTGGGGTCAGTGGTTCACCGGGCCGCGATCCTGGCAGCGTGGGCCGACCATCTGCGTTCCCGCGGGGCCCAGTCGCGGCGGTACGAGGAAATACGGGACGAGGCCCGCCGGCTGGCGACCAGCACTGGGCAGGCCAGGGTAGTGCGGACCCTGGATAGCCAAGACAATCCCACAGGACACGCTACTGGCCTCACAGCGCGGGAGCTCGACGTCCTGCGGCTGCTCGCGCGGGGCCGCAGCAATCGCGCCATCGCCACCGAGCTGAGGATCAGCGAGAACACGGCCGCTAACCACGTGCGCAGCATCCTGATCAAGACTGGGGCGACGAACCGCACGCAGGTGGCCATGATGGCGGTGTCACGGCAATGGGTGGACGACCGCGTCCCTGAACTCGCCCCGTAAGCCCGTGGGCCTGGTAGATCACCCGGTTGGCAGCCCCGCCAGCGACCCGTCCGGCAGCACGCGACCGCCCAGTTCGACCACGGCGTCGGCGGGCAGGCCCGCCCTGGCTGCAGCACGGCGGATCGCGTCGGCCATCGGCGCCTCGTACAAGCAGTACGTCTTTCGCTTGTCCGCCGACAAGAAGGAGTAGAACCAGCGCACGCCCTCCTCCTCGTTGATCCGGTTAATCCGGTCGGCGACCTCGGCCGATGCCTCGAGATCCTCAGCGAAGCGGCGTTCGACCAAAAAGATCGGCACAACCACCACCCCCTCATCCACGCCCCTCCACCGTACACTTCTCACCCAGCCCAGACGGCCCCACCCGGCGCCGGTACCGACTGGAACTGTCTGGTCGGTGACTGGGCCCGCAGCTGCCTGGACCGGCACGCTACGCATATTGGCGCTGCCCACGTCGCGAGCACCGAGGCGGTCGACAGCGGTGACGCCGCCTGTCCGGCGCGGCGTGATAGTCCGGCGGTACGCGCGAATGGCCGTTCTGTGCTCCTCACCTCCGGCGAACTCGCCGTCGGCTGCCAGCGCATAGTCGGCGATATGCGCCATCGGCTATCTCGGAATCGCTCGGGCGCCGTAACGCTGCGTTACAGACAGCGACCGTGACGCAGGTCTCCAAGCTGCGGTTCGCTCGGGCTCCGGCCAGTGGCTCCGGCCGGTGGTGCTAGTCAGGTGCCCATCGGGAACAGGACGACGCGGAGGGCCGGACCTCCTGCTGGGCGTTCGGGATGACCGGATTGACCCCAGGGCCCGGCGAAGCCTGTTCCCGCGGCAGGCGCGACCCCGGCTGTTCAACAAGAGCCTTCGCTGCGCCAGACCGGCGTGTCATCGAGAGTCAGTCCGTGAGGCTGAGTGCCAACTCTCTACGCCCAGAACGACGGTCAACTGACGGTCAGGTGATCTTGAAGGCCATCTCAGACTGATTAGAAGAACCGCCTGACCTGCTACTTTGCGGAGCCCCCTTACGGAATCGAACCGTAGACCTTCTCCTTACCATGCACAATTCCGCGGGTTCACTGCCCGGTGGCGGGGTCGCCGGGCGGCAGCATCCGACGGGCAGGCTACTGCCGTGGGCCGCCATGGGGCCGGAAGATACGGCTACGAGACCTAGGCTGTGCCCGGCGGGCCGGGGGTCAAGGGAGCCGGCATGTTCGGGGCCGGTCCGTGAGGCCCGGTACCGGCCGGTCACGGCCAGGCCGACGGTCGGATGACGGTCAGATGATCTTGGCACGATTACGGTGCAAGCTGGAATGCCCTGCTGACCGGGTACTGCCTCAATTGTCAGGCGAATTCGAACCCCCTACCCTCTCCGCGCTTCAAGACGAAAAGATCCCCGACGACAACCAGACGACCTTTGCCCCGCCGAAGATCAGGTCGCACGGGACACGACGATGCCGTGACGCGCTTGCTGGCCGCTCGCCATGAACCACACCTTGCGGAGGTCCAGGTGAGCACATCCGGCCCCGATAGTTCGGCAGGCGCCTCGGCCCCGCTCATCCCTCCTCGACAGCGGCGTCGCCTCGTTACCGCACCGGCGTAAGCCCACCGGGCCACTGGCCACGCGCCTGGTCGGCCGCGAACCCCAGCGAACATCCGATTCTGCCTGTTGACTGAGCGGACATCATGTGGCTACGCTAAAGATCTTCCAGCGGCGCAATTGGAAGGACATCGTTAGTGCCATGAGCCGAAGATCAAGGAATGCCTCGGAGTAGTGCCAGCGGATGTAGTTTTGAATAGATTCTTGCCGTACTTTATTGACAAAACTCCGGCCTTACCTAGACTTTGCCACGGGAGATTAAGAGACCATTGGCAAAATGACTTCTTAGTCCATGCAATTACGACGAAATACTCCGGATCACTCACAGACACGGTAAACACGGGGGAGATGGCCTGGTGCCAAGTGTTGCCACGCGAAGACATGTTAGGGAAGCTCGCGCCCGTTTCTAGCCTCGCGATGGGATTCGGATCATCAAGATTGACATCAAAAACCTGTTGCTTCAAAGTGCCGCCGCAGCCGCCGGAGAGAGCTGCGGCCGAGCCCCGGATTGGTGATTTTCTACTATCAACTGATATCAGAGGCTGGCCAAAGGTCACCACCTGCTCTGAGCGTCCTTGCAGCTCTACCAAGACGGCTGTTTCGTTTCCGTCAACTCCATGCTGTGAAGCTTCCCATGCGTTGACGCTGCTGTCCGTTAGAGGCTCGGCCGGTGTCGGTATTCGATGCCATGGGAAGGGCAGTACTACCGTGCGGCATGATTGATCAACAACCGCAGAAGGGTCGACCTTGACGACTGCCGTAAACGGCAGGTTCTCGCTCTTACTGGCGGCATCAAGCCATCTGTGATATGTGAAAGCCCCGGCGCAAGCAACCAATACTATGAGTGTGCTTAAGGCCCACCACCTCGACGCTACAACGGGAGTGCTACGTGTGTCGAGGGCTTGCGTCACGGAGAACGCGATCATTCCAACTGATGCAGCTAGGAGGATTAGGGCCAGCCATGGGATATGTGTGAGACCTACGATTGCTGTTACGCTTGCGGCGACTGCAGCTACAATAGCGGCCACTATGGCTGGCCATGAAATACGCTTAGGAACTGTTGCAGCTTGATCCGCGGACGGAGTAGGCAGTTCGTGACGTGTGGCGCTTGCCTCTTCACCAGCCGCTGCATGCTCGTTGCCAAGCCCGCTACGCGATCCCTGGGACGTCGCTGTCTCTGTCGAGCTAACGGTTGGTTTCCGCGCAAAGACGACTCTCGAGTTTGGCAGATCGACTGCCTGGACACGCCATCCAGCTGCCAGCCAAGCCCGCGCTTGCGGGCGTGCTTTAGCGTTGTTCGTCCACCAAGACCTAAGGTCGAAGGCTGAGCGTGGGAGCCCTCCGACTAGCGACCCGATCTCCCCGAAGTCCATAGGGAGTTCGCGGACTGCTTCGGGGCGCGTAGCCAAGTGATCTCGCAGTGGATCGTACTTCCCCACCTCGTCCTCCCTGCCTGCCTCGTGCACAGGCACGAACAGCCTAGTACTGCACAGCGCAATGCGACGGTAGGGCCTGGCGACGGCTGGGAGTCGAATATACACGACAGCGGGCCACGCCGCGCGCGGGCGTCATGCACGGCAATCCAGCCGAACTCTACGACTGGTAGGGTATAAATTCTATGCATGGTCTCACAACGAACAGCCCTGGTTAGGCCGTCAGGAGACACCATTGATGATCAGGCTGCAAGGCTTAAGAAGCGACTGCCGTTGGACTTTGGCTATGACGTTGGCCGCTGGGCTGGCATTCACTGGCTGCTCAAACTCCACAAGGCAAGCGGTGCCAAAACCACGGCATTCGACTGCTTCCTCGCTACTACCGAGCTACTCGGCAGCAGCTGAGTTGAAACCCTGCGAGTCAGTTAGCACCCGCACGCTCAGTTCGATTATCGGAAAACCAGTGCACGTTGACAAGATTGGCGATGTGGGCGAACGGCCAATGCTGTCACAGGGGGCGGTGCTGCCTAAAATATGGGTGGCTACCTGCAACTGGGGCGTCCCTGCTTACCCAACTCTGGCTCCGTACTTGCAGATTGAGTTGACGCCTAGCACTGCGAACGCCCTGGCTGAGTTCAATGGCATACGCACGAAGATGGCCATCGCCAAAGACCCGGTTCGCATTCCCGGCTATGGCCAAGAAGCAGTATTCTATACGGATACTCACGGAGATGCGATTATTCTCATCCTGAAGGGTCCGAAGGTCATCACTGTAGAATTGACCGCGACCTCAAGGAATGGCTGGTCTCAACCGGTGGAAGCAATTGAGCTGAGGTTATCCCCGGGATTATCAGCGAGGAGGAGCTCTGCGAACACTTCTGCTGGCGTCCTGAATCCGAGTATAGCACGGGGCCGGTCATTTATCTCGTCCGCTACAGCCTGCAAGTAGCGAATGTCACCGGTGATTTCGGTGCCTTTCGGGAAGTACTCCCGCACTATCCCGTTGGTGTTCTCGTTGGTTCCCCGCTCCCACGGCGAGTGCGCGTGCGCGAAATACACCGGGATGTCGGTTGCCAGGGTCAGCGCGGCGTGCTGGGCCATCTCGGCGCCCTGGTCCCAGGTGATCGATCTGCACAGGTTCGCGGGCATGTCCCGCACGGACTCGATGACGCCCTCGCGGACCGCGCCGGCGTCCCGGCCGCCGGGCAGCGCCACCGGGACAAGGTAGCGGCTCTTGCGCTCCACCAGGGTGCCCATCGCGGTCTTCCCGGCCTTGCCGATCACCAGGTCACCCTCCCAGTGGCCAGGCACTTTGCGGCCTTCGGCCTCTTCAGGGCGCTGCGAGATCGAGACCATCCCGACGATCCGGGCACCCTTGGCGCGGGCCCGGCCCCGCGGCTGGCGGCGGGTGCGGCCGGTCCGCAGCGCGATCTCCATCGCCGCCAGCTCACCCTTCGGCAATGCGTACAGCCAGGTATAAATCGCCTCATGTGAGATGGACATATCCGTCTCCCCGCGGTTGCGGTCATGCCGCAGCCTGCCCGAGATCTGCTGCGGCGACCGGGCTCTGCGCAGATCGCAGAATACCCGTTCTTTCAGCCGCGGATCCGCGTCGATCTTCCGGCATTTCGGGCGCCTCCGCGACTTTCTGGCACCGGTATCGGCATGGTGCGCCCGGTATGCCCGCCGCCCGCCGTGCCCGGCGATCTCCCGCGACACCACCGACGGGTTCCGGCCGATCACGGCAGCTATGTCTTTTTGCTGCATATGCGCAGCAAGGCAACGGGAGATTTCCTCCCTGTCAGCCAATGTGAGTATTTCCCGGCGCACGCAATCCCCCCGATTCACTCGCGTGTTCGCCAGAGCCTCTCACGGCCCGTTACACCCGATTGCCAAGATCGGCTGCGATCAAGATGCACCATCTCCCTTGAATCGCATGAAAATGGCAAAGGAAATCACTAGGATTGTGGTAATGAAGCAGTGAGGGGCGTCTAGTAGGTGGCGTGTCGGGCCGCTTGTGGCCTTCTTAATAAGAATGGATGGTACGGCTGGCGTACAACTTTTTCCTGACCTGCGGGCAGGTGCCCGTGAACACGGTAGAGGCGCTGACTTCGCGGAATGAAAGACATCCTCATCTACCGCCGAGTGTGATAGCGGATCGGGTCGAGCTGTCTCATCCTTCTGGGATGCATCGACGGTCTGCCGCCCGTTTTCCGTCCCGCGCATCCCCGGTTGGGTTGGTTAGCTGCATTGCCAGGTGAAGACGGTCTGGTCAAACCGCCGGGCGGCAAGATCGGCCGGACGGATGAGGTAGTACAGGACGCCGCAGTCACCCCACATGAACTGGGCCTGGCTGTCGGTATCGAACTGACCGAGCAGTATCCAGGCATCAGCGGCTGACCTGACGCGCGGGTCGGTCCAGGCGATCTTGTCCCGGCCTCCCCGGCTCAGCTGGCCGTAGGCCGCCTCGAGTTCGACGGGGCCCTGCACCGGGTCAGGGTTTCCGCCTATCTGGTGAGCTGGCGATGCCTGCTGTTCCTGCCGGATCTGCTCAGCGGCAGTGAATACCTGGTCCCAGCCGTCCGCTGGCTTGCCGCCGCTATGCAGCCGCGGATGCTCCCAGGTGGGCCAGGTCCAGACCGGCTCGGCGGTGACCTCCACCTTCGGGTACGCGGTGACACCGTCGGGCCGGCGGGCCTCTACAGCCCGGGCCGGTGGCGTGTAGTGGACCTGCGCGCCCTCGCCCGTACCCGCGAACAGCGCGCCGCCGACCTCAACGCCACGCGTTGCCGAGCCGTCGAAGTAGAAGAATGACGGCCACCCCGCGTCCGGGAAACCTGCCTCCTTCAGCCGCGCAGGCAGTACGGGCCGCAACTGTGCGCAATCCACCGTGGCGATGTGTGCGAGCAAGCCGTGGCCCTCCCACGAAGGCCACGCTGATCCGGCTGGCAGGAGCGGAAGCCCACCGAGCCAGCCGGCCACAGCCGGCTGTGCCCGGCGGCCCGCGTCACCGCCACGACGTCGCGGCTGCGGCAGCGGTCCTCGCCTGATGCCTGGCCCGCAGCCTGCCACGGCCCGCAACCGCGCCCCGGGTTCGAGCATGGCCACCCAGGCAGCAGCCAGGTCACGGTCCAGGTTCGCGTATGCCGCCTGCCTCAGGCGCTGCCAGACATCGCGCCCGTGCTCCACCTTGCCCTGCCTCCAAGAATTCGCCGGTCATCCGGCCACAGGTCACCCGAATGTGGGGGTGAAGCCCACCCATTCCGGATGTCCTGCCCGCACGCAGCGAAGCGCCAGCGCATGCGCGGCCCCGGCCGTGCGGGTGATTTGTGGCCGGCATCCCAGAGTGTTCAGCCTGGCCGCCGTAAACGCAGCGCGGTATGCGTTCTGCGCAGAACCCCGGGCTCCCCTCGGAATCCGCTCAAGTTCCGCCATCACTACGCCGATGATCGATGTCATGGCCGGACTCTACGGCGCGGCTACGACAATCCGCGCAAGCACAATGGCCTCCGGCCAGCCACGAACCGCCCAGGCCACTCGCCACCTGATCACCCCGCCGTCATTCGGATCGGACATCCTCATCTGCCGCCGACCGTGCGTGTCGCTCCTTCGACAGTGGCGTAGGAGGAGGGATCTATTCTGGTCTGGTGCTTGACCTGGGCAGCCTCGATCTGGAGCAGGTCGCCAACGCGCTGGCCGACCAGACCGACTACGAACACCGGTGGCTGATCAACCCGCAGACCGGGGAGATCGCGTTCTGGACGGCCGACACCGGCATCGACGGGCAAACGCCGGTCGACCTCGACGAGCTGGACCTGGTCTGCATCGATCCACTGCCCTCCTACATCTGGTACCAGGACATGGCCGACTTTGCCGGGCAAATTACTGATGAACGCGCTGGGCGCAGGCTGGCACGAGCCATCCAGGGCAAGGGAGCCTTCCGCCGCTTCAAGGACGAACTCCACGAGGAGTATCCGGACCTGCTGCCAGCGTGGTACGCCTTCCGCGACGCCCGGGCCACGCGCCGCGCCGTCGAGTGGCTGGCCGATAACTCGCTTGTTGACGGCGAGGCAGCTGACCGTTTCCTGGCCGGCCACCCAGATCCCGGCCTGCCCTGAGCCCTTACGGATGCTGCAGGGTCATGAGCCCGGCCGTCTGCCGCTGCCGGCGTGCCGGTGGTGTCGGGCTGGCATCCGGGGTAGCCCTATTCCTGCAGCCAGTTGTCAGAC
>WNFC01016552.1_pt1 | contig 13940 bp, 14 predicted proteins | sample 5400541 | NCBI WGS metagenome assembly WNFC01 (sample SAMN13153342, study PRJNA577476) | soil metagenome | isolation source: 120 cm saprolite under Douglas fir tree site 2 hole 2 replicate 1 | place: USA:California | collected 2015-04-18
TCGCCGTGGCATGTTCGAGCGCCTGGTTGGCGATGCCAGAAGCCTGGGCAAGGCTCGGGTCGAGCATATCGTTGCCTGCTCGCGCGGCGCTTCCCACCGTCTTGGGCACCTGCCTCGCCGCGGCCTTCAGCGCACCGACCTTGCGGGCGACGATCTTCACCTCCTCTTGCGTCAGGGTGTCGTCTATCAGGATTTTCTCCATCACTTATCCTCACTTTTCTGTTTACGCTGCGCAAAAACACCCAAAGATTAAACATTCGCCATGTGCGAATGCTCCATGAACCCCGCGTCAACCTTGGTTGGACAATGTCTTCACTGATCGGCGGGGAACCTCGGCCGATATGCACTCGTTGAAAAACGAGCCAAATGTCCCGAGAAGGAAAATTCATGTCCAGAACGACGACAGCCGCGGCGTCCGCGGTAACGTCGGAGCCTCGGAACCGGGCGCGACACGCCCCTGTTCACCGACAAGGAAAGGCGATCCCGGGGAGGGCCGATGCCCAAAACGACGATGGCCATGGCTTCTGCGGTGATGATGGCAGCCGGGATCACGATGGCCAGCGCGCAAACCGCGCTAACGCTGCGCGGCGGGGTGACCACCAACCATATGTTGCCGGGTCAGATCCGCGTCAGCGACATGACCGGCGCCGCCGTCTATGACAGCCAGAACCAGAACATCGGCTCGATCAAGGACGTCGTACTCGATCCCGACGGGCGCGTCGCCGCGGTCGTCCTCAATGTCCGCGGGACCCTCGGAATGGGCGGTAGATACGTCGCCATCGGCATCGAGGACCTCAAGATCACGGATGCCAACGCAAAGCCACGCTTCACGGTTGTCCTGTTGAAGGGCCAGCTCAAGACCGCCCAGACCTACGACCTCCACGACGCCGACCGGGCCGGGCCAAGGGCCCCGCCTCCGCCCGACGATCGCCCCCCGCCAGCCGATCCCGAGCGCTAGCGTTCTCGCTCGCAGCGGCCGGTCCGGCTTGATCCGGGGCGGGGCTCGTGCCACGGTTTCCTCCGCTATCCGATCACCAGCAGAAAGGGGGCAGCCCATGGCGTATGTCGATCCCCGCTTGCGCGGCAAGCCGGCGCCAACCGTGTCGATCGAGCAGATGGAACGGCAGAATGTCGCGCGCCTCGACGCGATGAGGGGTTCCGATCTCGCCTTCCTCGACCAGCGGATCCCGGGCTATCAGCGCGAGATCATCAATATAATCGGGATGGGCGTCGTCGAAAACCTCGACGATCCCGATCTGCGGCCCAAGATAGCGGCGCCGGCGCACGGCTTTGCCGTCACCTATGTGCGGAACACCCCGAAAGGCCACGGCGCGGCATTGCACCGCCACCCGACCGAAGAGGTGTTCATCGCCGCCAAGGGGCCCTGGGAGGTGTTCTGGCTCGAAGGTACGGTCGAGCGCACGATCACGCTCCAGCCCGGCGACATCGTCAACGTGCCGATCGGGATCTACCGCGGGTTCCGCAACGCGGGCGAGGATCCCGAGGCGACGCTGATCGCCGTGGTCGGCGGACCCGACACCGGCAAGGTCGACTGGCATCCCAGCGTCATCGAGGCGGCGCGCAAGACCGGGCTCTCGGTCGATGACGACGGCAAGCTGATCGTCGCCGAGGCGGCCCAATAAGCCCCCGCGTCGTAGATCCGACCTTCGCTCGATCCTCCGCGCCGCCATTCCATTCCGTGTCATACCGGCGAAGGCCGGTATCCACGGCGGGGTGGATCCCGGCCTGCGCCTGGCCTGCGCCGGGATGACAAGTTTGGAGATGCCGCAAACTTCCGGCTCAGGACACGAGCGGCTATCCCATCGTCGAGTTGAAGGCGCCGCCATCGAGCAGCAGGTTCTGGCCGACGATGAAGCCCGAGGAGGCCGCACACAAAAAGGCGCAGGCGGCGCCGAATTCCTCGGGGTCGCCGACCCGGCCGGTCGGATTGGTGGCCGAGCGCTTGGCCAGCATCTCCTCGAACGAGATATTCTGGCGGCGCGCCTCGAACTCGATGCCGGAACGCAGCCGGTCGGTCAGAAAGGGACCCGGCAGCAGGCCGTTGATCGTCACGTTGTGACGCGCCACCTGGCGCGCCAGCCCGGCAACGAACCCGGTCAACCCGGCGCGTGCGCCGTTGCTCATGCCCAGATTGGGGATCGGCGATTTGACCGAGCCCGAGGTGATGTTGACGATGCGCCCGAATTTGCGCGTGCACATGCCGTCGACGGTCGCCTTGATCAACATGATCGGGGTCAGCATGTTGCCGTTGACCGCCTTCTGCCAGTCCTCGATCCCCCAATCGCGGAAATCGCCGTGCGGCGGCCCGCCCGCGTTGTTGATGAGGATGTCCGGTTCGGGACACGCGGCGAGCGTCGCGGCGCGGCCCGCTTCGGTCGTGATGTCGCCGGCCACCACCGTCACTTCGGCACCGGTCGCGGTGCGGATCTCCGCGGCGGTCTGTTCCAGCGTCTCGGCCGTGCGTGCGGTGATCGTCACCGCGACCCCGGCGTGCGCCAGCGCCATCGCACAGGCGCGCCCCAGCCCCTTGCTCGCCGCGCAGACGATCGCCCGACGCCCGGCAATGCCCAGATCCAGCATCTCTCCTCCTCGATTGGTCGGTTGCTCCCGCATTCGCCGGGGTCGTTATAGCCGAGATGGCGCGCCGCGGCACGGGTTCCGGCGGGCTCGCCCGATCACGGCAGCGACGATTTCACACACCTGCCCGGCGAGAAACCCGATTGCCGGCGACGGCAGGGTTGCTATGTTGCGAGCGACTATCAATTGCAAGCGTGACTCGCAATGTACCGAGGCGTCGTCCCCGCGCTCTTGCTGATCTGTGCCGTTCCGGCTTTCGCCGAAGGGCCGAAGACCACCATCGCCATCCGGGATCATCAGTTCGTGCCGGCCGAGGTTCCGGTTCCAGCTGGAGTCAAGGTGGAGCTGGTGATTCGCAACGAGCAGACGACCCCGGCGGAGTTCGAAAGCACCTCGCTGCACCGCGAGAAGGTGCTCCCGCCCGGTGCCGCGGCCAGTGTCTTCGTTGGCCCGCTGAAACCCGGCCGCTACGAGTTTTTCGATGATTTCCACCCGGCGACTCGCGGCGTTATCGTAGTTCAGTAGGCTCGGCGAATGTTGGCAACGGCGATCATCGTATTTCGCGAGGTGCTCGAGGCAGCACTGATCGTCGGCATTGTGATGGCGGCGAGCCGCGGCGTGACGCGCCGGGGCGCCTGGGTCGGCGGTGGGATTGCCGCCGGCGTCCTCGGCGCGATGGCGGTCGCCGGCGGTGCCGAGACCATCGCAGGGGTGGCAGCTGGCACCGGGCAAGAGGTGTTCAACGCGGCCATCCTCTTCGCGGCGGTTGCGATGCTCGGCTGGCACAACATCTGGATGACTCGTCATGGCCGCGAGATGACCATGGCCGCCAACCGGCTCGGCGCCGCGGTGCGCGCCGGCGCACAGCCGCTGTGGGCGCTCGCTTTTGCCGTCGGCCTCGCGGTGCTGCGCGAGGGCTCCGAGGTCGTGCTGTTTTTGTACGGCATCGCCGCGTCCGGAGACGGCGCCGCGGCGATGGTGCTTGGCGGGACGCTCGGCCTGACCGCAGGGGTGGCGGCCGGCGCCGGGCTCTACCTCGGCCTTGTCCGCATTCCGCTGCGGCATCTGTTTTCGGTGACGAGCTGGCTCGTGCTGCTGCTGGCGGCCGGCATGGCCTCCCAGGCCGCCGCCTTTCTGCTGCAGGCCGATCTGCTGCCGCCGCTCGGCTCGACCGTGTGGGACACCTCATTCCTGCTCTCGGACCAAAGCCTTTTCGGCCGGATCCTGCACACCCTGATCGGCTATACGGCGCAGCCCGCCGGCATCCAGTTGGTGTTCTATCTCGCGACGCTGCTGGTCATCGGCAGCCTGATGCGGTTGGTCGGCGGCACCCCGCCTTCCGCCCGGGCGCAACACGGTCGCCCGCCCAATCATCAACTCCAGCCCGGCGAATAAATAGCGGGCTGCTCATTGCTCACCCATTCCCGATCTCGGCAGGAGTTGCTAATGCGTCGCATTCGCGTTCAATCAATAGGGGATCGCATCGGCGGTGCGATCCTCGCGGCGGCCCTGATCGCCGGATGCGCCATTCGGGCCGAAGCGGGCGACCTGAAGATTCGCAGCCCGATCGTTGAGAGCCATGAGCTGGAGTTCGAGAACAATTTCACGATCGGCCACAGCAAAACTGCCGTCCACGAGCTCGAGTACGGCTTCAACGATTGGCTGAAGCTCGGGGTCGAGGCGGAGCTCGCGGCCGACCAGGGCCACGGCTTCCATTACGATTCGACCGCTCTGGAAGGTTTCTTTCAGCTAACCCCGCAAGGCCAGTATTGGGCCGATGTCGGACTGTTCGTCGAATATGAGCACACTGCCCGACAGGGTGACCCGCGAGCCCTCACCATAGGCCCGCTGATACAGAAGGAGGTGCAGCTGCCCGGCCTAAGCACGCTCCATACCATCAATGCCTTGTTCACCAAGCAAATGGGAGCCGGAAGCGTCGGCCCGCTGAGCATGCTGATGGCCGCCCAGTCCCGCGCGCGCCTCGGTCCGTATTTCGAACCGGGTATCGAGTATTATGGAAGCCTCACCCTTGGCACGCGTGGCGACGAGCCGCAGCATCGCCTCGGCCCGATGTTCGCCGGGCGCCTCCAATTCCGCGAATTGGGAATCGATGGTCCCGGAGGGATCAAGTACGATGCGGCGTACCTACGCGGCATAGCGGGTGAGACCGATCCAAGCACATTCCGCGTCCGGGTCGAGTTGGAATTTCCGCTCTGACGCGGTTCGCCCAGCCCCGCGGCGGCGGACGCCGCGCGGGTGATTGGAATGGCGAGGTGTTTTTGCGGCAGCACTGGCCGCGAATTGGCGGGCCGGTGGCAGCGGCACTACTGTTCTGCACCGTCCCCAGCCTGGTCCCCCACGCGACGGCACAGATCGTCGCGACGCAGGATACGCTGCGCGATTTCCTCGTCCAGAATGTCTGTCTCGGCGCCGGCGGCGCGATCCTCCCCGGGGTCGCGCCGATCGACGGCGACCGGCGCTGCGCCGCCGAACGCGATCTGCGGCCCGGCGAGAGGCTGCCCTATCACAAGCACGACCACTCTTCGCCCGACCAGCGGGCCATAATGCCCTCGGGCTATCAGCGCCACGATTCGTTCCCGGTCGAGACTGCCGGGTTTGGCACCGTCGTCGAGCACTCGTTCGATTTCGGGGTGGGTGATGGGCGGCGCTTTGGCGTCTTCGAAACCGGCAGCGACGGCGGCGACATCGCGGTCCTGTCGCCGGGGATCGTCTCGATCGGCGCGACCGAGGCTGGCGGCGGCGGGTTCGGGCTGTGGGTCGGCGAATGCCGCGGCCCGCTCACCGCGACGGCCCTAACCCGCTCCTGGATCATCGTCGAATACGATCCGGCTCGGCCGACGCCGTTAGAGGGCGAGACGATCGCCCGGCTTAACGGCGTAACGGCCGGTGGGCAGTCGACCTGCCCGACCCGTTTCAACCCCGCCTATACCAGCTGGCGGGTCGTGCCGTTTCGCTATCGCGCCGCGCCCGGCCAGGGCACGCCGATCACGCTGGCGACGCTGGTTTCCGAGCATTACGGCGGGAAAAGCCGGGCGACCGCCGATCACGTCGAGCGATTTTATTTCACTCGCGAACTCGGCGGCACCCGCTGGGAGCGATGGGAGATCGCCAGCGGCAATCCCCGGTTCAGCGCCGCAAAAGTCGCCGAGATGGCGGCAGGGTTCGCCGCCACCGGGCGCTGCAGCGCGCCCGAGATGCCCGACGGCGGGGCACCGTTGGTGCTGGTCGATTGTCGCGAATGGACCCGGATCGAGCCGCCGGCCGATCCGGCGTTTTTCGCGGCGCCCACCCAGCCCAAGTAAGCGGCCGCGCTGTCGCGGCTCAGGACTGGTCGGGAACCAGCGGCGGCTCCCCGCCGACCTCGTCCCAGATTTTCACCTCGTGATAGCGCTCGCGCAGGAAGCCGAGGCTGACGACGATGCCGACCCCCGCCACGATCATCGGGTAGATCAACCCGCCCAGCGCTATGCCGGTCAGGTCCCTGATCGCGGTGCCGATGAACGGGACGCCGCCGCCGAACCAGCCATTGCCGATGTGATAGGGCATCGACATCGAGCTGTAGCGGATGCGCGCCGGGAACAACTCGACGAGAAACGCCGCGATCGGCCCGTACACCATCGTGACCAGGATCACGAGATAGAGGCATAGAACGGTAAGCATCACCGGGCTGTCCTTGAACGTCCCCAGCCAGGTGAAGACCGGCCAATAGGAAATAATCGCCAGGGCAAAGCCGACGGTCATGATGTTGCGCCGGCCGATCCGGTCCGACAGCCAACCGAAGTACAGAAAACCAAGCGAGCCGACCGTCAGCGCGATCATCAGGACGATATAGACGGTGACATAATTGATCTTCAGCACTGTCGTCATGTAGATCAGCGCATAGAACTGGCCGGTGTACCAGACGACGCCCTCGGGCGCGGTGGCGCCAAACAAGGCGAATGCCATCAGGCCCCAGTTGCGGCGGCTGGAGTAGGTTTCCTTGATCGGATTGACCGAGGCGTTCCCCTGCTCCTTGAGGCGCGCATAGAGCGGCGACTCGGCGAGCTTGAGGCGGATATATATCGATAAGAGGACCAGGATCGCCGACAGCCAGAACGGGATGCGCCAACCCCAGTCCTCGAATGCCTGGCTGCTCATCGACTGCCGGCAGATCAGGACGACGAACAATGACAGGACGATCCCCATCGTCGCCGTGGTCTGGATCCACGACGTATAGAGGCCGCGTTTGCCATCGGGCGCGTGCTCGGCGATATAGGTCGCCGCACCACCATATTCGCCACCGAGCGCGAGGCCCTGCAGCGCACGCATCAATAGGATGAGGATCGGCGCGGCAATGCCCCAGCTTTCATAGGTCGGGATGCACCCGACAAGGAAGGTCGCCGCGCCCATCATGATCAGCGTCAGCATGAAGGTGAATTTGCGGCCGATCAGATCGCCGAGATGGCCGAAAAAGATCGCACCGAACGGGCGCAACAGAAACCCGAACCAGAACACCGCAAGGCTCGCCAGCAACGCGAAAGTATCATTCCCTTTCGGGAAAAAATGCGTGGCGAACACCGCGGCGAGCGTGCCGTAAATATAAAAATCGTACCACTCGATCAGCGTGCCGACCGAAGAGGCGCCGATGATGAACGGCAGGTTGAGACGCGCGGTGGCCTCTTGTTGCACCCCGGCCGTGGTGGTTGCCATCCAGTCGTTCCTCCCTTTGCGGCGAGCCGTTGGCCGGCTCACCAAAGCCGGCGAAACTAGCCCAGCGGGCAAAAAAACGGAACGGTGTCCTTTCGTTAAGGTCGACTGCCGGTCAACCGGGCGGACTCACAAAAAGGCCCGGCACATCGCCGGGCCTTGTTCCGGATCCGCGGCAACGAATCAGCGTTTGAGCAGGGCGCGCAGGCGTTGTGGAACCGGCTCGTCAAGAACGTGATCGTAGAGCGCGTGGAGGAGGTCTTCCCCCTCGTTCTTGCCGGCAAGAAAGTCTCGGATGTCCCTGTCGATCCACGACATTGCGATCCGGGGCTCCACCGCGTCGAGGTTTTTAACGGCGAGGTACATGGCGATGTATTCCTCCTGCGACCGCGACGCGGCCTTTGTCACATTCGGCGGCGATGCGCCCGGTTTGGTCACGACTGGTGTCTCACTATGTCGAAATGCCAACAGTTTGTAACATGCGGTCGATCCCATGCCATAGCGCAATGCAGCTATGCATTATTGCATCGCAACGTGTGGTTTAAACCTAAACCATGCCTGAAAAGGATAATCCGGACACTTCTGAACGCGCTGCGAGGTGTCGGTCGGGCCGAACGGGCGCGTTGGGGCCGTCCAAGCTGTTACCGTTCGTTTAACATCCCAGCCGTCGCTAACGTGGCGGCTCTGTCGACAAACGGGGTGCGGCACTCGCCCTCCGGCTGCGCTATGATCGCGGCTGATGCTGCCCGACGGGAGTGAGGCCAAGTGGACCGGATGCGCGGGTCGACCGAGGCCGCCGATTACCTCGACACCTTCCGGGCGCGCGGCGCGGCGATCGCCGACGCCTGCACCCGTTGCGGCGATTGCTTTCGCGCCTGCCCGATGACCGGGCCGGCCGGCATCGGCGAAGCTGACCCGAGCGCGACCGCCGGCGCCATCGTCGATTTGATCAGCGGCGGCGCAGGCAATGAAGAGGCGGTGCGCTGGAGCGAGGCGTGCAGCGGCAGCGGCTATTGCATTCCCGCCTGCAAGCACGGCATCAACCCGCGCTTCATGGTGCAGCTGGCGCGCGGCTTCGCCCGCCGCAACGCCGGCACGAGCCCCCTCGCGGCGCGCTGGCGCCAGGGGTTCCAGTCGATGAGCCGCGGCGTGCGCGTGTTGTCGAAATTGCAGCTGCCGCCCGAGGTTCTGGCGCGGTTTGCGCCGTCGCGGGAGCCGCGCGACGGCCCACCCGACGTGGTCTTCTATACCGGCTGCAACGTGTTGAAGACGCCGCACATCGCGCTTCTGTGCCTCGACATCCTCGACCTGCTCGACATCGACTACGAGGTGATGGGCGGGGTCGGCCAATGCTGCGGCGTCTACCAGTATCGCTCCGGCGATTTCGTCACCAACAACAAGGTCGCTTACGCGACGATCGACGGCCTCGCCGCCGCCGGGGCCGCGACGGTGCTGTCGTGGTGCCCCTCCTGCCAGATCTCGATCGGCGAGGTCTCGCTGCCCAATTACGAAATGCAATTCGGCACCAAGCCGTTCGACCTCAACCCGTTCCTCGGCTTTCTCGCCGGTCATGCCGACCGGTTGGCCGGCCTGATGAAGCGGCGCGTCGAGAAGCGCATCGCCTTGCACGAGCGGCCGGTCTTCCCCGAGGTCATTGCTGCGGTCAAGAAATTGCTATCGATCGTCCCCGGCGCCGAACTCGTCGAGATCGATGTGCCGCGCGTCGGGACGCAGGCCAACTCTTTGGCGCAACTGCCCGATTTCAAGCGCGAGCTGGTGCAGCGCGAGTTCGCCGCGGTCGCCGATGCCAAGGTGACCACCTTGGCGACGATCTATCACGCGTGCCATCGCCAGATCTGCGACGCCGGCGACGGGCGCAGCTTCGAAATCGTCAATTTCATGGAGATCCTCGGCGAGGGCCTCGGCCTCTACAGCGATGACCTTTACAAGCGCTTGAAGCTGATCGGCGACATCGATGAGATGATCGTCGAGACCGCGCCCTTGATCGAGGCTAACCGGCTCGATCTCGACACCGTGCGCGACGCCCTCTTCGCCGAATTCGGCGCTAACGCGGGCAGCTAGGTGCTTGTCATTGCGAGGAGCCGTAGGCGACGAAGCAATCTCGACGGTTTGAGCGCACGCGGCCCGAGATTGCCTCGCTGCGCTCGCAATGACACGGGACCATTGACGGCCGCAGCGTCCCCCCTTAGCCTCGGCGCCATGCTTTCGACCGCCCTGCGCAGCGAACGACGCCGACGCCGCTTCAGCGGCGGGGCTCTCGTGTCGTGCGCGAGGCATGCGGCCGGTCATCGAAGGGGCGTTCCAACCCCGCGCTGACCAGCATTGCCGAGGCACAGACCCAGGACCCCGCCGGCTCGCCCCGACGGGGTTTTTGTTTTGAAGGAGCAGAAAATGGCGAGCAATAAGCCGGGGGTGTTCATCGACGGCGAGTCCGGCACGACGGGCCTCGGCATCCGCTCGCGGCTCGAGGCGCTGCCCGAGATCGCACTCAAAAGCCTGGCGCCGGAGCTGCGCCGGGACGAGGCGGCGCGCCGCGACATCATGGCGGAGGTCGACCTCGTTATCCTTTGCCTGCCCGACGCCGCCGCTCGCGAGGCGGTGGCGCTCGCTAACGGACTTGGCGCGGGGGCACCCAAGCTGCTCGACGCCAGCACCGCGCATCGCGTCGATCCCGCCTGGACCTACGGCTTCCCCGAGATGACGCCGGGCCAGGCCGAGCATATCGCCGGCGCGCGCAAGGTCGCCAATCCCGGCTGCTATTCGACCGGCGCGATCGGCCTCTTGCGGCCGCTCGTCGAGGCCGGGCTGATCCCGCGCGATTATCCGATCTCGATCAACGCGGTCAGCGGCTATTCCGGCGGCGGGCGGGGAATGATCGAGGCGCATGAGCGCGCCGGCGGCCCGGCCTTCGAGCTGTATGCGCTCGACCTCGAACACAAGCACGTGCCGGAGACCCAGCTTTACGCCGGGCTCTCCCGACGCCCGATCTTCGTCCCGTCGGTCGGGCATTTCCGCCAGGGCATGCTGGTGGCCGTGCCGCTCCATCTCGACTCGCTGCCGGGAAAGCCGCGCGGCGCCGATCTGCACGACGCGCTCGCCGTCTTTTATGCGCGCTGCGATTATGTCCGGGTCGTCGCGCCCGCCGGCGACGGCAAGCTCGAGCCGGAAGCGCTCAACGACACCAACCGGCTCGAACTCGCCGTTTACGCCAACGAGCCGCGCGGTCAGGCAGTCCTGGTGGCGCGGCTCGACAATCTCGGCAAGGGCGCCTCGGGCGCCGCGGTGCAGAACCTAAGCCTGATGCTCGGGCTGTAGGATGGGTTGCGCGTAGCGAAACCCATCAAATCGTGGGACGGTCGCCGATGACTATGGGTTTCGCTGCGCTCAACCCATCCTACGACGCACTCGCGCTGCGCCGACGCGATGTTTTGCGCGGTGTCGCAGGTGCGGCAACGGGCGCAGCACTACATCGGAGCACGATGGCCATGGCTGCCCCCGCGATGATCACGCGCCCGATCCCGTCCTCCGGCGAAGCGATGCCGGTCGTCGGGCTCGGCACCTCGCAGGTGTTCGATGTCGGCGAGGGCGCCGCCTCCCGCCAGCCGCTCACCGAGGTGTTGCGCCTGATGCTCGACGCCGGCGGCAAGATCATCGACACCTCGCCGATGTATGGCCGCGCCGAGGCGGTAACGGGTGACCTCGTCGCCGAAGCCGGCGCGCGCCCGCGCGTCTTTCTCGCCACCAAGGTGTGGACCAGCGGGCGCGAGGCCGGGATCGCGCAGATGCGCCGCTCGGCCGAACTCTTGCGCAGCCCGGTCATCGATCTGATCCAGGTGCACAATCTCCTCGATTGGCGCACCCAGCTCGCGACGCTGCGGCAGATGAAGGAAAAAGGCCAGGTCCGCTACATCGGTATTACTCATTACACGACCGGGTCGTTGCCCGAACTCGCCGGCATCCTGCAGAGCGAGCCCGGGATCGATTTCGTGCAATGCGCCTATTCGTTGGGAACGCGCGCCGCCGAGACGGCACTGTTGCCGATCGCCGCCGCGCACAAGGTCGCGGTGATCGTCAACCGGCCGTTCGAAGATGGCGACATGTTCCGCCGGGTGCGCGGCCGAGCCGTGCCCGAATGGGCGGCCGAGTTCGACTGCATCAGCTGGGCGCAGTTCTTCCTCAAATACATCATCGCCGAACCGGCGGTGACCTGCGCGATCCCGGCAACGAGCAACCCCGTACACATGGCAGACGACCTCAAGGCCGGTTCAGGCCGCCTCCCCGATGCGAAGCAGCGAGAGCAGATCCGCGAATTGTGGGATTCGCTTTAACTCCGACCGACCGTCTCGGGGGCCGGTTGCAGCGCGTTAACGGTGTAGGCCGGGAATGCTTGGCGGCAAGGGGACCTTCGATAACGCGGCGCGATTTTGCTGCTCGATCTGACGGCTCATGCTCTCGATTGCCAGGCGCTCATAGGCGCGTGTGTCGATCGTCACCGGCGGATTGATCGCCTTTCGCATCTTCTCGGGGTCGATCTCGACCGTCGGAAATACCGGGGCTGGCGGCATTAACTGCAATCCCGAGTTTTCGGCGATCTGCGCCGTCATCGACGCCAGCCAATAATGCTGGGCCGCATACAGCGCACCCCAGCCGACGCAGAAAGCGATAATCGTCTTCAAAATTATGCCCATGGGATCAGCGGCGCGTGAGTTTCGACCGGCCGATCCTACGCCCGAGAGGTAACCTTTTCGTTTCTTTACATGCCGATGCCAGCAACCGCGGCAAACAGCGGCTCGACCGCCTCGCGCGGCAGGTTGCGGGTGATGAAGACGAGGCGCGAGCGGCGGTCGTCATCGGGCCAGTCTTCGAGCTCGACCGGGCGGTGCGCGACGTGCTGAACCGCCTGGACCACCACCGGCCCGCGAACCCCGGCGACCGCGACGAGGCCCTTGACCCGCAGGAGGTCGGGGCCGCGCAGCGCGGTCAAGACCGCCATCGCCTGTTCGAACACCGACCAGGGTAACGGCGCGTCGAAAAACAGCGCGAAGCTGTCGATCCCATGCGAATGGGCGTGCGCGTGGTCGTGCTCATGGGCTCCTGCGCGCACCGAGAGGTCGATCCCCTCGTCGAGCAGAAAGCCGGGCGCGATCACGCCGTGCTCGGCGGTCGCCAGCGGCGCGCCGGTCAATTCGCGGATCTTCCGGGTCAGCGCCGCCACCGCTTCATTGTCAGCGCAATCGGTCTTGCTAAGGACGATGCGGTCGGCGAGCGCGACCTGCTGGCGCGCCTCGGGCATGGCGGCGAGGTTGCCGGCGCCGCCTGGCGCATCGACCACGGTGACCAGCGCCTGCAAATGAAATTCCTGGGCGAGCGCGCGGTCGCTGGCGAAGGTCTGCAGCACCGGGCCGGGGTCGGCGAGCCCGCTGGTCTCGATCACGACGCGCTCGAAACTCGGCACCGCGCCGCGGGAGCGATCGGCGAAGAGAGCGCGCAGGCTTTCCTGCAAATCGGTGCGCACCGCGCAGCAGACGCAGCCATTGCCGAGCAGCACGGTCGCATCGCTCGACGCGCGCAACAGCGCATGATCGATCCCGACTTCGCCATATTCGTTGATGACGAGCGCGGTGTTGGCGCCCTCGGGGCGCGCCAAGAGTTCGCGGATCAGCGTCGTCTTGCCCGAGCCGAGAAACCCGGTGACAATCGTCACCGGGATGCGCGCGCCGCGCGCCCGGCGCTGGCGCCGCCCGAACGGCAGCGCCTCGGGGCCGGCGAAGAGTTCGGCGAAACCGCTCTCAGAGTTCGACATCAGGGTGGATCGGCACGGCGCGTCCTTCGAGACGGCCGCTTCGCGGCCTCCTCAGGATGAGGGTAAGCTATTGTTATCACGAATAAACTTTCTCATCCTGAGGAGCGCTCCGGAGGAGCGCGTCTCGAAGGACGCACGATGTTCTCTACCGGAAGCTCAAAAATCCATTTCGAGGGCGTAGAGGCCGCCGACATGGCGGTCGACGCAGAAGACGATGCCGCGGTCGTCGACAAAGACGTCGTTGATCTGGCAGGCGCCGGTCGGCGCGTTCGCGACCTGCGGCACGAAATAGGCGATTTCCGCCGGCTGATAGGGGTTCGAGGTGTCGTAGGCCCTAAGTCCGCCGTTGAAGAAGGTGGCGAAGACGATGCGGTCCGATTTCCAGCAATTCTCCTTCGGCAAATTCTCCCACAGATTGTGCGCGCCATAGCGCCCGCCGCGCCGGGCGAAGCTCTCGACCGGCGGCAGGGGGCAGGTCGCGATCGGCACCGGGTTTTCCTCGGTCCGGTTGTCGACGATCCACACCAGCTTTGGCCAGTCGGCGCCGTCGTTGCGGGTGCATTCGTCGCTGACAATGAGGAGGTTGCGCTCGAAAAACGGCACGACGGTGTGGGTGAAGCCGACATTGGGCGGGTGGTAGTCCCAGCGCGAGACCATCTTCGGGTGCGACTTGTCGGCGATGTCGAGGATGATCATCCCGCCGTCGATATACCCCATGTAAACCCGGTCCGGCCGCTCGGGATAGACGTTGGTGTTGTGCGGGCGGAAGCCGCTGTCATTGCCCTCGGGATGGCGGGTCGGCGGCGGCACG
>WNFC01005956.1_pt1 | contig 13937 bp, 10 predicted proteins | sample 5400541 | NCBI WGS metagenome assembly WNFC01 (sample SAMN13153342, study PRJNA577476) | soil metagenome | isolation source: 120 cm saprolite under Douglas fir tree site 2 hole 2 replicate 1 | place: USA:California | collected 2015-04-18
GTTGCGCAGCTGGCGCACGTTTCCTGGCCAGTCGTGGGTTTGGAGCACCGCCATGGCATCGTCGCCGATCCGCCGCTTGGGCAGGCCGGTCGCCTGGGAAATCTGCTCCATGAAATGCTCGACGAGAGGCGCCACATCCTCGCGCCGTTCGGTGAGCGGGGGCACGCGTATAGGCACCACCGAAAGCCGGTGAAAAAGGTCCTCGCGGAAGCGGCCCGCAGCGATTTCCTCTTCGAGATTACGCGCCGTCGAGGTGATGATCCGCGTATCCACCTCGACCTTGGTCGTGCCGCCGGCACGCAGGAAAGTCTGCTCGACCAGCACGCGGAGAATCTTGTTCTGGGTCTCGCGCGGCATGTCGCCGATCTCATCGATGAAGAGCGTGCCGCCATGGGCCTCCTCCAGCGCCCCGATCTTGCGCGCACGGCCGTCCAGTTGCTCAGTCCCGAACAACTCGATCTCCATCCGCTCCGGCGTGATAGCCGCCGCATTGATGACCACGAATGGGGACGCGGCGCGCGACGACAAGGCATGAATGGTGCGCGCCGTCAGTTCCTTGCCGGCACCCGAGGGCCCGACGATGAGGATTCGGCTGTTGGTGGGCGCGACCTTCTCGATGGTCTGGCGCAGATGCTGCATGACGCCGGAGGCGCCGATGAGCATCGCCGGATGCGGCGCGAGCTGCTTGAGCTCCTTGACCTCCCGCTTCAGCCGCGAGGTTTCGAGGGCGCGATCGGCGACAAGAACGAGGCGGTCGACCTTGAACGGTTTCTCGATGAAGTCGTAGGCGCCCTGCTTGATGGCTGCGACCGCGGTTTCGATATTGCCGTGGCCGGAAATCATGACCACCGGCAGATCGGGATGCTCCGCCTTGATGCCGGAAAGCATCTGCAGGCCATCGAGGCGGCTCCCCTGCAGCCAGATGTCCAGGAAGATCAGATTGGGGCGGCGCACCGCAATCGCTGCCGCCGCGTCGTCGCTATCGCGAGCCGTGCGTGTCGTGTAACCCTCGTCTTCGAGAATTCCCGCGACCAGCTCGCGGATATCGGCCTCGTCGTCGATAATCAGGATATCCGACGCCATGCTGTTGTCCGCCCGTTTTAGTTCTTGGTTTCACTGACGAATGTTTCTGGCGGTTCCGCCGCAAACCGCAGCCGCATCCAGGCGCCACGCTGGCCAGGGAATTTCTCCGCCGCATCGCGCAGCTCGATCCGCCCGCCGTGCTCTTCGAGGATTTTTCCGACGATAGCGAGGCCGAGGCCGGTGCCCTTTTCCCGCGTCGTCACATAGGGCTCCAGGAGGCGGCTGCGGTTTTCCTTCGGCAGGCCGATGCCGTTGTCGATGACATCGATGACGATCTCCGAATCGATACGCGCCGCCGAAACGACGATGCGACCGCGCCCAAGCTGGTTTGCCGGAACCGCCGCCACCGCTTCACCGGCATTCTTGATGATGTTGGTCAGTCCTTGTGAGATCAGCCGGCGATCGAAGCGCGCCGGCATCGGGTCCTCGCCGATTTCAACCTCGATGTCGATGTCGGCATTGCCCACCCGTTGCAGGAACGCGACCTGGCGCACCGTGTCGGTGATATCATCCACCATCATCACGGGCTTCGGCATCCGGGCGAAGCGCGAGAACTCGTCCACCATGCGTCTGATATCGTCGACCTGACGCACGATCGTGTCGGTGCATTGCTCGAATACGCCACGATCCTCGGCGATCGAATTGCCGTACTTGCGCCGCAGCCGCTCGGCCGAAAGCTGAATGGGAGTGAGCGGGTTTTTGATCTCATGGGCGATGCGGCGGGCGATATCGGCCCAGGCCGCGGTGCGCTGCGCCGTCACCAATTCGGTGATGTCGTCAAGCGTCACCACATAGCCGTGGTCCGGATTCGCCGATTGCTCGGAGGTGACCCGCACCGAGACAGTGCGGTCGCGGCCATTGCGGTTAATCGTGGTCTGTCCCTGGACGAGGCGCTGGCCACCGAGCCGCGCCGGTTCGATCAACTGCTTGAGCTCGGGCACGATCTCTTCGAGCGGGTGTCCGAGGGCTTGCGCTTCGCTCGATCCGATCAGTTTCTCGGCGGAGCGGTTGAGGATGCTGACATGGCCGTTGCCGTCGACGCCGATGACGCCGGCGCTGGCGCCGGCAAGCACCGCTTCGGTGAAGCGGCGGCGGCTGTCGACGAGATCGCGCGCCCGCACGATGTCGTTGCGCTGGGTGCGCAATTCCTGCGTCATCTTGTTGAAAGTCGCGCCGAGCTGAGACAAGTCGCCTTCCGAACGGCGCACCGGCACCTGGACGTGGAGATTGCCGGTCGACACGAGATTGGCGGCGCCGATGAGCCGCCTTATCGGCGCCACCAGCCGGTTGGCGAACGCAAAGCCGCTCCACACCGCCGACAGCAGGACCGTAAGCGCAATGACGGTGTACATCAACGCAAAGGCGGCCTGAACGCCGATGCGCCTCACTTCGAGATCGGCGTATTCCTGGATGCTGTTCTCGGTTCGCTGGATCTGCTCCAGCACGCGCGGATCGATGAAGCGAGCGACGAACAGGTAGGCGTCTTCGTAGCCCTTCAGCTTGATGAGCGCGCCGACGTAATTCGTGTCCCGCAACATGCCGGCAACCGCCTCGGCATCGCCGATCTGGCCCAGCCGCTCGACGGGCGGCAGCGGCGGGTCCTGCACTTCGGGCGGCAGCCGGATGTCGGCCTTGACGATGACCGACTGATCGGACCTGAGCATCATCGCGGCCGGCATGTTGCGAAGCAACGCCTGCGTGGTGAAGAACTGGCGGAACCGGTCCATGTCCTGATCGAACTGGGGTTTGGCCCGCGCGACGTCGGCGGCCATGAAGTTGGTCTCGGCCTGGATCGACCGCTCGTGTTCGTTCAGATAGGCCTGCGACACGATCACGGAATTTTCCATGACGGCGCGGGTGCGGATCAAAAACAGGCGATCGAGACCCCGATCGAGGTTGATGCTGGCAACCACGGCAACCAGCACGGCAGGCACCACGGCGATCACCGAGAACAGAATGGCGATTTGGATGTGCAGCCGTGCCCCGGCGCTGCCGCGCCGCCGCGCCTGGATGATGTGCCAAACCTCGCGACCGATGATTGCAAGCAGCAGGAGCACCGTGACGAAATTCACGGCCAGCAGCGTGACGACCACGTTGTAGGTCGGGCTGACGAACGTCAGGTTCGCCAGCACCAAGCACGTCGTCAATGCCGACAGCAGCGCGGCGACGACGGCCATCGGGCCGATCATTCCGGTGGCAAGGCGTGTCGCCGCCGTTGGCCGCTCGGCGGATTCGACGGCTAAAGCCTCCTCGACGGTCGTCATCGCTCTCCCGGGATAGGGGCCGTCATCCACTCAATCCAGCCTCTGGAGATGCCCTCGCCTCATCGGGGCCAGACGGCCGATGATATCGAGAAGCATCGATGTTTGACACGACATGTGATGCGCAAATACAACAATGTTGCCCGTTTGCGTCAGTTTTGTGGCTGGTGGTGCGGATTCAAAACTGGCCCCATCTGACCCCTTACTTTGGGGTGCGCATAATCCCTTGATTCGACGCCTATTTTTAGGGGTATTTCGTTTTGCCCGAATGGCGTTGGCCGACGCCGGAATCCGACTCACAGCATTCTAGGAATAAAATACTATAATAGAAAAATGTCAGGTATATAGCTACCATTGAAACTGGTAGCTACCCGGCGTCGAAGCGTCCCGCGTCGCAGAATTCTTGATTTGAACGTAGGGTCGATCCTCCCCACTGTGGCCCGTGACATCGCGAGCCGTCGCTTCGCTTCGTCGTTAGAGCAGCCCTCCCCTCACCCGCTGGTACGGATGACTTGGATTTCCAAATCGCGGATTTTCTTGCGCAGCGTGTTGCGATTGACGCCCAACAGATCGGCGGCGCGGATCTGGTTGCCGCGGGTCGCGGCAAGGGCGGCCGAGAGCAGGGGGTATTCGATCTCCCGCAGGATTCGATGATAGAGGCCCGGCGGCGGCAGGCCATCGGCAAAGCCGCCGAAATACTTGTTGAGATAGCGCTCGACCGCGCCCGACAGGTTCTCTTCGGAGCGGCTTTCCTCGCTGACCGGCGTTGGCGTCGGCGGCGCCAGCTCGTTGTCGATGACGGCGGTGGTGATGGTTTCCTGCGGATAAAGCGCTGCGAGGCGGCGCGCGAGATTTTCGAGTTCGCGCACATTGCCGGGCCACCGGTAGCGCTTGAGACGCTCTATGGCGACGGTTTCGATCTGCTTGTTGGGCAGGCCTTCGCGCTCGGCGAGCTTGAAGAAATGGCGGATCAGGTCGGGGATATCCTCGGGGCGCTCGCGCAACGGCGGCAGGCGAAGCGGCACCACATTGAGCCGAAAATACAGATCCTCGCGGAACAAGCCCTGTTGGATCAGGATGCGCAGATCCTTGTTGGTGGCGGCGACAATCCGCACGTCGGTTTTGATCGGGGTGCGGCCGCCCACGGTCGTATATTCGCCCTGCTGGAGCACCCGCAGCAACCGCGTTTGCGCCTCCATCGGCATGTCGCCGATCTCGTCGAGGAACAAGGTGCCGCCTTCGGCCTGCTCGAACCGCCCGGCATTGCGCGTGTTGGCTCCCGTGAAGGCGCCCTTCTCGTGGCCAAACAGTTCGGACTCGATGAGTTCGCGCGGGATCGCCGCCATATTGATAGCGACGAACGGCCCGGACCGCCGCTTTCCGTAGTCATGCAACGCGTGCGCCACCAATTCCTTGCCGGTGCCCGATTCCCCGGAGATCAGCACGGTGAGGTCGGTCTGCATCAACCGCGCCAGCAGACGGTAGATTTCCTGCATCGCGGGCGACCGGCCGATCAGGGGGATGTCGATCTCCTCCGCCTTGCCCGCCGCTGCCGCGGGGCGATCCTTGGGCTCCGACAGCGCCCGGCCGACGATCGCGGTCAGTTCCTTGAGGTCGAATGGCTTCGGCAGATACTCATAGGCGCCGCGCTCGGAGGCGCGGATCGCCGTCATGAAGGTGTTCTGGGCGCTCATGACGATGATCGGCAGGTTGGGCCGCAGCTTCTTGATGCGCGGCAAGAGATCGAAGGCGTTCTCGTCGGGCATGACCACGTCGGTTATGATAAGGTCGCCCTCGCCCTGGCTGACCCACCGCCACAGGGTGGCGGCATTTCCGGTTGAGCGCACCTCGTATCCGGCGCGAGACAGCGCCTGGTTCAACACGGTTCGGATCGCAGCATCGTCATCCGCGATCAAAATACTACCAGCGGGCATTGGCATCACCTTTAGGTTTCTCCGCCCGGCTCGGCGTCGTCACCCGTGAATTTGGGCATAAGCACGCGAAAGATGGTTCGTCGCGGTTGCGACTCGCATTCGATGATGCCGCCGTGATCGCCAATGATCTTGGCGGCGAGCGCAAGGCCAAGGCCGCTGCCGCTTGGCTTGGTGGTCACGAAGGGGTCGAAGAGATTGGGCATCAGGTCATCGGCTACGCCCGGGCCGTTGTCCCTGACGCAGAATTCCAGCGGCAGCGAGACTTTCGATTTGCTTCCCGGAAGCGACAGCCGCACGCCGGGCCTGAATGCGGTGGAGAGCTGGATCTCTCCGTCCGGCGCGCCGTCCGCGATGGCTTCGGCGGCGTTCTTGACAAGGTTGAGGAACACCTGGACGAGCTGGTCGCGATTGGCGAACACGGGCGGAAGCGAGGGATCGTACTCCTCGACAAACCGGATGTTGCGGGCAAAGCCCGACTGGGCGAGCCGCCGCACATGATCGAAGACCATGTGTATATTGACCTGCTCGCGTTCCACCGGACGTTTGTCGCCGAACACTTCCATGCGGTCGACCAGCTTGACGATGCGGTCGGCCTCGTCGCAGATCAGCCTGGTCAGGATGCGGTCGTCGTCGCTGGCTTGCTGCTCTAGGAGTTGCGCCGCGCCGCGAATGCCCGACAGCGGGTTCTTGATCTCGTGTGCCAGCATGGAGGCGAGCGCGATCACCGATCGCGCGGCGCCGCGATGGGTCAGTTGCCGGTTCATCTTATCGGCCATGGTGCGCTGCTGGAGCATCACGACCACCTCGCCGGGGCGCTCCGGCACCGGAGCCACATGAAGGTCAACCAGACGTTCGGGCGGCGTGCGCGGGGTGCCGAGATCGACTTTGTATTCATTGACGGCGCCGCCGCGTTGGCGGACCTGCTCGATCAGCGCCAGCAATGGGCTGCCGAACGGCACCAGGTCGCGCAAGGCGTGCCGGCGCAGCAGCGCGACCGACATATCGAAAAAATCCTCAGCCGCCACGTTGACATCTTTGATCTTGCCGTCGGCGGTGATCACAATCACCGCAAGCGGCAGCGCATTGAGGATGGCTTCCGCCGGGCTGATGGCGGCGGCCGGATTGCGGCTTCCAACCGTGCTCATGCGGCTGCCTCCCGATCTCGTGCACGCGAAGACAGGACATCGAATGCCTCCGCGAGCCGGCACAGCGTTTCGCGCGGGCCGGGCGCGGTGAGCACGCGGGAGCGCAGGTCCCTTAAGGTTTCGCACGCTGCCCCGGCCGTCTTGGCGGCCGTGTCGAGCGCCCAGCCGACATGCTTGCGGGCATGCTTCACGCCGATCCGCTCGCCGTGATGGCAAAGCATTTCTTCGTAAAGCACTCTGATGAGCTCAAGCTGCGCCGCAAGCCCTGGCGGCCCCTCAAGCGGGCAGCCGGCGAGGTAGCGCGCGACTTGGCCTGGAAACCACGGCCTGCCCTGAGCGCCGCGGCCGATCATGACAGCGTCCGCGCCGGAGCGCGCGAGTGCGGTGTCGGCGTCGTAGCAGGTCATGATGTCGCCGTTGACCACAACCGGGATCGACACCGCCTGCTTCACGGCGCGCACGGCCGTCCAGTCGGCGCTGCCCTTGTAGAATTGGCAACGGGTGCGGCCGTGAACCGTGATGAGTTTTACGCCCGATCCTTGAGCGCGACGCGCCAGTTCCGGCGCATTTACCGAATGGTCGTCCCAACCCAATCGCATCTTCAGGGTGACGGGCACCGGCGCCGCCGCCACGGTCGCATCCACGAGACTGATCGCCTGGTCGAGATCGCGCATCAGCGCCGATCCCGACCAGCCATTGGTGACGTGCCGCGCCGGGCAGCCCATGTTGATATCGATGATGGCGGCGCCGCAGTCGGCCACGATGCGCGCCCCCTCGGCCATCCATTTTGCCTCGCAGCCGGCGATTTGCACGACATGGTAACCGGTGCCCGGCGCTTCGACCCGCAGCCTCGCGTCGCGCTTGCCCGCCGCCAGCGCGGCACAAGCCGTCATCTCGGAAACGACCAGCCCTGCACCCAAGCGTGCCGCGAGCCGGCGAAACGGGGCGTCGGTGACGCCGGACATCGGCGCCAGGAAAACCCGGTTCGCGATGGTCAGCCCGCCGACATCGAAGCCACTGACAAATCGCGGAAATTTCGACGCACGCATCTTCCTGCCTATATTCTAGGCGCAGCTTTTGTTTGCTCAGAGTTTAGCCATCAAAACGCGGCGACGCAAGTGCTGCGGTGCAATATGCAGTTCATCATCGTGAATTCCCGTTCGTGCCGGGTTAAGGATGGAGCATTGAAGGCTGCGGACTGGCGTAGGGTGGGGCAAAGCCAACGGGTCCGGCCGGAGCCTGCCATCGGGCCGGCCCGATGGCAGGCTCCGCGTGCCCACCGTTGCCTGTGGTCGGCACGCTTCGCTTTGCCCACCCTACGGATCATGGAGAAAGATCGATGAATGCGATGCCGAGAGGGGTAGCGGCCGTCGTGGTGGCGGCCGGACGTGGCGTCCGTGCGGGGGGCGTCACTGCCAAGCAATATCGCCAAGTGCGCGGCGCCCCTGTGATCCGCCACGCCCTCTCGCTGTTCATTGACCACCCGCAGGTCACGTTCGTTCAACCCGTCATTCATCGCGATGATGCAACGACCTTTGCGGAAGCGACCGCGGGGTTGAAGTTGCGCGTTGCGGCCTTCGGTGGGGCGACGCGCCAGATGTCCGTGCGGGCCGGGCTTGAAGCGCTGGAGACGGAGCAACCGCGAATCGTCCTGGTGCACGACGCCGCCCGGCCGTTCGCCTCCCCTGCCCTCATTTCCCGTGCCATTGCGGCGGGTGCCGGCGGCGCGGCCATCCCCGGCCTGGGTTTGACCGACACCATCAAAGAAGTCGACGCCCACGCGCGCGTCGTCGACACCCTCGATCGTAACCGGCTGCGAGCGGTCCAGACGCCGCAGGCGTTCCTCTATGATGGGCTTCTGGCGGCCCATCGCCGCGCTTTGGTGGCGGGGCGCGAAGATTTCACCGACGACGCTGCGTTGGCCGAGTGGGCCGGCATCGCGGTGACGGTTTTTGAGGGCGAAGCCGGTAACATGAAGCTTACGACCGAAGAGGATTTCACGCGCATTGCGGCGGCCGATTGGGCGGCGCTCGGGGATGTCCGCACTGGGATCGGCTATGACGTGCATTCGTTTGTAGAAGGTGATCACGTTTGGCTTGGCGGCGTGCGCATTCCCCATCCTCAAGCACTGTCGGGCCATTCGGATGCCGATGCCGCGCTCCATGCCCTGGTGGATGCCATCTTAGGCGCGCTTGCTGATGGCGATATCGGGGCGCATTTTCCGCCAACCGATCCGCAATGGCGCGGCGCCCCATCGGACAAGTTCCTGGCGTTTGCCGTCGATCGGGTGCGGCAGCGCGGCGGCCGCATCGCCCATCTCGACATCACCATCGTGTGCGAAGCGCCCCGCATCGGACCGCACCGCGATGCCATGCGCGCGCGTATCGCCGAGATTGCCGGCATCGGCATCGATCGCGTCGCCGTCAAGGCGACCACGAATGAGAGACTCGGCTTCATCGGCCGCCGGGAAGGCATTGCCGCCATGGCGACCGCGACGATCAGGCTGCCGGCAGGAGCACAATGATTGGCGCCATGATCGACGACGCTATCCGACATGCGGCCGCACGCGCGCTCGACGCATGCCGAACCCACGGCCTCAAAGTGGCGACCGCAGAGTCTTGCACCGGAGGGCTGGTCACCGGCGCGCTGACCGAAATTCCTGGCTCCTCGGACGTGCTCGATCGCGGCTTCGTCACCTACTCCAATGCCGCGAAGCAGGCGATGCTCGGCGTTCCCGCCTCAATTCTCGAGCGGCACGGCGCGGTGAGCCGGGAGACCGCGGACGCGATGGCGGCGGGTGCGCTCATGATGTCGAACGCGGACCTCGCCGTCGCCATCACAGGGATAGCAGGGCCCGGCGGCGGCAGTGCGGAGAAGCCGGTGGGACTCGTCCATTTCGTCGCCGCCGCCCGTGATGGCCGGCGCATCCATCGCGAGAAACGGTATGGCGACGTCGGCCGCAGCGCGGTGCGTACGCAGGCCGTCGCGGAGGCGCTGGCGCTGCTTGAAATGCTTGCGGCCAGCGCGCGGACTTGAGCGGGATTACGACTAACGTCTGCACAGCCGCAGGTGGAATCGGAGGCGCCACAGTATCGTCGGTGCAAAGTCAGGCGGCATTTCCCGCCCGCCCCTCGATCAGCGCTAATCGCTCATCGCATACGCGCCTGAGCCGATTGATTTCTTCGCTCTGGCTCTCGATGACTTCCAGCCGGTCGCGACATGCCCTGTGCAACTCCTCGATGACGGCTTGCCGGTTATCGCAAACGGTCTGCAGGTCGCGGTGGCCTTTGATGAGCGACAGTGCAAGGGTAATCACCTCACTAGCTGCTGTGCGCGGGCGATGGCTTGCGGCTGCGTAGCCCAACTGCTGCATAACGTCGTCGTTGCTGGCGAAGAAGGCCTCGTCAACAAGGTCGGTCCAAATGGACGGACGATTGAATTGGAGCGCGCCCTCGCGGAAGAACTCCGGCACCGCAAGTCTCAGGGAGGCGAATGGGTTGACCCATGGCCTGATCGACCCCGTGTGACAGATCTGGGTTGCTATGCGATTCAGCGTGGGCGGATCGCCGTGCACGAGGTCCTCAAAGCGGACCACAAGCGTTCCCGCCCTCGCAAACCACGTTTTGCAATGATCCGCCCAGCCGCCATAGTGCCCGCCTCCCAGCGCGAGCTCCAGCAGACTGGGGGCATCAGCAGGGTGGTACGTGCGATTGAAATGATAGTAGCTGACGACTGCACTGCGCCCGTCTCGAACCACATAGATGGCACGTTGATCGTCACGGGGCGGGAGATGGGTTTTAATCAGGTGAAGCGTGCTTGAAGCAGTCGCCTCGACGTAGAAGCGGACCCAATCATCTGGCGATGCCAAGCCGCCGATCATCCCGGTTGCATACGCGGCCTCTATCGGCTCGGGCTCGTCTGTGGTGCTTGGAAGCCCGAAGCACTCTGAGAGGACCGTACGAAGGAGTGTGTTCCCGGAGCGGGGATAGGATGCAAGCCAAACGATCATCTCAGAGCCGGGGAAATTCCCATTTTGGTTTAGCGCGAAGAGGGCCCCGGAAGGAGCGTGCTGGGACTCTGCTGATCTTGCTGCCACCGCAAAAATTCTTCAAACAGCGCTTCGCGCTCCGGCTGAGTCAGCACCGGGGAGACACGTTTCACCGCATGCGCCTCGCCGATGCTCTTCTGATCTGCGCGAACGCCACTGTCCGCCTTGCTGGCACTTGCGGCATTGCCCTGGGGCTTGCGTGGCACGCCGACGGGGCTGATTTGCGGCGCGGTCGGTTGCGGCGCCACATTTGCTGACGCTCCTGTAAGGTTGCCAAGCAACGAGGCGATCTGTTCCGAGAGCGTCGACGCCGCATTCGGTTGCGCCTGCGGTGTGTCATGTCCATTTGTCGCTGCATTCACAAGAATCCAACATTTCCGGCCTTTGGCGCGATCGTAGTGAGCACTCCAACGCGTACCTTCCGCGGCCGGCTGGCTGGGCTGCTCGAGGCACGCGCTATCGGCCCGCACGGGGCTGCAGAAGTGGACCGCGATCGTCGCAACCAAAATCGAAAAGACGCCGGGAATCGTTGGGGCGAATGAATTGGCGCGCTCTGGCATCGGGTTCTCCCTGGCTGATGGTCAAGCTTTTGGAGCAAGACGTCAGCGTGCAAGGCACGCTGCACCGAATCAAATACTTCGCTTTTGGTGCAATAATGAGCAGCAAGTCTGGCGAGACAAGGCGCAATTGCGGCCACGCCGCAAAGTCTTATGCCGGCCTCTGCAGCGCACCGCCACGTGTCCATCTTATCGGGCCAGGCTGGTCACGACAGGGGCAATTCGTTCGGCAGCTCCTTGATTTCCCGATATTCACCGTATTCACAACGTGCACGTAACGCCGGGCGTCGGACACAACTTTCCATTCCGCTTGTTTCCCAAGGCGTTGCTAGCTGTAATTGTCGGAAATTTCACATTGACAAATTTTTTTGCGACCGCCACACAATCGTCGCAGCCGCATCGCAATTTGCGGCACGCGCGAATTCGTTGAACGGGCCGCCAATGCGGCTCGGGCATACGAGCAGGTGTTCAAGCCCAGTTTCTAATCGCATCACGCTTGCCCGAGCATTCAATCAAGCGGCACATCTCGCCAACATGCTGACTGTCCAAGGTGTTACTGGACCGTAAGAGGGGGGTCTATCGTGACAATATTGCGACATCTCTTAGTTGTGCTTCTCACCTCCGCCCGTAAATTCGTTGCCGGCGCACTCCTGGCGCTGTTCGCCGCATCGAGTCCGGCTGGCGCGGTCTCCGAATTCGGCACGCGCGACGAAGCCGTTGCGATGGTGCATCGGGTGCAGGAGATGTTCAAGAAGCTCGGTGCCGAAGGCACGTTTGCAGCAATCAAACGCAAGGCGCCGGGAACAATCGACCGCGACCTCTATGCCTACGTCATCGACACGAAAGACTTTACCAATTGGGTCGTAATGGCCAACGGCGCAATTCCCACGATGACGACCGGCACCAGTCTGTGGGATTTTCGCGACCAGAACGGCAAATACTTGGGGCGGGAACAGGCCGAGGTCTGCAAAAGCGGCCGGGGCTGGGTCGATTTCAGATTTCTCAGTCCCCTCACCCAGCAGATCGACGATAAATCGGCCTATATCGAGCGAATCGGCGATACGAGTTATTGCATCGGCGTCGGCATCTACCGAAACGAGCAGATCAACGAAAACACCGTCGCGATCGTTTCCGGCAGCCCCAGCGCGGATGACACCTACCTGCAGATCGCCAATGATATGGCATCCGTGCTCAACGACGCCGACAAGCTCAGGATTTTGCCGATCGTCGGCGTCGGCGGCCCGCAAAACATTCGCGACGTGCGCTACCTCAAAGGGGTGGACATCGGTCTCACCCAATTGAGCGTGCTCAACAGCTTTCGCAGTTCCAACGCGACGCTCGGCAAGTACGACGACAAGATCGTCTACATCGCCAAGCTGTTCAACGAAGAGGTGCATCTGATCGCCGCGCGCGACATCACCTCGATCGAGCAGCTCAATGGCCGCAAGGTGAACATCGACGAGGTTCGCAGCGGCACTAGCCAGACCATGCGCGATGTCTTCAAGCGCCTCGGAATCAAAATCCAGGAAGTCAACGTCATCCAAGGCCAGGCCTTCGAAATGCTCAAGTCCGGCGAGATTGCCGCGACGGCCTACGTCTCCGGCAAGTCCGCTAAGCTGATATCTAACCTGAAGTTCGAGCGCGGAATGCACTTCATCCAAGTCCCGTTCTCGAAGGAAATCTCGGACGCCGAGTACCTGCCGACCGATCTCACTCACGAGGATTATCCGGACCTGATCCCTGCCGGCCAGACCATCCAGACCATCGCCGACGAAGTGGTTTTGATCGGGTATAACTGGCCGAAAAACACCGATCGCTACCGACGCGTTCAGAGGTTCGTCGACGCGTTCTTTCCCAAGATCGAAGAATTCCGCAAGCCGCCGAACCATCCAAAATGGCGCGAGGTCAATCTTGCCGTCACGGTGAAAAGCTGGAAGCGTTTCGACCCGGCGGAGGAGTGGCTCGCATCGGCGCGCAACCCGGACGTGGCGAGTTTGCAGTCGGATTTCCGGCAGTTCACTTCGTCGCAGCAAGGTGGCGCCCAGCGCGGCGTGGTTTCACCGGCAAATTCCGATGAACTGTTCCAGGAATTTCTGAAGTGGAAGCAGTCGCGGCCGGGCCGCTAGGACACAGCACTCGTAGCCCGGGTTGAGCGTAAGCGAAACCCGGGTGCGGTGGTGCCAAGTTGATAAGGTAGTCCCGGATTTCGTTGCGCAATCCGGGCTACGGGCCCTGCGTTAACCGCAAACGGTGGGCGCGCTCCGCTTTGCCCACCCTACAACCCCGACGATGCCCCTACGGCGCCCCAAATCGCTCGCACACCTCGGGACCGGGACCGAATACCGCGTCGGCGCGCCTTTCAAAAGCCGAGGTGCGGTGCCGGCGTCATCGCCCGCGCGGTCGTCGATGGGGCGGAATGTCCATCGGTTCTCCATGCGGCTGAATGGACCATCGAGATATTCAACCAGGATGGTCTGCTCGACCCGATCGAGGGTCACCCGGCTCGTAAAAGATTCCCGAATGAGTTTATAGGCGACCGTCATTTCGGCGACGATGACCGCGCTGTCCGCCAATTGCGCGCGTCGTATCACCCGCATGGAGCGGCAAAGCGGCACAAATTCCGGGTAGCGCTCGATGTCGGCCACGAGGTCGAACATCGAGGCGGCGGAGTGTTTGACGCGGCGTCGTGTCGAGAATTGCGGCATCAGCGTCGTTCGATCGTGGCCATGAAGCGTTCGGCATCCTTACGCGACTTAAGCCGGTGGAGCTGCGCCTGGCCGGCAAATTTTTCGAGCGCCGCCACGATCTGTGGCCGGTATCGGGTCTGAAAATTCCATACGAATTTCAGAAACTCGGCGTCAACACGTTCAGGGCAGCCCTCCGGCATTCCCTCGCGCGTGCGTCCACAG
>WNFC01006285.1_pt1 | contig 13936 bp, 13 predicted proteins | sample 5400541 | NCBI WGS metagenome assembly WNFC01 (sample SAMN13153342, study PRJNA577476) | soil metagenome | isolation source: 120 cm saprolite under Douglas fir tree site 2 hole 2 replicate 1 | place: USA:California | collected 2015-04-18
ACGGCAGCAGCGTTCCCGCCGTCAGCACGATCAAACGAAGATACAAAAACCAATGCATCAGGTTCCTCGCCGGAGTTTATAGCTGACGGGTAAGCAGAGCAATGGCCAAGTGCAAGGAAAATCTGGCGGTAGTAACACAATGTAAATAAACAACTTAATTGAATTCAAATCCACTCGAATTTGAGTGGCGGTCACTCAAACTGTCGGGATTTTGCTTGACTTGATGTGGATTATTGCTATATTAGCAGTCGGTACCGAGGAGTGCTAAACGCTTTTCCTGCCCTCCTCAACCATCGTTTCTCAGTCTTACCGTTAGCTCACCTATGGAGGTTTTTCAAAGATGGCAGTCAATCTGACCCCGCTCCACGACCGTGTGATCGTGAAGCGCATTGAAGAGAAGGAAACCGTCAAGGGCGGCATCATCATCCCCGACTCCGCGAAGGAAAAGCCGCAAGAGGGCGAAGTGATCGCCGTCGGTGCCGGCAAGCGCGAAAAGGGCGAGCGTGTGCCCCTCGACGTGAACGTTGGCGACCGTGTGCTGTTCGGCAAGTACAGCGGCAGCGAAATCAAAATCGATGGCGAAGAACTGCTGATCCTCCGCGAAGAAGAAATTCTCGCAAAGCTCGGCGGCGCCGCCAAAGCGGCAAAGAAGTAAGTAGCACAGGCTTAAGCCTGTGCGCTCTGTAGCTCAGGCCTTCCAGGCCTGAGGGTTTTCCCAAAGTAAGCAAAGCTATAAAGACTCATCACCCGAATTCAGGAGGAACCAAGAAATGGCGAAGCAGATTGTTACCGGAGAGGCATCCCGCCAAGCGATTCTACGCGGCGTGAACGCCCTCGCGGACGCAGTAAAGATTACCCTCGGCCCCAAGGGCCGCAATGCGGTGATCGAAAAGAAGTTCGGCGCTCCGATCATCACCAAGGACGGCGTCACCGTTGCCAAGGAAATCGAACTCCGCGACCCGCTAGAGAACATGGGCGCGCAAATGGTTCGCGAAGTCGCCAGCAAGACCAGCGACGTCGCGGGTGACGGCACCACCACAGCCACCGTTCTGGCCCAGGCCATCTTCCGCGAAGGCGTGAAGACCGTTGCCGCCGGCGCCAGCCCCACCGCCCTCAAGCGCGGCATCGACAAGGCCGTCGAAGTCGCCATCGAGGAAATCAAGAAGCTCCACAAAGACGTCAAGGGCGACATGATCGCCCAGGTTGGCACCATTTCCGCCAATAACGACAAGCAGATCGGCGGCATCATCGCCGAAGCAATGAAGAAGGTCGGCAAGGACGGCGTCATCACCGTGGAAGAATCCAAGACCATGGACACCACGCTCGAAGTCGTCGAAGGCATGCAGTTCGACCGCGGCTACCTTTCCCCCTACTTCATCACCGATATGGACCGCCAGGAAGTTGTCCTCGAAAACGCGCTAATCCTCATCCATGAGAAGAAGATCAGCTCGATGAAGGACCTGCTTCCCTTGCTTGAGCAGATCGCCAAGCTCGGCAAGCCCCTCATGATCATCGCGGAAGACATCGAAGGTGAAGCCCTCGCCACCCTCGTGGTGAACAAGCTCCGCGGCACCCTGCAGTGCGCCGCCGTCAAGGCCCCCGGCTTTGGCGATCGCCGCAAAGCGATGCTCGAAGACATCGCCACGCTGACCGGCGGAAAGGCCGTCACCGAAGACCTCGGCATCAAGATTGAAAACGTCAAGATCGAGGACCTCGGCAAGGCCAAGAAGATCACCATCGACAAGGACAACACCACCATCGTCGAAGGCGGCGGCAAGGCCAGCGAAATCGAAGGCCGCGTCAAGCAGATCCGCCTCCAGGTGGAAAACACCACTTCCGACTACGACCGCGAGAAGTTGCAGGAGCGGTTGGCCAAGCTCGTCGGCGGCGTTGCTGTCATCAAGGTGGGCGCTGCAACCGAAACCGAGCTGAAAGAAAAGAAGGCTCGTGTCGAAGACGCCATGCACGCAACCCGCGCAGCTGTCGAGGAAGGTATCGTTCCCGGCGGCGGCTCGGCGTTGCTCCGTTGCATCACGGCCATCGAAAAGCTCAAACTCCACGATGACGAAGCCGTTGGTGCAGGCATCGTGAGGCGCGCGCTCGAAGAGCCTTGCCGTCAGATCGCTCTCAACGCCGGCCATGAAGGCGCCGTTGTGATCGGCAAGATCCGCGAGTCCAAGGAAGAAAACTTCGGATTCAACGCCGAAAGCGGTGAGTATGGCGACATGGTGAAGATGGGCGTCATCGACCCGGCCAAGGTCACTCGCCTCGCTCTGCAAAACGCCGCGTCCATCGCCGGCCTCATGCTCACCACCGAAGCCTTGGTGGCCGAGCTCAAGGAAGACGACAAGAAGGGCGCAGCTGCCGGCGGTCAAGGTGGCCCGGGCGGCATGGGCGGCATGTACTAAGACTCTCCAATATAGCGCCCGCCCGCCGCGCGGCGGGCGGGCGCTTTTCGATCAAAAAGGGCGGCCGGAACATCGGGCCGCCCTTTTCTTTTGCCCTCACAGATCAAGACCTGATATTGAGTTTTTACCTGCCTGCAAAATCTCGCCGAATTCTCCAGCGAATTTCCAAACTCCGCCGGCCCCCCAGTTTCACAATCCAGGACCGAACCTCTTGTCCTTATTCCATGGCAGATTTCCGCGCCAGGGCATCCCGAATGGCCTGGCTCAGGCTCCTCAAGCTGAAGGGCTTCTGCAGAATCCTGGACCCTTTCTGCAGAGCTGAATTGAGCAGGCTGTTTTCGGCTGAATAACCCGAAGCGAAAATCGCTTTGGTCCCCGGGCGAATTGAACTGATTTGCGAGTAAACCTCCGGCCCGCTCTGCAATGGCAACACTACGTCCAGCAGTACCAGGTCAATCTTCTCCACATTCTCCTGGAACAGCCGGATGGCTTCGGCGCCGTCTTTTGCACTGATTACCTCATACCCCAGGCTCAGCAGCATTTCACAAGTCGTTTCTCGAAGAGCGTCATAATCGTCCACCACCAAAATTGTTTCGGTGCCCTTCTGAAGTGGCTCTTCGCGCGGAATGTCCCTCGGCCCCGCGGAACCAACAAGCACGGGAAAATACAGCCGGAACACTGTTCCGCTTCCGGGCTCGCTGTAACCGTAAATAAAACCATCGTGCTGCTTCACAGCTCCATACACCGTCGCAAGTCCCAGGCCAGTCCCTCGTCCCATCTCTTTGGTGGTGAAGAACGGTTCAAACACTCGATCCAGGGTCGCTTTGTCCATTCCGACGCCGGTGTCGGAAACCGACAGCATTACATATCTTCCAGGTTTCCCGGAAGGATGTTGACGGCAATACTCCTCATCGATCTCCACATTCTGGGTCTCGATGGCCAGTGTCCCCCCTTCGGGCATCGCATCGCGCGCGTTCAGGCAAAGATTCATCAGCGCCTGTTCCACCTGGGTCGGATCTACCAGCGTGATTTCGAGCTCCGGATCCTTAATCACACGGATTTCGAAATGCGCCCCGATGACCCGATAAAGCAACTTCATGCAATCGTCGATCAGGTTGTTCAAGTTTACCCCGCTCGGTTGCAGCACCTGGCGACGCGCAAATGTCAGCAGTTGGGAAGTCAGCTTCCCCGCCCACACAGCCTGATCGCGAATCTTTTCAAAGCGGTCGCGCGAGCGGCTTCCTTCCCGGGCTCCCTCGCATCCCAATTCGGCCCAGCCCAGAATCGCTCCAATCGTATTGTTGAAGTCGTGGGCCACGCCTCCGGCCAATCTCCCGATCGCTTCAAACTTCTGCAGTTGTTGCACGTGTTGCTCTAAGCGCTTCCGCTCTCTGCGATCCTCCGCCTCTCGCAATTCGCGTTGGACTGCCGGAACCAATCGTTTCAAATTGGTCTTGACCAGGTAATCCTGCGCGCCATTCTTCAGCGCTGCAACCGCGGTGTCTTCCCCCATCGTCCCGGAAACGAAAATAAAAGGGGCATCCGATCCCATTGTCCTGACAAGGTTCAAGGCGTCGGTGCCCGAAAATACCGGCATGGAAAAATCAGAAATCACCAGGTCCCAGTCCTGGAGCGATAGAGCAGACTGCAATGCGCCGTGAGTATCCACACGTTTGAAATCGGTTTCGTAACCGCCTCGCTTGAGTTCTCGGAGAATCAAAGCGGAATCGTCTTCCGAATCTTCAATGATAAGTACTCGAAGGGGGGTTCCCATTCACGTTCTCCTTGCTGGCGGGGGCTCATTAAGTACCAACCAATAAAGCCCGAGCTGGCGCGCCGCCTCCATAAACTGGCTGAAGTCCACGGGCTTGCGAACGTAGCTGTTTGCACCCAGCGCGTATCCAGTGATGCGGTCCTGCTCTTCGTTTGAGGATGTCAGAATCACCACGGGCAGAAGCTTCGTGCGCTCATCGGCGCGCAACCGGCGCAGCACCTCCAGTCCGTCCAGTTTGGGCAATTTCAAATCGAGCAGCACCACCTGCGGCAGTGCATTCGACTTATTCCCTTCATAGAGCCCGGTTCCAAAAAGATAATCAAGCGCCTCCACGCCATCACGCGCGACAACCACCTCATTGCCGATCTTGTTCTTCTTCAGGGCGCGAAGCGTCAATTTCTCGTCGTCGGGGTTGTCTTCCACCAGTAGAATTACCTTGTCGGTCATGATTCAGGCCCCCTCTCTTGCGCTGCTTCCGGCAACGTAAAATAAAATGTCGCGCCCTTTCCCACTGCGCTTTCCGCCCAGATGCGACCGCCGTGTCGCTGAATAATGCGTTGGACAGTCGCCAATCCCACGCCTGTACCGGGGAAATCGTTCGCGTCATGGAACCGTTGGAAAGCCCCAAACAGTCGCGCGGCGCGAACGGAATCAAAACCCGCGCCGTCGTCGCGCACGTAGTACACGCGCCCACCGTCTACTTGTTTCTGGGCAAGCTCGATGAAAGCCGGTTCACGCTTCGAGGTAAACTTCCACGCGTTCCCCATCAGATTTTCAAGCACGATCCTCATCAAGTGCGGATCCGCATACGCTTCCAGGCCTTCCTGGATGTTGAACTCAACTCGGCGCTTTGGTTGGTTTTTTCCCAATTCCCCGGCAACCAGATTTCCGATACGGCTCAGGTTCACCCCTTGCAGCTTCATTTCCGTGCGCGTCACCCGGGAAAGATTCAGAAGATCGTCGATGAGCACGCCCATGCGCTGCGTGGCTGTACGCACCCGGCGGAGATTGTCCTGGCCCTCTGCGTCGAGCTTTTCCTCATAATCCTCCAGCAGCGCCAGGCTGAATCCATCGATGCTGCGCAGGGGTGCCCGCAGGTCGTGTGATACCGAGTAACTGAACGCTTCCAGTTCCTTATTGATGGCAATCAGCTCGACGTTCGACCGCGACAGCTCGCTTCGCTGACGTTCGAGCTGCTCCTCGATCCGCTTCCGTTCAGTAATATCCCGCGTGACCTTTGCGAATCCCCGCAGTTGACCTGTCCTGCCTCTCAACGGGGTGACTACCACGCTGGCCCAAAAACGCGAACCGTCTTTCCGCACTCGCCAGCCTTCCTCCTCAAAGCGTCCTTGTTCCGCAGCGTACTTCAACTCCAAGGCAGGTTTGCCCTGGCCCGAGGCCTCCGGGGTGTAAAATTTTGAGAAGTGCTGCCCGATGATCTCCTCGGCACGATAACCCTTGATGCGCTCCGCCCCTTCACTCCAGGTAGTTATCCGGCCCTCCGGATCAAGCATCAGGATGGCATAGTCCCGCACTCCTCCGACCAATAGCCGCAGCTTTTCATCACTCTCTCGCAGCGCATCTTCCATCTGTTTCCGTTCGGTGATGTCCCGAATCGCACTGAAGACCAGCATCCCATTTTCTGTTTCCAGGGGGCTAAGGCTGATTTCAACGGGGAATTCAGTTCCGTCCTTGCGGACCGCGTAAAGTTCAAGGCCGGCACCCATCGACCGGGTCTTCGGATCACTGAAGAAACCACTCCGGTGACCGGGATGCTCCCCGCGGAATTTCTTCGGCAACAACATTTCGACTTTCTGATTAAGCAGTTCGCTCCGCGTATAGCCGAACATTCTTTCCGTCTGCGAGTTGACGAGAACGATCTCGCCCTCCCGATTGGCGATGACCATCGCGTCCGGCGCGGCTTGCAGGAGTCCCTTGAACTTCTCTTCCGCTTTCTTCCGCTCGGTGACGTCCCGAATCGCACTCGATACCAGCACTCCGTCCTCGGTTTCAAGCGGGCTAAGGCTGATCTCGACCGGGAATTCCGTCCCGTCCTTGCGCAATCCATGGAGCTCTAATCCTGCCCCCATCGAACGGTTGCGTGGCGCGGAGAAGAAACCCATGCGGTGCTGGGGATGACGATCCCGGTAGCGTGCCGGCACTAGTATCTCTACTTTTTGACCCAGCAACTCCGCCCGTGCATACCCAAATGTCTTCTCGGTCTGCGAGTTCACTAAGACGATCTCCCCTTCTCCGTTGACGATTACAATGGCGTCAGGGGCAGCCTCCAGAAGCGCCCTGAATTTATTTTCCGCCTTCTTGCGCAGGGAGATATCGCGTATCGCGCTCATCGCCAGCGTGCCTTCCTCGGTTTCCAGGGGGCTCAGGCTTATCTCCACGGGGAATTCCGATCCGTCCTTTCGTAATCCATAGAGTTCCAATCCCGCTCCCATCGAACGGGTTCGCGGCCCGTCAAAGAACCCGAGTCGATGGTGGGGATGCTGCGCGCGGAAACGCTCGGGTACGAGCACTTCCACTTTTTGCCCTAACAACTCCGACCTTGCATAGCCGAATAGCTTCTCCGTCTGTGTGTTGACCAGCGAAATTGTCCCCGCGCCATTCACAATAACGATGGCGTCGGGTGCCGCTTCCAGCAGGCCCCTGAACTTCTGCTCGCTCGACCGAAGGGCTTCTACCACCTTTTTTCGCTCGGTGATATCCGTGGCCACCACCAGGCGCGCTGCTTTCCCATCAAACTCTACGCCTCCGGAAGTGATCTCAACGTTGATCAGTTCCCCGGTCTTCTTCCGGTGCCTCCAGATGCTCGCAGCCTTCTCGCCATTTGGCGTGCTCTGCACACTTTCGAGGAGCGCGGGGATATCTTCGTCCGGGCGCAAATCCTTGATCGTGAAAGACAGAAACTCTTCACGCGAATACCCGTAGCTGGCAATAGCCGACTGATTCACGTCCTTTATGGCCAGGGTGTTTGAGTCATAGACCCACACAGGATGTGGAATGTTGTCGAACAGGAAACGCTGTTGCTCCCGGGAGCGCACCAACGCGCTGTTGGCCGATGCCAGTTCCGCGTTGGCTCGCCTCAGCTCGTCGCTGCGGTCGATCAGATTCTGGTTCGCTTCCTTGAGCACTTCAGGGCTCGGCAGGGCCAGTGCCTTGGGCACCAGTTGAAAGAGGAGGATCGCGGTAATAATGGAAGCAAAGGCCGTAATCAGCTTGACGATTCCCGCCAACCAGTAATCAGAGTGCCATAGGTTCCATATTTCCAGCACGTGCGTGCTGCCGCAGGCCACGATAAAAAGCCCGAACATGAGGAACATCCAGTGGAAAGGCAGGTCGCGTTTCTTGCGCACAAAATAGAGCAGGGTGATCGGAATCGAGAAGTACGCCAACGCTATCAGAACGTCGGAGACCAGATGGAGCCAGATGAGGTGACGGTCCCACAAATAGCAAAAACCGTGTGGCATGAATTCTTTGGACGTAACCATGCTCACAATCAAGGACATTGGGATCCCCTAGCTGGTCATGCCTCGTTGCGTCTACGCCGCTTTCTGCCGCGCGATCACCCAAGGGGTGGGGCATCATCGCGCGCTGCAAAATGCAGAGCAATCCAGATTGCGCACATCGTTATGACCTGCAGATATCAATCCGCAGCTTTAGCTTACGTCACTATCAATGCTTGTCAACACATGGAACGCCAAGTGTGCGCAAAGTGCTCAATCGAATCGTTGACAGGCACTGTTTTGAGTGTCCTGCCGTTTGGAAGATCATCCACTCATTGGACACGACAAGAACCGCAACGAATCTGTTTACCCAAGATTTCACGCCGTAAGGCAGAATTACACGTTCCAGAACTTTTGCTAATCATTTGCTCAACATTGGCTAAATTTACCGTGTAAGTGACTCATTCTTGGCAACTAAGCGCTCACCGGGCATCCCCCGCGAACCCGGTTTGGCATTCCACATGCACTATTCGAGACCGACATGAATATGAGTGAAAACTTTTCAAACGATTTAACTGTCGTGAATCCGGTCACCGGGAGCCGAACCACCGAATTCGTGGGCCAGGTGCTCCGAATCTTTGCCGTTCTTGGCGCACTCGCTCTTCTAGCGCTAGCCGCCGGATTTGCCCTTATGCTGGGAGTCGGCCACTGGGTGGTGAAAGAAGATTCCCTGCAAAAGGCCAACGCCATTGCTGTACTCAGCGGCAACTTCCCTGCTCGCGCCCTGGAAGCCGCGTCGCTCTATCGCAGTGGTTACGCCGGTGAAATCTGGTTGACGCATCCCGGCGCGCAATCGGAAGCCCTCGCGGAAATGGGCATACATTTTCCCGGCGAAGCCGATTTCAATTATCAGGTTCTCCGCCGCCAGGGCGTTCCCGCAAAAGCGATCCGCGTCCTCGATGCCCCGATCATCAACACTTCGGATGAACTCGATGTGATCGGCAGGACGCTTCAGCAGAAGAAGAATGCCTCGGTGATTGTGGTGACCAACAAGGCCCACACGCGGCGCGTGCACGAGCTTTGGAACAGGTTTGACTCCGCTAGCGGAAAAATCATCGTCCACGCCATCGCAAACGACGACTTTCAGCCCTCGGCTTGGTGGACACGCACCGGGGATACCCACCAGATGATCCACGAAATTCTTGGGATGATAAACGTCTGGGCGGGGCTCCCGATGCAATCCGCTCTGCACCCGCGCGAAGCAGTCGCCGAGAATGAGCTTCAGCAATCGCCGAAACTCGTCCCAGTCACACAAAATTAACTCTCGATAGGGACGATTAGCTCGATTTCAATCGCTTTGCCCTGCGGCCATGGAAGCCTTTGGCGTTTTCGAAGCCAGGATACTCAGCCGGTGTATTTCCGGTTCTCTCGCAAAGAGATCGGGCGCCTTCGCGGCCAGCGCCTTTGCAATCTCACCCGTCAGATGCGCCACCCGCCCTCGTTCATCCGGAAACGTATCGAAAATTCCAAACTTCGATGGCCCAATTCTTACCGCATACCAACTGGTTGTCTCTTCTTCTCTTTCGGCCAGGGACTGGGCTGACTTCAAGAACGCCTCGACCTCATGTTCCTTGCCCGGTTTGCTTTCCACAACTGCCCAGATTGCTACGTGATCCATGATGAGTCACTCCTCTCCACCATATTAGAGTTACGGCTGGGGGCAACGGTTGGCCTTATTTTGCTTCTTCTACGTTCCGAGGTAGGAAACGTGAACATACACTCCCGTATGGACGTTGTAGACCATATACCAGCCGATGTGGTCGGGGTCTTCATACACCACGAAATCGTCGCCGCAGTTCCAACACCAATCCGCGCAAATTGGCCAGTCCCAATCCGCCACTTGAAAATAGAAGCCGCCTGGGAACCAGAAGCGGTGATGGTCGCGGTCAATCCGCTCGATATGGTAGCGATACGACGGGCCGAAATGCTCGAAGCGCCCATGCTCGAAGGGATGGTCAAGATGAAAGCGTTTGTCGTCAGGGCGATCATGTCCATACCAACGATCGTTGCTGACGTGCTGCGTTTCGTTGATTTTGCCGTTTACGTGATGCTCCACCTCGGGATCTCCGTGCGGAGTATCACGATGGGCGGGCGGAGCAGGAACCCGGCCTTGGTTGGCTCGCGGCACATCATTCCGCGATTGGGGATGCTGCGGTTCAGCGCGTTGCCCTTCGGGGCGCCCACCTTCCGGGTGTTGCGCGTGGACACCCGTGGTCCCGAACAATATCCCTGCGCCCAACAGCAACAGCGATTGGCCTCTCATCTTTACCCTCCTCAGCTTAAGCCGTTCAGGTAGACGTGGGCCAACACACGAAGTTGCTCTGACTATACTCCGTGCCAGGCAGGAATTTCATCGGGGATTTCCTGGCTTTGTAACTCAGGTGATTCCTGTGGCTGTGCCGGAGACGCGCCGGCACACCCAGGGCATTAGCTTGCGAGGCTGCACAGATTACTTCATCGCGGGATAGTCGAATCGCACCCCGGCAAGATCCTCCAGCAGGATAGGATGCACCTCAACGGAAAGATGCCCGGACTGTACAACCGGATCGTTCGATGCAATCCGCTGGGCCTCTGCAAGCGATGCCGCCTGAATCACCGCAATTCCACGGATCCGATTCTCTTCCGTCAGCGGCCCGACCAACACGAAATTCCCCGCTTCCACCTGGCTGCGGATGTAGGCGAGATGCTTCTGCATCCGCTCGGCATCTGCCGCCGGTGTCACCCCGGCTTCCGGTCTGTCGCTCTTTAGCAACAGATCCAGAAAATACGGCTTCATGTTCTTCGGAATATACGGCGTCAGCGGATTCGCCACCGGCGTTTGCGCGCTCAAAATTCCGGCGATTCCGAGTCCAGCCAGGACAAACAATTTCCTAATCTGCGGCTTCATATAAGTTTTCCTTCCCTCCTGAGAATCGCGTTAACACCTAGGATTCCTTCGTGTTCACTGCGTCTACGTACTGCGCCAGCACCAGTGTCCAGCCACCCGGCGCATCTACGTTCGTCCGCACAACTTCCCAGCCTGCGCCGTGACGCTCCAGGTGCCGGTGCTCGAATTCCAGTCGCGTCGCTTCCGGCCCTTCGGCGATGAATTCCAGCGCCACTTCGCTCGCCCGCGAAAGGTCGGGGCTAAATTTCCAATCCGGCTGCAATTGCCACGTGGTCACAACCCTGCGCGGCGGCTCCCAGACCAGCACCTGACCCCAGTCGCAGTCGTTCCCCTTCGCGTCTCGCTCATACCAGCGGCCCCCGGCGCGCGGCTCCACGATAATTTTCGCGAATGGCTCCTTGGCAATGTGGTGCGTGGCCGGCCACCACGCTGCCATCCGTTCGGTGAAGACGTGGAACGCCTTCTCAATGGGGACGTTTACGTGAATCGTTCTTTTTACTGCCGCGGAGGGTGCTGCCTCGGGAGCCATTTGTTTTCTCCTTTTGATGTTCTTCTTCAGCGAACTTTTTAAATGCGGAAAGCGCCTGATCCCACAACTTCCCAAAGTGGTCGCGCAGAAGCGCAAGGCCCTCCAGATTCAACTCATAGATCCGGCGCGTGCCTTCGCGGCGGTCGCGCACCAGTCGCGCATCCTTCAGGACGCGCAGGTGTTGGGAAACGGCCGGGCGCGATACCGGCAAGCCCGCCGCAAGCTGATTCACCGCTTGGGGATGGTCGCCCAGCATCTCGAAAATGGCCAGCCGGGTCGGGTCGCCAAGCGCCGTCAGTCCGGTTTGTATGTAAGCATCCACTTACGGTAAGCTACCACTTACGAATTGGCCTGTCAAGCCCTTTTTCTCCTCTTTCCCGCTCTCCCCTTTCCTCTTCCTGGCTCTTTCTTTTTCTTTTGTCCGCTTTCCTTGCTCCCTTTCCACGGGTTCGGTAGACTTGCCCTGCCACAATCGGGCTCCTCAGGGGGAGCGGGTCACATGCCGGGATTCTTGCAGCGTTTCATGCCACGCGATGGGGACTTCTTCGTCCTCTTCCGCAAACAAGCCGAAAACATCGTCAGCGGCGCCAACGTGTTCACCGGCATGCTGGAGCACTACACCGGCGTCCCCGAGCAGGTCCAGCGAGTGAAGGCCATCGAGCACCAGGGTGACGAAATCACCCACCAGATTTTCCGCAAACTCAACCAGACCTTCATCACCCCGTTCGACCGCGAGGACATGCATGAACTCTGCGGCACCATGGACGACGTGATCGACCTCATCGACGCCGCCGCCAGCCGCTTCGTCCTCTATCGGGTGGACCACGTGCGTTCCGGCACCATCGAACTCACCAAGGTCCTTGCCGCCGCCACTGTCGAGCTTTCCTGCGCCGTTCACGCCATGGAATCGCCGGACAAGGCCCTGCAGCACGTCATCGAAATCAACCGCCTGGAAAATGAAAGCGACCGTATCTGCCGCACCCTGATCGCCCAGCTCTTCGAGGAAGAAAAGGACCCCGTTCAGATCATCAAGTGGAAAGAAATTTTTGAAGTGATTGAAACCGCCGTTGATAAGTGTGAAGACGTCTCGAACGTGATCGAGAGCGTCATCCTGAAGAACGCCTGATCCCCGTGAGCCGATTCGTCCTCGTCCTGATAACCGTCTTTCTGACTCTGGCCTTTGAATTTTCGAACGGCTGGCACGACGCCGCCAATTCCATCGCCACGGTCGTATCCACGCGCGTGCTCACGCCCTTCCGCGCGGTGCTGTGGGCAGCCTTCTGGAATTTTTTCGCTGCGTTTGTCTTTGGCACAGCAGTCGCCAAAACCATCGGCAGCGGCATGGTGCACATTGAGCTGGTGAATGAGAAAGTCCTGCTTGCCGGCCTGCTCGGCGCCATTTCCTGGAACTTGATCACCCTCACCCTCGGCTTGCCCACCAGCTCGTCGCACGCGCTGATGGGTGGCTACGGCGGTGCTGCTGTCGCTCACGCCGGATTCAAAGCTCTAATTCTCGGAGGTTGGAGCAAGCCGGTCCTGTTCATTTTCCTCTCGCCCATAATCGGCATGCTCCTGGCCATTCTAATCACGCTCTTGACAAGCTGGATCGTTCGCCGCCAGCGCCCCTACAAAGTCGACCAATGGTTCCGCCGCCTCCAGCTTTTCTCCGCAGCCCTCTTCAGCCTCGGCCACGGGACCAACGATTCGCAAAAAGGGATGGGGATCATTACCACCGTACTCGTCGCCGGCGGCCTGCTCAAAACCTTTTCGGTTCCCTTCTGGGTGATTATCTGCTGCCATCTGGCAATGGCCGGGGGCACTATGGCCGGAGGCTGGCGCATCATCAAAACCATGGGCCAGCGCATCACGAAGCTAACGCCCTTTGGAGGATTCGCAGCCGAGACCGCGGGTGGCATCACCATCGTCGCCAACGCCGTCTTCGGTATTCCCGTCAGCACCACTCACACCACGGCATATCGTCGGAGCCTGGATACTAACGATTCCCGGGGCGGCGCTCCTCGGCGCAGGCCTCTATCACTTCCTCGTACCCCTGCTCAGGTAGCATTCTCTCGGCTCAGGCCATCCGCGCGCATCGCTCGCCTTAACTACGCACTCCCGCGGCAGCAAGCTCCTTCCGAACAACTGGTGCCACCTGGGTTCCCAGAATCTCGATCGCCCGCAACATCTTCGGATGCGGCAGCGTTGCAACACCCATTTGGAAAGTGAGTCGAGAAATCCCGCCGAGAACCTCATTAACGTAGAGAATTTTTTCCGAAACCGTCTCGGCGTCACCAATCAGCAAAGCGCCTGTGGGCCCGCGCAAGGCGTCAAACTGCAATCGCGTTGTCGGCGGCCAGCCACGTTCCTTGCCGATCTCTGTAAAGGTATGCGCATAACCGGGGAAGAATTCATTCGCCGCCTGCTCCGTCGTATCGGCCAGAAACCCAATCATGTGAAGCCCAACAGTAAGCCGCTCGGGCGAGTGGCCCGTGCGGCGTCCGGCTTCGCGGTAAAGGTCAATCAGCGGGCGAAATCTTTCCGGCTCACCCCCGATGATGGCGACCATCAGCGGCAGCCCAAGAATACCGGCCCGAACGAACGACGTCGGCGTGCCTCCAACCCCGAGCCAGATTGGCAGGGGGTCCTGCACGGGCCGGGGATAGACTGACTGGCCCGTCAGCGCGGTGCGGTGCTTCCCCGACCAATGGACTTGTGTGTTCTCTCGAATCTTGAGGAGCAGGTCCAGTTTTTCGGCGAAAAGCGAATCGTAATCTTCCAGGCGTAAGCCGAAAAGCGGGTAAGATTCGATAAACGAACCCC
>WNFC01020749.1_pt1 | contig 13935 bp, 12 predicted proteins | sample 5400541 | NCBI WGS metagenome assembly WNFC01 (sample SAMN13153342, study PRJNA577476) | soil metagenome | isolation source: 120 cm saprolite under Douglas fir tree site 2 hole 2 replicate 1 | place: USA:California | collected 2015-04-18
TGACTTAACATGAATTTACAGAGTCCCGGCGGTGCAACGCCGTAAAAACTCGGTGTTGACTCACGGCCTCGACTGCCTCCAGCAGGTCGCGCGCCGCGTTGGACTTCACGACATAGCCACGCGCTCCTGCATCCAGCGCCTCCCGCATCATCTGCGGTGAATCGTGCTGCGTAACAAACAGAATCTCAAGCTCAGGCGCCTTTTGCCGGATCACTCGGCATGCTTCCAGACCATTCATCCTGGGCATAGTTACGTCGAGCACCATGACATCAGGATTGAGCTCGTTCACCTTATCAACGGCTTCGAGCCCGTCGGAGGCTTCCCCGATTACTTCCCAGCCGGGACGCCCTTGCAGCAAAGTCCTGAGGCCTTGTCTCACAATAGGATGGTCATCCACCAGTAATATGCGAATGGTCATGATCCGTGTTTGTTTTCAGCGCGTGGGGAGGCTGAATGAATAGACATTCGCCATAGTAGCTTAAGCTTCTTCACCACCCTATCAGAGACTTTGACTCACACCTAGACGAAATGGAATTCTAGGCCCCGGATTTGAAGCTAGCATGTTGTTTTTCCTGCCCGAATACAGCGAATCCTGTATTTTAGGGAGAACTTGTAGGACCGGGCGTAAAAGGGGGTAGCGCTGTAGTTTAATCGACGGAACTCATTGCAGGGAAATAAGTTCCCCGGTTGAGCAGGACATCCACGGCTTGCACAATCGAGCCCACGTCCTGCTTGGCGCAAGCTCCCCGGATTCCGGCCTTACGCGCCGCTTCCGCCAGCTGGGTTGAGAGGTGAATGGTAACCATTAAGATGGGAATCTGAGGGAAGAGCTGGGAAATTTGCTGCGCGACGTCGAGCCCGTTCAGGTCTGGCATCTGAAAGTCGAGCAGGATGACGTCCGGGGGAGCGTTTTGTACCCTCTGGATCGCCTCCGCGCCCGTCCGAGCCTCGTCGCACACCTGCCACGCCGTCTGCTGCTCAAGGATCGAGCGGAGGTAACTTCGCACTGCCGGATTGTCGTCCACAACCAGTATCCGAACCAAGCGAAACTCCCTTAATGCATAATGCATTCTGCGACTTGTGGTTCAGGTGACAATACTTTTGGACAGAGCGGAGAGCGTGCAGCCGCGCGTCGCTAAAATCTCGGATAGTTCCGGCCCTCCGAGAATAAGGTCCCCAATCTGGGGTTTCAATCCAGTGAACCCTGTAGCGGAACCGAAACAGTACATATAGCCCACCGTCACCCCAGTCGCCCTGCTATCCGGCTATCCGGAACGCCCGTTTCCTTCACCAGATGCCTTTATCACTACCCGTTATCTTGAATTCCAACGCAGCTGCCGTGGCCAGGCAAGGCAACAGGCTCAGACGCAGCGTGTTCCGCAGTTCCCCGTTCAACATCAAACGTTTCAGTTCTGTGGAGGCGCGCGTGCTGGCTTGCCGCTCTTGCCGATGAAACTGCAACATCTCCTCGGCATCAATCTCCACGTAACCTCCAAGTTCGGCAGCAAAGGCGGTTTCGATGCCTCTTGCCGCATACTCGCTAAGCTTTTGAACCGCCGCGGCCCAAGGCTCATCTGTGATGTGGAGCGTTGCATTGTCCAATGGGCGGCAAAAGGCCGAATGTAGATTCGATGATGCTTCATCCATCAGCACAGAAATAATTTGAACGCCCATGCGGCACAGACGCTCAACCGTACGTTGCAAAACCGATCGACCTAGAATCTCCACACAGGCCAGCGAACCTTCCACCAGAACCGCCTGATCGGCATCGGGGCTCAACTCCGAACCCGGCCGGTCACAGCTCGCGTGGCGAGGCGTGGAATTCTGTGGTCCGACTACAAGCATTGCGCCTAACGCAGCCAAATGACCCTCTTCATGGGAGATGTTCTTCCTCATTCTGCCGGGGAGACTCTTGCCTTATGCTTTATGCTCCCTTGCCTAGAAACTAGCTTGCATCGTGGGCTTCGATCTCGCGCGGGCTGTCTCATCGATGTTCTCCGTCGCGCGTTTCCGGACGCTTCTCCTTTTCGGAAACAACAAATCGCGCATCTTCAGCTTCGCTTTGTGAAGCTGAGATTTCGAGTTACCGATAGAGCAGTGCAATAGTTGCGCGATCTCGTGATGCTGATAGCCCTCGACCTCGTGTAGGGCGAAGATCTTCCTGCAACCTTCAGGGAGTTCCTGGAGAGCGCGCCGCAGAGCAAGGCGGTCAACAGCGCCGGACAAATGAGGATCGCTCTTGCCGAAGTCACGTCGAAGAGAAGGCGATTCGGAACTGACTGGCTCGTCCAAAGAAAGGACTGGGGGTGATTTGCGACGACGCAGCTTCATCAGCACCGTATTCACAGCTACCCGATAAAGCCAGGTTGAGAATGCAGCATCACCTCTGAAACTGCTGACACTGCGGAAGACCTGCAAAAACGCCTCTTGGGTCAAGTCCTCCGCCTCGGCCACATCTTTGGTCATCAGCAGGCAGACTGAATACACCCGCTTTTTATGCAGCTGAAAGAGCGTGGCAAAGGCCTGCTCGTCACCGCGCTGCGCTCGCTCCACCAGGCTGAGTTCAGAATCATCCCGGCTACGTTCGTTTTCGCCAGGCATTGCATTGGTTGCTGTCGCAGAAATTACGCAAGTCGCCACTGTAGTCTCCTTACGGTGTAATCGACCGCTTTTTGACTCTCCGTGGTACTCGGAGCATTCCTAGAGAGCTTAAAGAAACGGAAGTGGCTGTCCTATCAGGTCACATCTGTAATTGGAGTCTAAGCTTGCTGTACGCAAAAAGAAGTGAACTATGGAGGCCGTTGGACTGTGTGACATCGTTTTGCAGAGAGGTTGAAAGGCGAAGAAACACGCGAAAATTAACGGCACAAGCCGAACCCGTAACTTAAGCGGGAGATTTTCTTGGTGCACACTCTGCCAAAACTCTCCCCTGCCACACCATACAGCGGATCGTGGACTTAAAAGGTGAAATCCCTGTAGGGGAAGAGATGTGGCTGGGAAGTGGAGACTCGCGAATGAAAATCAGTACAGCCGGAGGCCGACCTCGACGCTGATCTGCACATTGACCGGCTTACCATCTTTCATGGCTGGCTGAAAGCGCCATTGTCGTACAGCTTCGATGGTTTTCGTTTCGAGTCCGAAACCAAGCCCGCGGACGACGCGGATATCTCGTGGCTGTCCTTCGGCATCAACAATCAGCCAAAGGATGCAAGTTCCCTGGCTCTTGGCTCGTCGTGCTTCCTCTGTGTATTCGGGATCAGGAGTGGAAATAGGCTGAGGAGCTGAAATGCCGCCACCGACTTTAAAAACACCACCACCGATGCCACCGCCGCTTCCCGGACCGACGCCGGCGCCATGACCTGCGCCCACCCCACCACCGGAACCGGAACCGATGCCGCCTCCTGACCCAGTTCCATTGGAGGGCGGAGCGGCCGGCAGCACCGCTGCCATGGTTCCGAGGTTGGGAATGTGGTTATCGGCGATGTGTACCTGCGGGGGAACCACTACTGTCGGTTCTGCGGTTAGCCGCGGTTTCTCATTGCGAACAACGATCTGGGGAGGAGTAATCTGCTGCATCGCCAGCTTCGGCAATCTTCCCTTGGGCGCAGGCAACGGGTCGTGGTCACCGCCACCACCGCCGCCGCTCACGATCTTCTTGTTGGGTTGCAAAGCGTAGGAATCCGGCGAGGGTGCAATCAGGGTCACAATCTCACGTTGTGTCGCCTGCTGCACAATTTGATGGCTGAACGTAGCGCCCACAAGAACCAACCCTACGACAACAATATGTACGAGCCGCGAGCCCACCAGCCCGTTCGACCGGTAATTGTTGTATTGACCCCAGATTTCCTCGGTCGCGAACGATTTCTCGAAACGCGAGGAACCACGCGGCGCGAACTCGCGCCTTCGATATCGATCACGCAGAGCTGCCCCCGGCAACGGAGAACGATCGGCGTAGGAAGTCATCTCTTGGTTCGACATGTACGCTCCTAAAATCCTAAAAACTCGACCAGGCGATGGATGCCTGAGAACATAGATGCCTAACATAGATGCCTAACAACGATGATTGGTTTGCATCGGCAAAACGCAAGGTTCGCCAGTTGAGAACTTGCACCTCACAATCATGAACAATCGGCCCGACTTTTCGCGCGATCATCTAAAGCTGAAGAATAAGAAGTGGTGGTACGAAGTCTCCACCACCTCTCCACGGAAAAGTGAATCCGATCACCCCCAATTGCCTCAGGCTAAATCCGCCCCGCCAGAAGCAAAACAAGCACAATGACAACCACCAAACCCAGTCCACCGCTTGGGTAGTATCCCCAAGACCGGCTGTAAGGCCACGTCGGTAAAGCCCCGAGCAACAGAAGAACCAAAAGTACCAGCACGATCGTTGACATCGATATGCCTCTGTCCGACTGAACGATTTGCTAATCGGCCCGGCTAGACTGCGTGCCGGGTCGCACAACTTTCGATTCAGAAAGCTTCAGCAACTTTCCAACCTGGATTCCTTTGACGTACCGTTCATGCTCTGTCTCTTATGCTTGACTGGTGTACTTGCTGACCGTCGACAGAAACGCCTCAGTGCCGTGGGGCGGTTCAACCTTTCCCGATAGAATTTCTGAAAAGGGGAGGAATTTGCCGTACAGAACTCGGGTCTCGTCTTTATCTTGCGTAACCACCGACCCGTTCAGATCAATGCCGGCAAAAATGCCCCGGGCTCGAGAATAGGTAAGCACTTCTGCTTTCATCTTCCAGTCAGTGTCGGCACCTGCATCGCGTCCCACTGGGCCCGCTGCGGCGGAGGCCTCAGCGCCCAGCTTAAATTTGCTTGAGAGCAAATGCTGCACGCCCTGGTCGTTCATAATTACCATCACCAGATCAACAGCCTGACCGCCGAGCTGTAAACCCCAGCTGCCTCCAGTAATCGTGATTGGCGCGGGAGCGCTCCAACCATTTGGCGTTCGGCATGTTGCGATACCTTTTCCATGACTACCGCCGAACCCAACGGCAATTTTGACCATGTTGGGGATAATGGCCAGGCACTTGGCATCGCTCAATACCTTATTGGGAATGGCCTTGTCCGGTGTTGCCATAACTTCAGTCAAGACCTTGGCCGATGCATCAATTCGCTTTTCGATTTCGGACCTGTCCTTGTCTTCGTCGGCGGACCAGCCCACGGCGGAGAAGAGCAACACGATGGTGCTCAGCACCACGACAAATCTTGGCACTCCGTTGCATCGCTTCATATTGAGACCTTTTTCTGCCCGCTCAACTGAGCAGCGCTATTTCATTTCGTGCGACCATACCCTAACTTTGGGGTTGGGTTGGTTCCATCCGGTTCACCCTGTACCGGCTTGGAGAACTTGCCTGAGGTCGGGATGCCGTGGTCAGGCAAAAGGTTCAGAGCGGCCAGAATCAGCGGAAGTCCGGTCGGACGAAGCAAACCCAGAACCGGCGGTTTTCCTTAGAGTGCCTTCTGGGGTTATCTAGGGGTTCGCGGGTATTGTGTCCTGCCCGTTTCTCGAACTATTGTGAGTTCCTACTCGACACGACGCCCCCATCAACAGGTGCCGGTCCCACTGGGAGGAATCGGCACCTGCTCCTCTGATTGCTTTGCAATGCAATCGTAGTCAACATCAATAAAATGCGGCTGGCACTTTACCGGGAAGAGGTCGCTTCTTGATTCTTAACCTCTAGCTCATTCACCACCTGTTTCACATTCGGCACTTGAGCGGCAAGCTTCTCGACCGTGGCACGCTGGGACTGAATATTGCGGGATGCTCGCGAAGCCGACAGAGTATCTTCCGCCGACTTCGGATAGTCGAATACCAATGCCGAAACGGTGTTCGAACCAATGATCAGCGCCTGCATGGAGACATTGCGTACCAGCGCATGGCGCGAGGAGATGACGTCGTACACCAGAAATGCGCTGCACGTCAGCAACGGGGCTACGGTAGTTACCAGGAGATTCAAGGTGAGTTGCTTCGCGATCGGATAGTCTGTGAGCTGCAGCATTGACAACTTAGTGTGAAACAGGCTGGCGAACGTTGCTGGAAATATGGCAAAGTGCAGGCTTATCCTTCACTTTGCTAGCGTGGGAATGTCCCTGTTAGCCTGGATGCGGAGAGAAAAACAATTTCCGCAGCGCGACTCTACCCAGGGTCAGGATGCTACATCAGCTGTTTCCAACGGGGTGTCGGACGAAGTACGTTTTGCCGGGAGAATGGCAACAACGCTTGTGCCGTGACCTCCGGATTCAATCTCCAGACTTCCCCCCAACTGCCGGATTCGCTCCCCCATGCCCTGAATGCCCACTCCGACCCTGGGCATCGGCATTGGCATTCCTTTCCCTTGGTCTCGAATCTCGATCTTGATACTCTGGGCATCGTGAGTAATGCTGATGCTGGCCGTACTGCTCTGTGAATGGCGGTGAATGTTGGTTAGGCACTCTTGCACCATGCGGAAAATAGCGGTTTCGCATTCCGCCGGCAACCGTCCCAAATCCTCTGCCAGATGCAGTTCGACCTCGACCTTGCTTCTTTCCGAGAAGCCCTCTACATACCAGCGCAGAGCTGAGGGCAAGCCCGCCTCGTCCAGCAGCGGAGGGTGCAGCAGATGAGAGATGGTTCGCAGATCTCTTGAAAGCTCGTCCACAAGGCCCAGGCTTTCCTTGACCAGCTTGACCAAATCGGAATCCCGTTTGGCAAGCTCTTCTTCGAGGGGAACCAAGTTCAAGTTCAAGGCGACCAATATCTGGCCCGCGGTATCGTGCAATTCACGAGCGATGCGTCGTCTTTCATCATCCTGCATCCGCAAGAGCCGTCCGGAGAGGGCACGCAGACGTTCCTGCGCACGTTCAAGTTCAGCAGTGCGGTTCGTCACTCGTCGCTCCAACTCTTCGCGGGCCTGTTTTAGGGCCTCTTCGGCTCTCTTTCTTTCACTGACGTCCATGCACACGCCCATCATTCGTAGTGGACGGCCCGAGGCATCCCGAATAACTTGGCCGCGTGCCTCCATCCAAGCAACGGTTCCGTCTTCTCTCTCTTGGCGATATTCGGTGTGGTACTTGCCGTCGCCGGCCAGCGCACGCTGAATCGCTTCCTGTACCTGGTTCCGATCCTCTTGCCGGATGCATTGCACAAAAGATTCGAAATTTCCCGCAAACGAACCCGCGGATTGCCCGTGAATCCGCTCCATATTCTCGGACCATTGCACTTTGCCCGTAAGGATATCCCAATTCCAACTACCAAAATTGGCCGCTTCGAGGCTGAACTGCATTCGCTGTTCACTCTCGCGCAATGCCACTTCCACTTGCCGAAGCTGGGTCACATCCCGTGCAGTCTTGGAGGCGCCTACGATCTTTCCAGAAGCATCTTTCACCGGAGAGATGGTTAGCGATACGGTGATTCTTTTCTTGTCTTTCGTGAGCCGCTCAGTTTCAAAGTGTTCAATACGTTCACCCGCCCTCAGCCTTTGCAGTATTTGCGTTTCTTCACTCTGAAGTTCCGGAGGAACGATCAAAGTGATCGACTTTCCCACCACCTCTTTTTCCCTGTAGCCGAATATGCGCTCCGCACTCGCGTTCCAGCTGATGATGATCCCGTTAAAGTCTTTCGAGATAATTGCGTCCTCAGAAGAATCCACGATCGCTGCCAGTCTGGAGCGTATTTCTTCAGCCGTCTTTTGCTCGGTGATATCTATGCACGAGCCAACGTAACCCTCGAACTCGCCTTCATCGCCAATACGGGGGACTCCGTGACTTAGTATCCAGCGAAATTTCCCATCCGCACGGCGCAGACGGTATTCCATTTTGTACGGCTGGCGGGCGTGAAACGAGGACAAATAGGTATCGACACTCCGCTGACGATCGTCGGAATGGACTCCTTCCCCCCAGCCATTCCCCAATTCCTGCTCCAAGGTTCGTCCGGTAAAGTCAAGCCAGTGCTTGTTGAAGTACGTCGGAACAGAGTCCGTACCGGAAATCCAAATCATCGCTGGCACTGAATCGGCCATGTTTTGGAACTGCCGGTCTTTCGTCTCTGCATCGGAAGGTTTCGCCAATTGTGGCCGCTCTTTCGGCTGCGGCGCAATTGTGGCGCGATTCGGGACTCCGGGTTCGTTTGTCTGCGATTTCTCCGGGGGCAGATTTGAGCCGATTCCAGGAAGCTGGCGGTCGTGAATCACGGACTCGACCGCCGCCAACAACCGTCGAGATAGTTCGGACTTGGCAACGTAGCCGCGAGCTCCAACCTCCAATGCTCGTTGAGACATGTACGCTGCATCGTGCTGGCTCACCATAAGAATCTTGGTCTGTGGCACTTCTTTGCGAATGACTCGGGCTGCATCCAGTCCGTTGAGGTGAGGCATACTCACATCCAGCAAGATGACATCGGGCTTGAGATGTTTCGATTTCTCAATCGCGTCGAGGCCGTCGACCGCCTCGCCACAGATTTCCCAGTCGGTCTGCAAGTCAAAAAGGGAACGGATACCTTGCCTGACGATTTCGTGGTCGTCGGCGATCAAAATTCGCACTGGTCCGGTGTCTGTCATGTTTGTTTATTCTACCGCCCGGCTAAAATTTTCCATACAGTGTTCCCTGTAGGGGACAAATTCACCGACTTGGCGGCGGGGAACAAGTAGTCGGATGCTGTGGGCATGAGCCCGGCCTTTGGTCGCCAGAGGACGAATTCGCCGTCGGTGTGATCGAGATTGCTCTCAGTGACTAAGCTGTCCGATAAACACCCCATACGGCTCAAGCCTCAGGATGTCCCCCTGGGCGGCCGACTTTGGAGTCGCCAGCAAACTGTTAGCCGACGAAAATCCATTTTTACTAAGCTCGAAGTCGACCTTCTGAGGGGATGCTGACATGTTCAACGCCACCAGCACCACTTCACCTTTGTAGCTACGCAGATACGAAAATACGTTTTGGTCGCTCTCATTCAACTTCAACGGGGTGTAGGTGCCGTCCAGAAGCGCCCGGTTGGTATGCCGCAGCTTGAGAACCTTCTTGTAGAACTCCAGCACTGAATCCGGCTGTTGCGATTCCGCGGCAACGGTATGAGTCTTGTAAGCCGGAGGAACCGGAAGCCACGGCGTGGCTTTACTGAAGCCCGCATTCTCACTGCCGTCCCATTGCATGGGGGTGCGTTCTCCGTCACGGCCTTTTTCCCTCGGCCATCCTCGTTGGCCGATGGGATCTTTTACATCTTCTTTTCGCGTGGCAGGAGTCGTCTTCATACCGATCTCTTCGCCGTAGTACATGATGGGAGTCCCTCGCAGAGTCAAGTAGAGCGCAGCCATCACTTTGGCAATCTGATCATTGTGCTGCCCGTCGCCATATCGGTCATAGGAGCGCACGATATCGTGGTTGCTGATTACATAGACGGGCCAGCCTCCGGCGCCATCGATCCCTGCGACATGTTCACGAAACACTGGTGCAGAAAACTTCAATTTCGTGAGCATCAGGTCCATGGGCATCTGCAGCTCATTGCTGTGTTCGCCATAATATTGTTTCAACTCGGCAACATCTTTGGTCCAAGTTTCGCCGATCAACACAGCACCGCTTTCGTCAGCAACTTTACGCAGAGCGCGCAGCACGTCATGCACCTCCGGCAGTTTGGTGTTGTACTTGTCCTCCTCTATGGGATCGCCGTAGGCATTCTTCCCGGAGCCAGCGATAGGATTATCGTGCAGGCCGGGGTCCTCAAAGAGCGTATCCACCGCGTCCAGGCGGAAGCCGGCCACGCCGCGCTTGTACCACCAGCGGCTCACGTCGAACATCGCGTCCTTGACCGCAGGATTGCGCCAGTTCAGGTCTGGCTGTGCGGCGTAGAAAAAATGGTAGTAATACTGGTTTGTGTTGGGATCGAAGGTCCAGGCGGGCCCCCCAAATGTCGAGACCCAGTTATTTGGCGGCTTGCCTGGTCCCTTGCCGTCGCGCCAGATATACCAGTCGCGTTTTTCTGAGGTGCGCGAGGACTTCGAATTCATGAACCACGTGTGCTGGTCCGAGCTGTGATTGACAACCAAATCCAAGATGACGCGGATGTCCCGCTTCTTGGCGCCGCTCACCAAGTTATCGAAATCTGCCAGCGTCCCATACATGGGATCAATGCTTTCGTAGTCGGACACGTCGTAGCCGAAATCTACCTGCGGTGAGGGAAAACAAGGGGTTATCCAGATGGCATCGACACCGAGATCCTTCAAGTAATCCAGTTTAGAAGTAATGCCTTTCAGGTCGCCCACGCCATCATTGTTGCTGTCGGCGAAACTGCGCGGATAAATTTCGTAGAACACCGCATGCTGCCACCATTGATGGCCTTCCGCATCCACGGCGTCGGCCTTACTTTGAGCGCCCGCGCCAACCGGGGTCATCAAGAGGACGACAAATAGCAACATCAACATCAAGATTTTGTTTCTCATGGGCAATTTTCTCCAGGACAGCGGGGGTACTTAAGCAAATGTAATTACTGAATATTTCCGCCAAGCAGTCCGTCTAAATCTTTTCGGGTTTTTTGTGCTCACGCTTCCCTATGGCTTCCCGAAATGAAGGATCACCTTGCGGTGTACATAGGACTCGTCCACGCCTTCCGGAAACTGAATGAGGACTTTGCCGAATGGCCCGGACTTGGTGAACACCGCGCCTTCGACCGAGCTAATCTGCTGAGGATTCCACGCTACAAGTTCGTATTGGCGGCCGGGAACACCGGAAAGTTCCACGGTCAATTGGTCACGGGTTACGTTCCAGGACTGGGAAACGACGCGCACGCTGCGGCTTGTGCTCCCCCCTGGTGGAAGATCGTTTGACGTGGCAAGTCCGAAATCATTCTTGATCCGAATCACCAATGAGAGGGAGCCTTCGTGGACCACGAGGCGCAACGGCAAGTGCTGATCCTCCCCGCTCGGCTGCAATTTGAATGGCAGGGGACGCCCATTCATCTCCACCGAAGTCACCTGCGTGCGCAAACTGAAGGCCGGCGAGAACTCGACGAAGCAATCACCAGAACCCGTGCGCTTGATCTCGAGCACAATGCGATCGGTGGTCTTACGATATTGCAAGTCTGCGCTGACGGATCCGATGTGCACATTGCGAATGGCAAACGAAGTCCAGTCGGCAGGCGCATGGGGGGCCAGCGTAATCCGATGGCTCTCCGCGTCCGTTTCCAACCCCAAAAGTCCGCGCAGAATCGGACTGACGACCATGGCTGCCGACCATATCTGATGCGGCGAGGCAGTGGAAAGCGACTCATAATAATCGCCGGAAAGAACTTCGGTGACGTGACCGAGAGATCCATCAAGAGCCAACAACGCGTTGGCGCGCAAATTGGAATAGGCTGGCAGCACGCGATGATAGCGGTACTCTCCGACTGATGCCCATCCCGTAAACAATGGCCAAACCGATCCGAAGTGGTATCCCGAGCCATCGTACTTTGCAGAGCGAGAGGAAATGATGCGCATTCCCCAATCGGTCTGGTGGTCGGCATCGGCGAGTTGGGTAATCATTTCGTTAGCTTGGGTGGCGTCGGGCAAGCCGAACCACATGGGAACCGTCGCGAGCACACTGGGCTCGTTGACGCGCTGGTTATCGCGATCCAGAGCAAACGCGTAAATCTTTTTCTCCGGTGACCAGAAGGCTTGATCCAGCGCGGGCTTCTGCCCATTGAATTCTTCTTTAAGTTGCCTGCTCACGTCGCCCTTGCCAGTAAGCCGTGCCAGGTTGGAGAGCGCCGCTAACGACTCCACCCCAAGACCACTCTGATAAAACTCTGTCTTAACCGGCAGCAGCGGGCCCCCTTCCACCCAGCCGTGACCGAACCCGAAGTTCTGCGCAAAACCCTGCGCGTCATAGGTCGAGCGCAGAAACTGGTACGCCCTCCATACGTTATCCCATTTCTCGCGCGCGAACGCGACATCGCCGCTCTCGACCACGTAGTCGTTCATGGCAATGATAAAAAGCGGAGTCGCGTCAGCCGATGCGTACGGGTAGGGAAAGTCTTTGAACCAGGAAACGAAGTTCGCTCCCTGGGCGATCTCGTGTGGAATCTTGCCATCGTCGCGCTGGTACTTGGTTATGAAGTCGATTGCCGTGCGAGTACCTGCATAGTCCCCCGCGGCATTCAGAGCAAAAGATGTCCAGAACGAATCGCGGCCGAAGAACCAAGCGAAGCCCGGGCGTTGTGAAAAGCCCGAAGTGCGATATCCGGCGACAAGCCCAGCACCCAGATAGGGATTATTTACCAATCCCTGAATCATGCTAACGCGCGACCAGTCGTAAGCCTGCTGCAAAAGCTTGTCCGGCAGTTCGACGCTCACCGTCCGGCTCAGATAATTGCGGTAGTATTCCCCGGACTCGCGAAGCAATTCTTCGTAGGATTCCCTCAGATGTTGGTAGGTTTTCAGCGCATCATCGCGGCCAGCTACGGAAGCGGCGATCACAAGCTGTTTGGTTTCTTTTCCTTTCTGCGTCACGCTCAAGCGGAAAGAGTTTTCGTCGGAAGAAGAGTAGTTGGTTTGATATGACAGCCGAGCAGCTTCTCCTGTGGGCGAACCCACGATGGCGGCAAACTTCCTGGTCTCTTCACCGAAGATGAACGCTCGTTGCTTTTCATCCCAGCTCACATAGGTTCCGCCCAAAGCGGCCGGCCATTCCAACTGGAAGTCGTTGACAAAGCTGGCTTCAACTTCAAGAGGCTGCTCGGTTTCTATGTCGAGCAGAATCACAGCACCGGATTCGTGCACGGGAACAAAAAGCGTTTCGCGCACGCGAAACGAATCACCTGCATAAACAAGGATGGCCACCTCCGGGCGAACCGTCAGCGTGCGGACCAGACTCTCTGCAGGCAGAGCTCGGCCGCCCACGTGAAAAGTCAAACGAAAGTCGCGGAAGATTTTCAGCGGGTACACCCAGGCTTCGAGCTGTCCGGTTTCGTTGCCGAAAAGTCCCGCGCGCGTGCCGACGACGGGAAGAAACTCCCAAGCGCGCACAGGCCGCGACAACTCCAACGTTGGCGTCGGCGGTTGCGCCCTTAGTGGGGGAAGTGAAACGGTCAGCAGAATCAGAACAGAAAAGATCGCCTGGCAGAATGGGCGGGAAGAAAGCAATAGCGGCGCGTCAGTGATGTGACAGCCTCCCGCAATCCGATTTGTAGCTGGAGCGTATTTCCCAGAGCTTGCAAAGTTGCGGTTCACTGAATATAAGAGACAGGGGCGAATTTTAGCATGATTCGACTAAGCGGGTAGCGACCCTTTGTTCCCTTCACGCCGCGTATTTCTCAAGTCTCTCAGCCGCTCGACTCTCGTACTGTCGCTGGAGAACGTGTTCGGCTTGGCCCGTTCTCTCTGGTCGTCCGTGGCTCAGATTGATCAGAAAACAGATCCTAAGCAAGAGGAGCGCCCGCAGAACCCCGATCTTGGCGTTAGCTTCCTGAATGTTGCCCGCGAGTCCGGCCTGAATGCGAAAACAATCTTTGGCGGAGAGCACAAGAACAAGTATCTGCTCGAAACCACGGGTTGCGGCGTTGCCTTCTACGACTACGACAACGACGGCTGGCTCGACATCTTTCTGGTCAATGGCTCCCGGCTCGAAGGTTTTCCCGCAGGAACCGAGCCGACCTCGCATCTGTTCCGCAACAATCGAGACGGTACCTTCACCGACGTGACCGTGAAGGCTGGACTAGTTCGCTCCGGCTGGGGACAAGGGGTCTGCATCGGCGACTACGACAATGATGGCTGGGATGATCTTTTCGTCACCTACTATGGCAAGAATGTTCTGTACCACAACAACGGCAACGGCACTTTCACCGACGTGAGCCAAAAAGCAGGCGTGGCGGGCAAAGGCACGCGCTGGAATACGGGTTGCGCATTTGTGGATTATGACCGCGACGGCCATCTCGATCTCTTCGTCGCGAACTACATTGATCTTGATCTCGCGACCGCACC
>WNFC01005466.1_pt1 | contig 13934 bp, 15 predicted proteins | sample 5400541 | NCBI WGS metagenome assembly WNFC01 (sample SAMN13153342, study PRJNA577476) | soil metagenome | isolation source: 120 cm saprolite under Douglas fir tree site 2 hole 2 replicate 1 | place: USA:California | collected 2015-04-18
GCTCCCCGCCGACCAGTTGGAGCTCACCCTTGAGTGCATCAGCAATGACATCGGCGGCACGCTGATCAGCAACGGTATGTGGAAAGGCCCGCGCGTCTCTGACGTACTCGCCCTGACCACGGTGCCCTCGGATGCGATCTGGATGCTGATGGAAAGTGCCGACGGCTACACCGAAAGCTTTCGGTTGAGCGAGCTGACGCCCGACCATCGGCTGGCGACCCATCTCAATGGCGCGCCGCTGACTCCGGAGCACGGCTTCCCGGCGCGATTCCTTTTTCCCGGCCACTACGGCATGAAGCAGCCCAAGTGGGTGACGCGGATCAGATTCTCCGCCACCGACCAGCCGGGGTACTGGGAGAACAACGGATGGGACGAGCGAGCGATCGTCAAGACGATGTCGCGCATCGATCGTCCCACCGATGGTGCAGCGCTGGCCGCGGGGTCGATCGAGTTCGGCGGCATCGCCTTCGCCGGTTCCCGCCGGATCAATGCCGTCGAGTTGAGCTGGGACGGCGGCCGCGCCTGGCACGCGGCCGAGTTGCACGCGGAGTTCGCCCCGAACGCCTGGCGCTTCTGGCAGCTGACGACCAGCCTGCCGGCGGGACATTACACGGTCAGCGTTCGAGCCCGCGATGGCGAGGGAACCGTACAAACATCGAAGGCAACCGGCACGCTTCCCAACGGCGCCGACGGCTATCACAGCATTACGGTCGATCTCGCCTAGCCGGTCTCAGCCCCCTCTCAGGACGGTTTCAGCTGGATTCGCGAGCCGGCCTCTACCGTAAGGTTCGAGGACGACAGAAAGGCATGAACCGCGTCGTTGTACCAGGCAGGGAGAGGAATATGTCCTCGATCGCGACGCTGAGGTGGGCGTCGACCTTGGGCACGCTGCTGCTGGCGCTGCTCGCTGGCGGCGTTGTCGCCACTTCCCCTAAACCCTCCCAGGCACCGCTGCACCCTTCGGTGACGCTGCTCCCGAACGATGCCACGGTCCAGAGCAAGAGCTATGTCTCCTGAACTCGCGTCCCGACACTTCAGCGCCCTGGGCTCGACTTGCGAGCTGCTGGCGCTCGGGGTGGGGCAGGCGGCGCTCGAGCGCTGCGAGCAGCGGGTGCGCCAGGAAGAGGTGCGCTTCACACGATTCGTCAAGGAGAGCGAACTCGCTCGGCTGAACGCCGGCGACGGCCGCTACGTTCCCGTCAGCCCGGAGATGTTCGCCATGCTCGAGGCCGCACTCTGGGCGTACGAGGAAAGTGGGGGATTGGTGAACGCCGCCATCCTTCCCGCGTTGAGGGCCGCCGGCTACGACCGACCCTTCGGTCAGGGCCTCACGCAACCCGGATCAAGTGAGCCGATGCACGTTCCCGGTCTGCCAGACGTGCTGATCCTCGATGGGACCACCCGCTCCGTCGCGCTCGCCCCGGGGGCAGCGCTCGACCTGGGCGGGATCGCCAAGGGGGCGCTCGGCGACCTCCTCATCGATGAGCTCGGTGACGATGCCGTCTGCAACCTCGGCGGCGACGTCCGGGTGCGCGGCAACGGGCCCGAGGGCGACGGCTGGCACATCGGGCTCTGCGATGGCTCGGCGGTAGCGGTGCGCGACGGTGCCGTCTGCACCAGCGGCACCACCCGGCGCCGCTGGGGCCAGTCCATGCATCACTTGATCGATCCGAAGACGGGGATGCCGGTACGGACCGACCTGGAGGAGGTCTCGGTGATCACCGATTTCGCCTTGCGCGGCGAGGTCTACGCGAAGTGTGCGATGTTGCTCGGCGCCTCCGCGGGTCTTGCCTTCCTCGAGTCGCGTGGCGTTCGCCACGCGGTGGTGCCGGTCGGCAAGGGCGATGGTCTCCTTCCGGCTGCCGTGTGAGCCTCGACCAGCTGCTGTGGCTGACGTCGCGGGCGGCGGCGCTCACCGCCTTCTTTGTGATCGCGGCGGCGCTGCTCACCGGTCAAGCGCTTCGCACCGCTATGTTCGAAGGCGCCTTGAGGAATCGCGACCTCTCGAACGTGCACCGGTTCCTGACCGTGTGCTGGGTGCCATTCGTTGTGCTCCATGTGCTGGCGGTGACGCTCGACGCCGTTGCCCGCATTGGCCTGCTCGACCTGGTGATTCCGTTTCGCGTCTCCTACGCCGCGCTGCCGATCGGGCTGGGGACGATCGGCTTCGACCTGCTGCTGATCGTCACCATTGCCGCTTACCTACGAAGTCAGCTCGACCCGACCGCGTGGCGATGGCTGCACCGCCTGTCGTACGTGATGTTCGGCGTCTTTCTGCTGCACGCCTTGCTGGCGGGCACCGACTTCGCCCGACCCATCGTGCTGGCGCCGGCAGCCTGCGTGGCGGCCTTCATCGCCATCACGAGCGTGGCTCGCCTCGTCTTCGGGCGCCTGAAGACAACCTCCGGCTAGACTCGCGCTCGTGACCCTGGATCCATGGCAGCGGGCGATTGCCTTCGTACGTGCGGTCGATGAGCGTGCCGCCGAGCAGGTCGTCCCCTTCCGCTGGGGCCGCGCCCTTATCAACCAGCGGCTCAAGCTGGTGCATGATCTCAACTACTTGATCGTGAATCGAGTCGATGGCGCGGACGTCGAAGCGCTGGCCGCGGAGGCCAATCGGATCCAGGCCGAGGCGGGCATCGCGCATCGTCGCATCAACGTCGACGACCAGGACGCGGCCGACCGTTTCGCGCCGGCATTCGTCGCCGCCGGTTACAGGCCGGAGCGATTTGTTGTGATGGTGCATCGACGACCACCGGATCGGCGCGTCGACACCGGCCTCGTGCGGGAAATCGACTGGATGCAGTTGCGCCCAGCACGGGAGCGCGAGTTGCGACAGCAACCCTGGGCGTCTGCCCCGGGCCTCGTCTCACAGATTCTTGCCAAACACGAGCTCACCGGGAGTCGCATCAACACCCGCTACTTTGGGGCGCTGGCGGACGGCGGCGTGGTCTCGTCGTGCGAGCTTCGAACGGAGAGCGGCGTGGCACAAATCGAGACCGTCGAAACGCTCGAACCCTTCCGCCGCCGTGGGCTCTCGCGGGCGGTCGTCAGCGCGGCGCTCGAGGCCGCCAGCACGTCCGGTTTCGTCTTCCTGGTTGCCGACGCAAATGACTGGCCGCAGACGTTCTATCGCCGGCTTGGTTTCGATCATGTCGGCATCGAGTCGCGATTCCTTCGGCTTGTCCATGCCTGACCGAGTCGGTCGCCGAGCGCCCGGCTCGCGCCCGCTGGCGACGCCTTCCCCTTTTACGATCTGCGAGCGCGCAAACGTTAGGCTGAGGGTGCGTCGGCAGCGACTTTCGGTAGTGAGGCCAATCCCAGGAGGGATGCGATGCGTGTCATGGATGTCGTCAATGAGGCCAAGGGTGGCGCTGGATTTGGCGTGTCGTCGCGGCCGGTCGGCGCCTTCGTGATCAAAGATGGCGACGTCCGATGGGAGCCGGCGATCGACGTGAACCGCCTGATCTTGATGGCCCAGGTGGTCGTGATCGCCGCCTTGCTCACCGTTCGCGTTATCGTCAAGACGAGGGCCAGGCGGGCCTGATGACCGCACCGACCGTCATCGACCTCGACCTTCAGTCGGTTCGGCGCCAATTCCCGGCTCTTTCGCGCAAGGTCGAGGGCCAGCCAGTTGTCTACCTCGACAATCCCGCCGGGACGCAGGTGCCCCAGCGCGTGATCGACCGCACTGCCGACTACTGGCGCACGATGAATGCCAACCGTGGAGGGGCGTTCGTTACCAGCGAGTCGACGGACGCCCTGCTCAGCGAAGTGCGGCGGGCGGCCGCGGTTTTCCTCAACGCGGCGTCGGGCGACGAGATCGTCTTTGGTCCGAACATGACAACGCTCACGTTCGCCGTCAGTCGTGCGATCGGTCGCGAGCTTCGCCCGGGCGATGAGATCCTGGTCACGCGACTGGAACACGACGCCAACGTGTCGCCCTGGCTCGCGCTTCAAGAGCAGGGTGTCGTGGTGCGCTTCGTCGACATCACCGTTCCGCAATGCACGCTCGACATGGAGGACTTCAAGCGGCAGCTCGGTCCGCGGACGCGGCTGGTCGCCGTCACCCATGCGTCCAATGCGGTCGGCACTATTCCCGACCTGGCGGCGATTTCAAGCGCGGCCCACGCCGCGGGCGCCTGGGTCTGGGTGGACGCCGTGCACTACGGCCCACACGGCCCGATCGACGTCCGCGCCATCGACTGCGACTTTCTCGTCTGTTCGAGCTACAAGTTCTACGGGCCGCACCAGGGCATCCTCTACGGCCGGCGCGAGCTGCTCGAGCGGCTCCATCCCTACAAGGTTCGTCCGGCGAGCGATGAGGGCCCGAGCCGCTGGGAGACCGGCACCCAGAACCACGAGTGCCTCGCCGGTGTCCTCGGCGCCTTCGAGTACCTGGCGGACCTCGGTGGCTCGGATCGGATGGCCCGCCCCGCCCTGGAAGCCGGCATGGATCGGATTCAGGCGCACGAGCGGGCCCTGGCGGCACGCCTGATCGACGGCCTCGAGCAGATCAAGGGGGTCCAGATCTACGGGATCACCGACGCCGACCAATTACACCGCCGCGCGCCGACGGTATCACTGACCTGGTCACCGCATCGCCCCGAGGACCTGGCCCGCTGGCTCGGCAGCCACCAGGTCTTCACCACGCATAGCGATCACTATGCGACCGAGTTGATGAATCGGCTGGGTCTCGCCGAGCAGGGTGGCACCCTGCGGATCGGCGTCGCCCACTACAACACCGCCAGCGAGGTCGACCTGGTGCTGGAGCTGCTCGCCGGCTACCGTCCGTCGCCGATCAGACACTGATCAACAGCACCCCGGCCAGTGCCAGGACGATCCCAACCTGCTGCAAGCGGACCATGCGCTCTTTGAGCACGATCCGAGCCAGGATCACGGTGGCCACCGGGTAGAGGGACGAGAGGATCGAGACGATGCTCAACAAGCCGATGGTGGTCGCAAAGGCGAAGAACACATCGGCGGAAACATCGAGCACGCCGATGGCAAACAGCGATGGCATGTCGGCGCGCGGAACTTTGACACGGGATCGGAAGGCGAGGCCGAGCAGCAGCAGGGCCAGCACGCTCCCGGTTCGGGTCGCGAGCACGCCCCAGAGTGGATCGGGCCGGCTCGCATAGCGGATTGCCACCAGGAAGACGCCGAAGGCGAGCGCTGCCAGCAGCGCCAGGCCCACACCGGGAACCAGTTTGCCTCCTGCTTGCGGCCGCCGATCGAAGGCCAGCAGCGCGATCCCGGTGAGGGTCACCACGATGCCCCCGAACTGCAGCAGGCTGGGTCGTTCGCCGAGCACCAGGCCGACGACGATCGGGATCACCGGTCCGGTTGCCGCGATCGTCGACACCACGCTGACGACTCCGATCGCCATCCCGCGATAGGCGGCCGACAGGCCGACCAGGCCGACGAGACCGGCCACGACGCCGGCTACGATCCATGGGCCGGGCGCGATCCGGACGCCGCGGATGATGACGATGGCGGCGATCAGCAGGAGGGTTGGCGGTTGAGAGATGAAGAGGACCGCGAGTGCGCCCAGCCGCCGGGTCTTGAAGCCGCCAATGAAATCACCGACGCCCCAGCTCAGACTGGCGGCGAGCGCGAGCAGAACCGCGGTCAGTGAGCCACCCGACGAACCGAGGTCCCGGTCAGGAGATCGCCAAGACGCTGGCGCCGCCGATTTCGCAACACCACGACGGCATCGATCGGCCACAGGGGGAAGGCGACGCCGACCAGGTTGCGCACGGCCGCCCGCCACCACCCGGGCACGCCCTCATTGGGTCCGTACACCGAGATGCCCATCAGCGTCTTGCCGATCGTCTGGCCGGTGCGCGCCTCGATGGGGACGCGATACACCAGGGCGATAACGGCCAGCAGCAGCAGGCCCTGGGGGTCGAGGACGATCTCGGTACTGTCCAGCCCGGATACCGCCGTCAGGATCAGGAGCGCGACCGTGAACACAATGGCCAGGTCGATCAGGCCGGCCCATACCCGGCGCACCAGCGGATATTGACGCCACGCGCTGGCGTGGAAAATCGCCGCGTCGATCGTGTCCGCCATATCGCGGCGCACACCTAACACGATCGGGTCCAGGGCTGAAAGCGCGCCGCGGCGTGCCAGCCAGCGCACCGAAAGAATGAGCGCGAGCGCGGCGAGGACCGTCACGGCGATGACGAAAAATCGGTGCTCGGCCCGGTGAAAGAGCCGGACGGCGGGCTGGCCGGCCAGCGCCCCGAGCCCAACAAAGAATGCGACGTACACGACAACCGATGGGATCAGGCCCGCGGCAAAGGTGAGGCGAGGCATCTTGCTGACGCCCGCCACCTGGGTCGTGCTGATACGTAGCCCGGGGATCAGCCGGCCAATGAAAACCGCCAGCGGCCCACGACGCCGGAGCAGGCGGGTCGCTCGTTCGAGCGCGGGCCCGAATCCCAACGCTTCCGCCGCCTTCAAAAGGGCGGGCCGACCGACGGCCGCGAAGACTTCGCGGCCAAGCATGGCGCCCAGCACGGTAGCCGCAAGGAGCGCGGCCACCATCGGAACAGGCTCCACCGTGTCGCTGGCGATCGCGATCCCGGCGATGATCAGGAGCAGGTCGCCCGGCGCGAAGGGGACTGGGATCCCGGTTTCTTCGACGAAGACGAGGCCCGCGATCACGGCGATCAAGAGGTCGCCGCTGAGGCTGGCGATCGAGGTAATGGGGTTCATTCGGCGATCGTGGGGCTGGGGTCGAAGCCGTGATCCCGAAAGGGAATCCGTAACGTCGCCCACGTCCGCACGGGGTTTGAGGCTAGCATGTGGCCGCCTACAAAGCGTCATGCTGGACGTAAGGCTCCGCTGTTACGTTGGCGTCACCGAATCATGCGCCAGCCATCATCGCCGCGTAACCCGCTGTCAGCCTTCCATCGTCCGCTGGTGGCCCTACTGGCCGCTACCGGCCTCGCGCTGGCCGGTCTGCCGACTATGCCGGTCCTGGCCGCATCCAACCAGGCCCACCTCGATCGCGAGGTCCTCAAGGCGATGCAGGCCGGGCGTTCTATCAACGTCATCGTGGTCGCCCGCGGCGATCTAAACGTCCTGGAGGCCGATCTGCGGCGGTCTGGTCTGAAACGCACGGTGCGTGTCCCGATCGCTCACGGGGTCGCCGTCCAGCTCACACCCGCGTTCATCGACCACTTCCGCGCCGACGCGAACGTCGCCCGCCTCATCTACGACGCTCCCGTCAGGCTTACCGATACGCCTTTCAACCCGACCGCACTGGCAACGGCATACCCGGCGGTGGTTGACGCCCTCCCAGTCTGGAGCAACCCGCTGGCGCCGCTCACCGGTCAGGGGATCGGGATCGCCGTGATCGACAGCGGCGTTGCGTCGCATCCGGACCTGGGCAATCGCGTGATCGTCAGCCAGAACTTCAATCCGAACGTCAATGGCAACGATGACGCGTACGGCCACGGCACCGCGGTCGCCGGCATCATCGCTGGGGACGGCACAGCGAGCCTCGGACAATACATCGGGGTAGCGCCAGAGGCGAACATCATCAACCTTCGAGTCAACGACGGCACCGGCGGCGCGCCCACCTCGGCGATCATGAACGCCGTTCTCTGGGCCGTCAATAACAAGAACAGCTACAACATCCGCGTGATCAACTTATCGTTGCAGGCCTCGGTGCAGGAGAGCTACCGCACCAGCCCGATCGACGCGGCCGTCGAATATGCCTGGCTAAAAGGGATCGTGGTGGTCGTGGCCGCTGGCAACACTGGACCGAATAGTGCGCTCTACGCGCCGGCCAACGATCCGTACGTAATCACCGTTGGCGCGACCGACGACCATGGGACGGTCGCCACGATCGACGATACCCTGGCCGGCTTTTCGAGCTACGGTGTGACCCAGGACGGCTTCACCAAGCCGGACTTTGTCGCCCCCGGCCGGCGCGTCATCACGACGCTTGCGCCCAACAGCACTTTCGCGCTGAGCTACCCGAGCTTCATCGTCGGTACCCAATACATCAGGCTCAGCGGCACGTCGGTAGCGGCCCCGGTGGTCAGCGGCGTGGCGGCGCTGTACGTCGAGAGCAATCCGACCCTGCGCCCCGGACAGCTAAAAGGCGTGCTGGTGGCGACGGCGAACCGCCTGGCGTTGGCCGGGAGTGGCGCGGGGTACCCGGACGCTCTGCACGCCATCGCCTACACCGGTCTGGTTGGAAATGCCGATCACAGCCTGGATCCGAACAACTACCTCAAAGTCCTGTACATGGCCGCGAATAACCTGACGACGTTGCCCGTCGTCTCCTGGGACAGCGTGTCCTGGGACAGCGTCTCCTGGGACAGCGTGTCCTGGGACAGCGTCTCCTGGGACTCGGTGAGCTGGAGCAACTGACGATGAAAGGCGATAGGCTGCCGCGCGTCGCCCTCGTCTACATCGCCGGCGTCAGCATCGCCGCCGTGACGGCCGCCCTGCTTCTCTGGCGAAGCGATGGCCCCCCAGCCAGTCTCATCGTCTTCCTCGTGCTCGCCGGCCTGGGCATGCTGGCGCACGCCTACCCGGTTCAGGGATTCCGTCATCAGGCCTACCAGGTGACGTTGCCGTTCATCGTCGTCGCGGCCGCCATGTTGAACGCCTCCCAGCTGGTGACGTTCATTGTCTTGATCCACCTGGCCGAACAGCTCCGGCTTCGCCGGCGGCTCGACATTCAGTGGTTCAACCTCTGCAACTACTTCCTTAGCGCGGCGATGGCCGCGGCCTTTTACCATCGGGCAACCGCGCTGCTCCCGAATGGCGCCCTGGGCCAGGTCGCCGCCGCCCTCTCGGCGGGTTGTGCCTTCGTGCTCCTCAACCGCATCCAGCTGGCCGGGGTGCTCTGGCTTGCCCGCGGCCTGGCGCCCCTCGCGTCGGGGCTTTTCGAGCCGGAGTTGCTGGCCGCCGACCTGATCATTACCTGGATCGCCGGACCGATGCTGGTCCTGACGTTGCAGGCGGGACCCTGGATGGTCCTCGCAACCGCGGGTCCGCTGTTGCTGGCGCGCCTTGCGCTGTCGGCGACGCTGGCCCGCCGTCAAGCGCCGGCGCGGTCCACCGAGGCCCGGGCCGCCTGAGGTTCATGAACGAACTCCCGCGCGCGGCACGGATTTACGTCGCCATCGTACTATTCGCGGCGATCATCGGCGCCATTGCCGGCATCCTGCTGGCGCCGCCGCGGCTCGATCGGCTGCCGGCCGCCTTCGTAGTCCTCGTGTGCGCCACGATTGCGCAGCAGTTCAAGGTCAAGAGCCCCAAGCACCAGTCCTACTACACAACAACGATTTTCTTCTTCACCGGGGCCGTGCTTTTCCCTCCGGCGTACATCATCGCCATCATCCTCGCCGCCCATGCCGTGGAGTTAATCCGAATGCGCTACCGCTGGTACATCCAGGCATTCAACGTCGCGAACTTCATCCTCTGCTCGATCGCCGCCGCCACCATTGCGGGCATTGGCCAGTCGACCCAGAATTCGGGCACAGCGGGAGCTGTCATCTACGTGACACTCGCGGGCGTGATCTTTGTTGGCCTCAATCACTTTCTGACCGTTCTGGTGATCATGTGGGCGCGTGGCGTCCCGATTTCGCGCGCCGGCACCATGGATTGGGAAAACCTGGGCACCGACCTGGCGTTGATGTCAGTGGGCGCTCTCGGCTCACTACTCTGGCTCAAGAATCCCTGGCTGGTGCCGCTCTGCCTCGGCCCGCTTTTCTTGATCTACCGGTCGTTGCTGGTCCCTAGCTTGAAGGAGGAGGCCCGCACCGATCCCAAGACCGAGCTGGCCAACATGAAGCACTGGAACCAGATGGCCCAGGCAGAGGTCGAGCGTGCTCGTCGCTTTCGCCGTCCCCTCAGCGTCGTTCTCGCGGACTTCGACCTCCTCCGTGACGTCAACAATCGCTATGGCCACCTGATGGGCGACCAGATGATCCGGCGCGTGGCCGATGCGATTCGGGCGTCCCTGCGCGAGTACGATGTGCCGGCTCGCTTCGGTGGCGACGAATTTGTCGTACTCATGCCGGAAACCACGCTCCCCGAGGCGATGTCGGTTGCCGAGCGAATCCGCCGCGAGGTCGAGTCGATCGTGCTGAAAAGTGGAGAGGGGCCAGTCCCAGCCAGCGTCAGCATCGGCGTGGCGCTGTTCCCCGCGCACGGACGAACCGCGTCTGACTTACTGGCCGCGGCCGATCGTGCCGTTTACAAGGCCAAGGCGCTGGGTCGCAATCGCGTCTGCGCATTTGCCGAGCGGGACGACGAGAAGATGATCATGGTGATGGCACCGTCGAGGCGGGAAGCGAGTTAGTTCGCGCCCTTACTTCTTTGGACGGCGGCTTCCTCGCCGATCGCCATGGGCGCGCATGAACGTATACGTCTTTTCCGCCGCGTAGCCCTTTTGCACCGCGTCCTGGATGCGCGGCCAGAACTCTTCTTTCACCCAGTTGCGGGCAACCAGTACTTCGACGCCGGCGAGCCGAAGGTCTCCTTTCTCGAGGTCCGAGCTCGTATCGCCGCGCTGCAGGGCACGAACCGCGTCGAGGCTGAGATTGGGAAGGAGCCACGCGCTGGGGATGACGACCTCGGCCTGCCCGCGCGGGTCGTCTGGCACGGAGCAACTATAGCCGCCTTTTCCACGCCGCCTTTTCCACGCCGGAGGCGGCTACATTATGCTGCTGACGTGCTGGTGCTGAAAACGCTGCACGTCTTCGGCGCGATCTTCCTTCTCGGTGGCGTCACCACGCAGGCGTTGCTCCGGCCGATGGCGGCTCGCGCCGCCGACGTGGCGCAACACGCGCTGTACCAGTTCGCCTGGCGCGTGCAGCTGACTATGGTCTACGTCGGGTCAGCCCTGGTGTTGGTCACTGGCCTTCTGTTATGGGTCGGGCGATTCAAGCTATTCACGGGATGGCTCGTGCTCGGCGTGTTGCTCTTCATCGCGACGATGGGATTGGACGGAGCGTTTCTCGCCCCCAACCTGCGGCGGGCTCGGAGCACCGAGGGCGAGGCCAGGACGGTTGCCGGCGCCGCTATGACGGTACAGGTGGTGGCCTGGTTCTTGCTGGTCGTCGTCGTCTTTCTCATGGTGGCGCGTCCCTTCTAGATCGATGCCGCTGGGACCAGTCACGTTGACCGGGGCGCACATCCGGCTCGAGCCGGTGCGGCCGGCACATGCCGGCGTGCTGCTCCAAGCGGGGCGCGCCGCCGAAATCTGGGAGTGGATGCCGAGCCGCCCGCTGGACCCGGCCGGGATGGATGGCTGGCTGAACAACGCGATGCAGGCGGAATCGATCGGCCGGGAGTATCCATTCGCGGTGGTCCTCGTTCCAAGCGGCCGCCTGGTTGGCAGCACACGCTACCTGGACGTCCAGGAAGATGACCGGACCGTCGAGATCGGCTGGACCTGGTACGCGCCGGACACCTGGGGCAGCGTCGTGAACCCCGAGGCGAAGTACTTATTGATGCGCCATGCCTTCGAGGAGTGGGGTGCCATTCGGGTCGCGCTCAAGACCGACATTCGCAATCTCCATTCGCAGGCCGCCATCAAGAAGCTGGGCGCGAAGTACGAGGGGTTGCTCCGCAACCAGCGGATTCGTCCCGACGGGAGCTACCGCGACACAGTGGTGTTTTCCATCACGGAGCGTGAGTGGCCGGCCGTCAAGGCGCGACTCGAGCAACGCATCGAACGCCTTACTCCTCGGGGAACAGCGACGTGATCGAGGGGTTTTGCGAACGGCTCGTGCGCGCCGTCCGCCTCGCGCCGCCGGGGAGGACCAACAGGGTCGGCTCGTCTTTGCGCCGCGCGCGATAACCGCTGGCGACCCGGGCCGCCGCCGCCTGGACGGCTCCAATCATCTCCTGCGCCGCCACTTCGGGGCTGCGCAGCGATTGCTCTTCGAACGGCACCAGCTCGCTGATGCAGATCTGACGCTGCGGGTCGACGATGACGACCGCGACGAAGGGCTCCTCGGACCTGATGCTGGGATGGATCTCTGACCACGGAATGACATTGCCCATGACGCGAGCCTAACCCCCCGTTTTGACAGCTGTATGTCGCAACGGCCGGCCAATTTTCTACCGCTTTCTAGCCGGTCGTGACCTCTTCTTCTTCGGAGATGGGGCGCGACCCGTTGGCAGGCGTTTCCTCCGCGGACCCTGAAACGAGAGATGGCCCGGGCAGCCGGATGATGGTCCAGTCCTCGTTCTTCTCGGCGCGGTCGGCCAGCGCCTCATCCTTCGAAAACAAAATGACCTGGTGGTCGAGGCGGCCCAGCTCGTCCATGGCCGCCCGTAGCCGGCGGCGATCCGCGTGCACCAGCGCCTCGTCGAGCAGCAATGGTGGTGGTTCCGCGTTTCCGCCGATGATCCGCGCCAGCGCCAGGCGCTCGAGCAAATAGATCAGGGAGCGGGTTCCGAGGCTGAGGTCATCGACATCTTTATATGCCCGCTGATCCTGGGTCTTGACGGAGAGCGCGAGGTCTTCCCCGATTCTCACGTCGCGGTAGCGCCCGTTCGTGATCGGGGACAGCTGGTCCTGCAGTTGCGATTTGAGCCGCGGGATCACCGCCCGTCGGACGGACTTGGCCGCTGCCTCCAGGGTTTCGATCGCGAGGTCGTAGGCGTGAGCCTCCGCCTCGAGCTCCAGCAGCTGCTCGCGGACCGTGGCGATCTCCTCCTCGAGTGCGGCCACATCGCCGATCTGGGTCAGCCGGTCGTTCAAGAGCTCCTCGGCCCGCGCCCGTTCCTCCTGGGCACGCTCCTTGACGCTGCGGTGTTGGTCGCGCTGCCGTTCGAGCTCGGCCAGGGGGAGCGCCGCGAACTCGGCCGCTCGTCTTTGGTCGACACTCGCGCTCACCTCGCCCAGCTGGCGGGTCAGGTCCTCGACCAGCTGGCGCAGCGACCCCGCCTCGTCCGCCGTCACGCCACCGCGTTGCGATTCCAGCTCCGCCAGCCGAACACTTGACGTCCGGTAGGCCTCGGCGTGACTGACGCTGGCCTCCCAGGCTTCGGTGCCCGCCTCCATGTCGGGATCGGTGATGCCGGCGCGGGTATAGATCGCCGCCAGCTGGCGGGCGTACTCATCGGCCTTGGCGCGCTCCGCAGTGGAGCGCTCGCCCGGAGCCCGAAGCTGGGCCAGCTGGGCGTCCAGTAGCTCGATCCGGGTGCGCACCTGCTGGGCCTGGCGCTCCGCCTCGCAGCTGGCGACAAAGTCGCGCGCGGCGCCCAACGCCTCCCGCCGGTCGAACCCGAGCCGGTCGAGCAAGCTGTGAAGTTGCTGCCGGAGCGATTCCCGCCGTTGGTCCATCTCGGTTTCGGCCCGCGTCGCCTCCTGCGAGCGCTGGCTCGCGGCGTTCCAGGCCTGGCTGTCGTAGGCCAGCGACTCCACGTCTCTGGCGGTTTCCTCGACCGCCTCCTCGGTGGGGGCCGGCTGGGGCAGTCCCCAGGATCCGACCAGCTCGCGCAAGCTTCGACCGGCGCTCTGTGCGCGCTCTTCCAACTCGGTGGCCTGCCGGTCGAGCTCCAGGCGGGTCGCGTCGTAACGGACCTTCTGGAGGTGCTCGACGAGCGCCTGCTGCAGCTCACCCGAGCTGCGAACGCCCCACGGCTGCAGGATCTCCCGGCGCTTGACGCGGGCCTCATCTTTGGACCGTAGGCGGCGATCGACCTCGCGGACGGCAGCACCGCGGACCCAAATGCCGATGCCCGTCGATAACACGCCCATGCCGAGCAGGAAGAAGGCCGCGCCAGCGAGTGGCAGGGGCATCCCGCCCTGGAGCGCGTCGAGACGCTGGAGAAGGCGATCAGTGATGAGCGGACGCGCCAGGAGGATCACACGCGCTTTGCCATGTTTCCGCTGGACCGCCAGTCGGAAGTCCAGGAGCTGCGCAGCCACCTGCGCGCTACCCGCG
>WNFC01006959.1_pt1 | contig 13934 bp, 7 predicted proteins | sample 5400541 | NCBI WGS metagenome assembly WNFC01 (sample SAMN13153342, study PRJNA577476) | soil metagenome | isolation source: 120 cm saprolite under Douglas fir tree site 2 hole 2 replicate 1 | place: USA:California | collected 2015-04-18
CTGGTCATCTTCGCGATCGCGTCGATGAGCGTGTACGGCATCGTGCTCGCCGGATGGAGCTCCAACAGCAAGTACTCGCTGCTCGGCGGCCTCCGATCGTCGGCCCAGATGATCAGCTACGAGCTGTCGTACGGGCTCGCGCTCGCCGCCGTCGTGATGCTCGCGGGCTCGATGTCGCTGCGCGAGATCGTGGTGAACCAGTCGGGCTACTGGGGGCACGTGATCCCGCGGTGGTACGTCTTCCTGCAGCCGCTCGGGTTCCTGATTTACATGACCGCGGGAGTGGCCGAGACCAACCGCGCCCCGTTCGACTTCCCGGAAGCGGAGCAGGAGCTCGTCGCCGGATACCACACGGAGTACAGCAGCATGAGCTTTGCGCTGTTCTTCATGGCCGAGTACATCAACATGGTCACCGTCTCGGCGGTGGCGACCAGCCTGTTTCTCGGCGGCTGGCTCGGCCCCTTCCTGCCCGAGTGGCTCGGGTGGATCTGGTTCCTGATCAAGGTCCTCCTCCTCCTGTTCTTCTACGTGTGGATGCGGTGGACGCTGCCGCGCTACCGCTACGACCAGTTGATGGAGTTCGGATGGAAGTACCTGTTGCCGGCGGCGGTGGTGAACCTGATCGCGACCGCCGCGCTGGTGATTTGGCTTGGGTAGGGTTGGCCTGGTCTTCCGGCCGGGCGTGATTGTATGGATCTAATCGCTTTCTACATCTTCGCGGGCGTCGCCGTGCTCGCGTCGCTCGGCGTCGTGGCGCAGCGCAACCCGATGCACAGCGTGCTGCTGCTCATCGTGTCGTTCGGCGGGCTGGCCGGGCTGTACGTCCTGGTCGACGCGCCGTTCACCGCGGTGACCCAGATCATCATCTACGCCGGCGCGATCATGGTCCTCTTCCTGTTCGTCGTCATGCTGCTGAACGCGCACACGGAGGACGAGGTCATTCCGATCGCGCTCGGGCCGCACGCGATGAAGCTCGGCGCGCTCTTCTCGGTAGTGCTGGCCCTCGAGCTGGCCGTGGGCCTCTCGAAGATCGGCTTCTCCTGGTTCAACACGAACGACGCCGCCCGGTCGGCGGTGAGCGACGTCGGGCGGATCGGCGCGGCGCTGTTCACGACGCACGCATTCGCCTTCGAAGTGACGTCGATCCTGATTCTCGTGGCGATGGTGGGAGCGGTCGTCATCGCCGGCAAGCCCCGGAGCGAGCCCTGACATGCTGTCGTTGAACCACTACCTGATCCTGTCGGGCGTCCTGTTCTCAATCGGGACGGCCGGCGTGTTCCTGCGCCGCAATCTGATCACGATCCTGCTGTCGATCGAGATCATGCTGAACGCGGTGAACGTCACGTTCGTCGCCGCGGGGCGGTACAACGCCACCGTCGACGGGCAGATCATCGTGTTCTTCGTCATGACCGTCGCCGCCGCCGAGGCCGCGGTCGGCCTGGCGCTGGTCATCGCGCTCTTCCGGCACCGGGAGACCTTGAGTCCCGATGCGTTGACCATGCTCAAGTGGTAGGGGCTGTTCCGTTACCGACATGTTGTTGCTGATACCGCTCCTGCCGTTCGCGGGCTTCCTGATCCTGGGCTCGTTCGCGGTCTCCGTCCTGTCGGTCTGGACGATGCTCCAGACGCCCGGCTCGCCGTGGATCGAAGGGACGTATTACCGGTGGATCGCGTCGGGCGACCTGCAAATCCCCCTGCAGTTCCGGCTCGATCACCTGTCCGCGGTCATGATTCTGGTGATCACCGGCATCGGGTCGCTGATCCACATCTACTCGACCGCCTACATGCACGACGAGAGCGACAGCGAATACGCGCGCTACTTCTCCGACCTCAACCTGTTCGCCGCGTTCATGCTCGTCCTGGTGCTCGGCTCGAGCTTCCCGGTGATGTTCGTCGGCTGGGAAGGCGTCGGGCTGTGCTCGTACCTGCTCATCGGCTTCTGGTTCCGGAAGAAGTCCGCGGGCGACGCCGGCAAGAAAGCCTTCATCGTCAACCGCATCGGCGATTTCGGATTCATCCTCGGCACGCTGATGCTGTTCAGGCTGTTCGGCTCGCTCGACTTCCAGCAGGTGGCGGCGAGCGTGGCGTCCCGCCCGGTGGAGCATTCAATCGGCGCCGTCACGATCGCCACGCTTCTGCTGTTCCTCGGCGCAACCGGCAAGTCGGCGCAGATTCCGCTCTTCACGTGGTTGCCCGACGCGATGGAAGGCCCGACCCCGGTCTCGGCGCTCATCCATGCGGCGACGATGGTGACGGCGGGCGTCTACATGATCGGCCGCAACGCCGTGCTGTTCCAGCATGCGCCCATCACGCTCGCGGTCGTCGCGGGCATCGGCATCGCGACCGCGCTGATGGCGGGCACCATCGGGCTGGTGCAGAACGACATCAAGCGCGTGCTCGCCTACTCGACCGTCTCGCAGCTCGGCTACATGTTCCTGGCGATGGGGGTCAGCGCCTTTGCCGCCGGCATCTTTCATCTCTACACGCACGCGTTCTTCAAGGCGCTGCTGTTCCTGGGCTCCGGCGCCGTCATTCACGCGCTCCACGGCGAGCAGGACATCCGCAACATGGGTGGGCTGAAGAAGGACTTGCCGATCACCTACTGGACGTTCCTGATTGGCGCGATCGCGATTGCCGGCGTGCCGCCGTTCGCCGGGTTCTTCAGCAAGGACGAGATCCTCTTCAAGACCTTCGCCAACGGCCACCGGATCATGTGGGCGATCGGCGTCGTCACCGCCTTCCTGACGGCCACCTACATGTTCCGCCTCGTATTCCTGACGTTCTTCGGCCCGCCTTCGCCCGCACGGCGCGGCGGGGCTCCGGCGGGGCAGGCGAGCCAGGGACACAGGACCGAGGGACACGGGACCCAGGGACACATACATGACGCGCCGCCGGCGATGGCGCTTGCCCTGATCGTGCTGGCAGCCGGATCGATCCTCGCGGGTTTCGTGGGCGTACCGCACGCGCTTGGCGGCAGCAACCGGATCGAACGATTCCTCGAGCCGTCGTTCGAGGCGCACGCGATGGCGCCGGCGACCGAATTCCAGGTGGTCGAAGGACGTGCCGGTGACGCCGTCGCCGGAACGGAACCGGCGGCGGGCCGTGAAGGCGCCGGCGAGCCCAACGAGTTTCTGCTGATGGGAATCTCCATCGGCGCCGCGGCCGCCGGGATAGGTCTCGCGATGTACTTCTGGCTGGCGAATCGCGCCGCCTCCGAGCGGATCGCGCGGACCACCGGTGGTCTCTACCGGCTGCTGCTCAACAAGTACTACATCGACGAGCTGTATGACGCCGTCATCGTGCGGCCGATCCAGGGGTTGTCGACGACGGTGTTGTGGAAGTGGACCGACGCGGCCCTGATCGACGGGTCGGTGAACGGCGTCGGCAAGGCGGTGCAGGCCACGAGCTCGCAGCTGCGCCGGCTGCAGTCGGGGTCGGTTCGCGCCTATGCCGCGTCGCTCTTCCTCGGGGTGGTGTTGATTTTGGGTTGGTACTTATTGAGGTAGTGGAGCCAAGCTCCAGCCTCTGACTGAAGATGCTTCTTTCAACCATCGTCTTTCTGCCGCTGGTCGGCGCGCTGCTGGTCATGCTGGCTGGCGGCCGCGGCGATCGGCCCGAGCGCGAGGGGACGGTGCGGGCCGTGGCGCTCGCCGTGTCGCTCGCCGCCTTCGCGGCGACGCTGTTCCTGTGGTGGCGCTTCAACCCCCTGGAACCGGACTTCCAGCTCGTCGAGAACCGGGTCTGGCTGCCGAAGTTCGGCATCTCGTACCACCTCGGGGTCGACGGCATCAGCCTCTTCCTCATCGTCCTGACGGGCTTCCTGACGCCGCTCGCGCTGCTGACGTCGTGGCAGTCGGTCCACAAATCGGTGAAGCTGTTCTCGTTCTTCCTGCTGGCGCTCGAGAGCGCGATGCTCGGCGTCTTCGTGTCGATCGACCTGTTCCTCTTCTACATCTTCTGGGACGCGGTCCTCATTCCGATGTATTTCCTGATCGGGATCTGGGGCTACGAGCGGCGCATCTACGCGGCGGTCAAGTTCATCCTCTACACGATGGTCGGCAGCATCCTGATGCTGATCGCGATCATCGGCCTCAGCTACGCGCACGCGGCGGCGTCGGGGACGCCGAGCTTCAACCTGCTCGATTTCTACGGGACGACGCTCTCGTGGCCGATGGAGAAGTGGTTCTTCCTGGCCTTCACGCTGGCGTTCGTGATCAAGGTCCCGCTGTTCCCGTTCCACACCTGGCTGCCCGATGCGCACGTCGAGGCGCCGACCGCCGGGTCCGTCATCCTCGCGGGCGTGATGCTGAAGATGGGCACCTACGGCCTGCTGCGCTTCGCGTTTCCGCTGTTCCCCAACGCCGCGCACCTCTATGCGCCGTATATCGCGGGGCTGGCGGTCATCGGCATCATCTACGGCGCGCTCGTGGCGATGGTGCAGCCGGATCTGAAGAAGCTGGTTGCGTATTCCAGCGTCAGCCATCTCGGCTTCGTCGTCCTCGGGCTGTGCGCGCTGAACGTCAACGGCGTGCAGGGCGCGGTCTACCAGATGCTCAACCACGGCGTAAGCACCGGTGGGCTCTTCATCATCGTCGGCATGCTGTCGGACCGGCGGCACACGAGGCTCATCTCGGAGTTCGGCGGACTCAAGGCGGTCATGCCGCGCCTGGTCGCCTGCTTTCTGCTGGTCACGCTCTCCTCGATCGCGCTCCCTGGGACGAACGGATTCATCGGCGAATTCCTGATCCTGCTCGGCAGCTACCTGGCGTTCCCGCGCCTTACCGTCTTCGCGGCCACCGGTGTCATCCTCTCCGCGGTCTACATGCTCTGGATGTTCCAGCGCGTCAACTACGGCGAGGTGACGAACGAGAAGAACCGGAACCTCCCGGACCTCACCGTCCGTGAATGGGCCCTGATGATTCCGACGATTGCCCTCGCGATCCTGATGGGCGTCGCGCCCGGCTTCTTTCTGAAACCGATGGAACCGTCGGTCATCCGGTTGCTCGATCGCATCAACGGCGTGCATTCGGCCGCCCTGACGCCAGACCTGAAGAGCGGGCCTGCGGGTGGAGGTGGACGATGAGCTCGTTTGCCGCCACGATCCCGATCCTGATCGTCGTCCTCTCGGCCGTCGTCGCGCTGCTGGCCGAGGCCATTCGCCGTCCGGGCGAGCGGATGTACCTCGCCGGCTTAGGCCTGATTGGCCTGGTCGGCGCCCTGATCGCGTCGTGCGTCCTGTGGGACACCGACGCCGTCAGTTTCGGCGTCGTCCGCGCCGACAACTTCTCGCTGTTCATCAACATCGTCCTCTGCCTCATCGGCATTCTGACGATGGTGTTTGCAAACGACGTGGTGGAGCGCGAGGGGCTGCCCGCCGGGGAGTACTACGCGCTGACGCTGTTCGGGATCAGCGGGATGATGCTGATGGCGGCCGCCACGGACCTGCTGGTCATCTTCCTGGCGCTCGAGGTGCTGTCGTTATCGGTATACGTGCTGACGGGGCTGCGCCGCTCGAGCGCGGCGGGCGCCGAGGCGGCCTTCAAGTACTTCCTGCTGGGCTCCTTTTCGAGCGCGTTCTTCCTCTACGGGATTGCGTTCGCGTTCACGATCGCCGGCTCGACGCGGCTGGACGTGGTCGGGACCGCCATTGCGTCGGCGCCGAACACCACGCTGGCGCTGCTCGCCGTCGGCCTCCTCGCCATCGGCTTCTGTTTCAAGGTCTCGGCCGTCCCGTTCCACATGTGGACGCCGGACGCGTATGAAGGGGCGCCGACGATTGTCACGGCGTTCATGTCCACGGCGGTGAAGGCGGCGGCATTCGGCGCGTTCGTGCGCGTGTTCCTCTCCGCGCTCGAGCCGATGCAGGGGCAGTGGATGCCGGTGCTCGGCGTGATCGCGGGGGCCACGATGATCCTCGGCGCGGTGGTCGGGGTGCTGCAGAACAACGTGAAGCGCATGCTCGCGTATTCGAGCATCGGCCACGCGGGATACCTGCTGCTCGGCATCGTCGCGGCCAACTCCGCCGGAAAGGGGGCCGTCCTCTTCTACCTGCTGGCCTACGCGGTGGCCAACATGGGGGCGCTCGGCATCGTCGCGCTGCTCGGGACCGCGGCGCACCCGCACGACCAGCTGCGCGACTTCGCCGGCCTGTGGAAGTCGCGTCCGGGCCTGGCCGGCCTCATGACGGTATTCCTGCTGTCGCTCGGCGGCTTCCCGCCGACGGCCGGCTTCATCGCGAAGTGGTACATTTTTTCGGCCGCCGTCCAGGAAGGGCACTACTGGCTGGCGATTATCGGCGTCCTCTCGAGCGTCGTGTCGGTCTTCTTCTACCTGCGGATCGTCGTGATGATGTACATGACGGAAGAGCCGGCCGCCCCGGCGCGCCCCGCGATCTCCGGCCCCGCCATGGTGGCGCTCGCCTTCGCCGTGATCGCGACGTTCTACCTCGGCATGCTCCCCAATCGCGTGCTCGAGTACGCGATGCAGTCGATTCAGACCATCTTTTGATTTGGTGATCGCCGTAACCCGGGCCGTTCCACTGAGCATCAATCGGTGCGAATTGACGCACCTGTCGCGCGCGCCGATCGACTACGCGCGGGCGGTGAGGGAACATGCCGCGTACGAGGCGGCGCTGGCCGGCCTCGGATGCCGCGTCGAGCGGCTGCCTGAGGCGCCGGACCTTCCCGACTCGGTCTTCGTCGAGGACGCGGCGGTGGTGTTCGACGAACTGGCAGTGATGGCGCGGCCCGGCGCCCGGTCACGCCGGCCTGAAGTCGCGGCTATGGCGGCGGCGCTCGGTCCTCATCGTCCCCTCGCGTTCGTCGAGGCCCCGGGGACGCTGGACGGTGGTGATGTGCTCGTGACGCCGGGGAAAGTGTTCGTCGGGATCTCGGGACGTACGAACGAGGACGGCAGGCGCCAGCTGGCGGCGTTCGTGGCGCCGTACGGCTTCGAGGTGATCGCCGTGCCAGTCAGCGGCTGTCTGCACCTGAAGTCGGCGGTGACTGTTGCCCGCCTTCGCCAAGGCTCCGGCGCGGCAGGCCACCGCCTTCGCCAAGGCTCCGGCGCGGCAGGCCACCTCTCTCGCCAAGGCTCCGGCCGGGCGGGCCGAGAAACAACGCTCGTGATCAACCCCGGCTGGGCGGAGGTACGCCACTTCGAGGAGTTCGATCTGATCGAAGTGGACCCGTCCGAGCCCGCGGCGGCGAACGTGCTGCGGATCGGCGAGCACGTGATCTGCGCCGAGGAGCATCCGAAGACGCGGCGCCGCCTCGACGCGCACGGACTCGTCACGCAGTCCGTCCCTGCGGGCGAATTGGCGAAGGCCGAGGGGGGCGTCACATGCTGCTCGGTGATGGTATCCATCACCGCGACGAGCCGCGTTTGATTCGAGCAGCGTTTGATTCTTGACGCACAGCTCCAGGCGCGATACCGTTTCGCGGCATACCAGCTGTATACCGGTTCATCTCGCCAAACTCATTTGAGAAACCATGCGCGCGATCCGGCGCGAGGCGCGTGCAAGGAGCAATTCATGACTCGTGGTGTGCGGAGGCTGTTCGTTTGTGCCTTCCTCCCTCTTGCGGTTCTGGCCCTCGGGGTTCCCGCGGTCTCCGCCCAGGGCGGCGCGACGTCGTCGCTCGCGGGCACCGTCACCGATGCGTCGGGCGCCGTGATTCCCGGCGCCAGCGTGACGGTGAAGAAGATGGACACGGGACTCACGTCCGAGGCGGTAACCAACACGGAAGGGCAGTTCACGGTTCCCGCGCTCAACGCCGGAACCTACGCGGTGACGGTCACCCTGTCCGGCTTCAAGACGGTGACGTTGAACAACGTCGTGGTGAACGCAGGCGTTCCCGCGGGCGTCAAGGTCACGCTCGAAGTCGGCGGCGTGGAGGAGCAGGTCGTCGTGCAGGCCGGCGCCGAAGTGGTCAACACCCAGTCGTCGACGGTCGCCAAGACGATCAACGTGAAACAGATCATGAGTCTGCCGCTCACCAGCCGCAGCGCGCTCGACTTCGTCGTGAACCTGCCGGGCGTGAACACTCCCGGCACGGCGCGCCAATCGACGGTCAACGGCCTGCCGCAGGGGGCGATCAACATCACTCTCGACGGCGTCAGCATCCAGGACAATTTCCTCAAGACGACGGACGCCTTCTTCGCGCGGGTCTCGCCCCGCCTCGATGCGATTGAAGAAGTCACCGTGACCTCCGCCGCCAACGGCGCGGACAGCGCCGGCCAGGGCGCCGTGAACATCCGCTTCGTCACGAAGTCGGGGACGAACACGTTCAAGGGGAACGCGTTTTACACCTATCAGAGCGACAAGTTCAACGCGAACACGTTTTTCAACAACCGCAACCTGCTGCCCGATCCCAAGACCGGACACGCGCCGAAGGGGCAATTGCTCGTAAAGCAGCCCGGCTTCAACGCCGGCGGCGCCATCGTGATTCCAGGCGTCTGGGACGGACACGACAAGGCCTTCTTCTTCTTCAACTACGAAGAGAGCCGTTCGCCGAGCCTGATTACCCGAAGCCGCACGATCCTGAGCCAGGAGGGCGCGCAGGGTCTCTATTCGTACAACGCGGCCACCGGGACGCAAACCGTCAACCTGCTCGCCGTTGCCGCGGCGAGGGGCCAGACGGCCACGCTCGATCCGACGATGGCGAAGCTGCTGAGCGATATCCGTGCCGCGAGCGGTCAGGGATCCATCGTCAACGGGACGGACCCGCTTCTGCAGACCGCGACCTTCCAGGTCGACAGCAACAACTACACGCCGTACCCGCTGGGCCGCATCGACTACAACGTCTCGAAGAACCACCGGTTGACGGGGTCGTTCAACTACAACCACATCAACTCGACGCCGGACACGACCAACTCGCGCGAGCCGTTCTTCCCCGGCTTTCCCAACACCGGCAGCCAGCAGTCGGCGCGCTACACGACGTCGGAAACGCTGCGATCGACGCTCGGCGCGAACCTCGTAAACGAGTTCCACGCCGGTGGGTCCGGCGGCGCGACGCGTTTCTCGCCCGAGCTGGCGGCCTCGCTCTTCGGCGGCACTTCGATTGCCGACCAGGGCGGCTTCTATCTGAATTTCGGTAGCGGCTGTTGCGCGACCTCGCTCGCGAACGCCGGCGGGAGCGGCGCCTTCCAGGCGCGCGAAGCCTCGACCCGGGTCTACGAAGATCAGCTGAACTGGCTCCGCGGCAAGCACGCCATCAGCGTCGGCGGCGGCCTGACGCAGGCCAGGGTGTGGCTCGAGAATCATCAGGTCGTGCCCGAGGTGCGCTTCGGGCTGGTGACCGGCGACCCCGCGCTGAGCTTCATCACGGCGGCCAATCTTCCGGGCGCCTCGTCAACACAGGTCAGTAACGCCCAGGCGCTCTACGCGATGCTCACGGGACGCGTCACCCAGGTCATCGGCAACGCCCGCCTCGATGAGAAGACCGGCCAGTACACTTACCTGGGCGACGGCTTCCAGCGCGGCCGGATCAACCAGTGGGGGTTCTTCGCGCAGGACAACTGGCGCATCCGGAACAACGTGACGATCAACGCCGGCCTGCGGTACGAGCTCGCGCTGCCGTTCTACTCGACGAACAACAGCTACTCGACCGCCACGCTCGCGGACGAGTGCGGCGTCTCCGGCATTGGCGCCAGCGGCCAGTGCAACCTCTTCATGCCCGGCACGATCACGGGACGGAAGCCCGAGTACATCAATTATGGGAAGGGCGTGAAGGCGTTCAAGACCGACAAGAACAACTTCGCGCCGAGCCTTGGGCTGACCTGGCGCCCCGCGTTCGACCAGGGCATCGTCCGGCGCATCCTGGGCCAGGAAGGGGACACCGTGTTCTTCGCGTCGTACGCGATGGCCTACGAGCGGCAGGACATGAACCAGTACACGACTACGTTCAGCACCAACCCCGGCGTCGCGATTTCGGTCAATCGCAACGGGACGCTCGGTAATTTGAACAGCGACGGCCTCGGTATTCCTCTGCTGCTGCGCGACCGCAACCGTCTCGCGCCGCCGCCGTTCTCGACGACGCTGACGTATCCGCTGTCGCCGCAGATCACCGATTCCATCGACATTTTCAACCCGAACATCAAGACCCCGTACGCGCAGACCTGGACCGGCGGCATCCGCCGCAAGCTGTCGAACGACATCGGCCTCGAGGTCCGCTACGTCGGCACGCGCCACCTGCAGGGCTGGGACAAGTACGACCTCAACGAGCCGATGATCGTCGAGAACGGCTTCCTGAAGGAGTTCCGCCTGGCCCAGGCGAACCTCCAGGCCAACATCGCGGCCGGCCGCGGCAACACGTTCGCCTACACCGGCGTGCCCGGCACGTCCCCGCTGCCGATTTATCTCGCGTACTTCAGCGGGATCGCCTCCGCGCGCGCGGGCGACCCCGCGGTATACACGTCGTCGAGCTTCGGCAGCACGAACTTCACGAACCCGCTGGCCGTCTACAACCCGAACCCGTTCACGCCGGCCGGCACGAACGCGACGACCGGCCTCGAAGGGGATCCGATCCGCCGCGCCAACGCGATCGCGGCCGGAGTGCCGGTGAACTTCTTCCGGCTCAATCCCGACGTCGCCGTGGCGAACATCACCAGCAACAGCGGCTACACCAAGTACGACTCGCTGCAGATGGACGTCACGAAGCGGATGTCGCACGGGCTGCTGCTGCAGGGCAGCTACGTGTACGGCAATGCGTACGCGTCCACGCGCTACTCGCTGCGCGCCGGCCGCAAGGAGACGCTGCAGACGGGCAGCCCCGGAGGCATCACTCAGGCGCTGAAAGGCAACTGGGTGTACGAGCTGCCGTTCGGCAATGGCCGCGCGTTTTTCGGCAGCGCGAACGGCTGGCTGGACCGCCTCATCGGCGGGTGGGAGATGGACGGCGTCGTCCGCATCCAGAGCGGGCGCATGATCGACGTCGGCAACGTGCGGCTGGTCGGCATGTCCGCGAAGGATTTGAAGAAGGCGTTCGGCCAGTACGAATACGCGGCCACCGGGCTGAGCGCGACGGCCGTACCGAACATCTACAACCTCCCGCAGGACATTCTCGAGAACACGGTGCGGGCGTTCAGCGTGAGCGCGACCTCCGCGACCGGCTATGGCAGCCTCGGCGCCCCGACGGGCCGCTACATGAAGCCGGCGAACGGGCCCGACTGCATCGAGTCGGTCTCGAACGCGTACGGGGACTGCGGCGTCCGCAGCCTCGTGGTCACGGGCCCGAAGTATCAGCGCTGGGACATCAGCGCGGTCAAGCGCACGCGGATCGTGGGCCGGACGATGTTCGAGTTCCGGGCCGACATGATCAATGCGTTCAACCATCCGAACTTCATTCCGGTGTTTCCTTCGCTCGTAAACGTCACGAACGGGGACAATTACCGGGTGGGCGGGCTCCAGGAGAACGGCAACCGGACGATTCAAATCGTCACGCGTTTCAGCTGGTGATCTGGGGTCAGGTCTGCGATCGCATCCCCGTTTGGGGTCAGGTCTGACAGTGATGGTTCGGAGTGACCGGGTCTCTTGGCCGCCATCACTGTCAGACCTGACCCCACCCTCTACTTGACGCCGGGGCGGGGCCGCTGTAGCGTGCGCAGAACGCGGGATTTGTGCGGTCGTCAATTGCGCCGGGAGGGGCCGATTGACGGCAATCCGTGATGAATCCTTTACGGATGTCCGCGTGTATACACCCTGAATCCAGTGCCCTCCGGAAACCGTTGTCTGCGGAGCCATTGGCGCGCCGGTGCCGTGGCTCCGAGGATGGAGTTTAGTCAATGAATCGCAGTGTGTTCCGCGTCGGACTGTCGATCCTGCTGGCGGCCTTGTTCTGCGCGATGAGCGCCGCGGCGTACGCCCAAGGCTCCACTACCCAGACGCTCTCGGGCACCGTCGTCGATTCCAGCGGCGCCGTCATTCCTGGCGCCGACGTCGCCGCCAAGCATTCGGGCACGGGCGTCGTCACCAACGCCGTCTCGAACACGGAAGGCGCCTTTGCGATGCCCAGCCTTCGCATCGGCAACTACACCGTCACCGTGACGCTGCAGGGCTTCAAGACGGCGGTCATCCAGAACGTGGTGATCACCTCGGCGGCCCCGGCCAACGTCAAGGCGACCCTAGAAGTCGGCGGCGTGTCGGAACAGGTGACAGTGTCGTCGTCGTCCGAGATCGTGCAGACGCAATCGTCGACGGTGGCGCAGACGATCAACACGACGCAGATTTCGAAGCTGCCGCTGACCAGCCGCAGCGCGATGGACTTCGTCAACTTCCTGCCCGGGGTCACGACCGCCAACGGCAATCGCCAGGCGGTCATCAACGGCCTGCCGCGCGGGACGATCAACATCACGCTCGACGGCGTCAACGTGCAGGACAACACACTGCGGACGAGCGACGGGTTCTTCGCGATCGTCAGCCCGCGCCTCGACGCGATCGAAGAGGTCACGGTCTCGACCGCCGCGCAGGGCGCCGGCGACGCGGGACAGGGCGCCGTGCAGGTGAAGTTCGTGACCCGCAGCGGCACCAACGCGTTCACCGGCAGCGGCTATTACTACGGCCGCCGCGACTGGCTGAACGCGAACACCTGGTTCAACAATCGCAACGGCGTCGCGACGGCGAAGCTGCGGCAGAACCAGGCGGGCTTCCGCATCGGCGGCCCGATCGTGGTCCCCGGCTTCGACGGCCACAACCGGGCGTTCTTCTTCGTGAACTACGAGGAGCTGCGGCAGCCGAGCGACGTCACGCGCAACAACCGCATCGTGCTGAATCCGGCGGCGCAGGCCGGCAACTACAGCTATGTCACCGGCGGCCAGACGGTGACGGTCAACGTGCTGCAGCTCGCGGCCGCGAACGGTCAGACGGCGGCGATCGATCCGGTCGTCGGCAAGCTGCTCGCCGACATTCGATCCGCCGTCGCCAGCGGATCGCTCAGCGACGTCGATCCGAACCTGCAGCGGTTCGCGTTCAACGTGCCGGTGCAATCGCTGCGGCGCTATCCCACGTTCCGCCTCGATTACAACGTGACCAGCAAGCACCGCGCGTCGTTCGCCTACAACTATCAGAAGTTCACGGACTATCCGGACACGCTGAACAGCCGCGAGGTGTCGTTCCCCGGATTCCCGGTGGCGGCGGGCCAGAGCTCGGTCCGCCTCGGGTGGTCCGGATCCGTGCGTTCGACGCTCAGCGGCAACCTGGTCAACGAGGCACGCCTCGGCTACAGCGGCGCGCCCGTCAGCTTCTTCAGCGAGCTGAATCCCGCGATGTATACGGGATCCGTTGCGAACCAGGCGGGATTCCAGCTCAATTTCCCGTCGGTCGGCTCGGGCCTGACCAATCCCAGCGCCGGCGCGATACCGCAGTCGCGCAACGCCAACAGCCTGCTCGTCGAGGACACGCTGAACTGGCTGAAGGGTTCGCATAGCATCAGCCTCGGCGGATCGTTTACGCAGTACGACATCTGGGCCAAGAATTCGTCGCTGTTGCCGACCATCAACATCGGCATCCTGACGAACGATCCGGCTGCGCCGTTGTTCGGTGCGGCCAATCTGCCGGGCGCCTCGGCAGGGCAGCAGGCGGCGGCGTCCAACCTGTACGCGCTGTTGACCGGGCGCGTGTCCAGTACGTCGGCCGATGCCAGGCTCGACGGAGCGACCGGGAAGTACGTGTACGAAGGCACCAGCCTGCAGCGTGGCCGCCAGCGCGAGACCGGCGTGTTCGCGCAGGACGCGTGGCGGCTGCGCACGAACATGACGCTGAACCTCGGCGTTCGCTACGACATCCAGCTGCCGTTCTACCCGCTCAACAGCTTGTACTCGCAGGCGACCGTTGCGCAGGCGTGCGGTGTGTCGGGAACGGCGAACGACCATGCGTGCAATCTGTTCCAGCCCGGCAACATGCCGGGGACGTCTCCGACGTACTCGCAGTACAAGCAGGG
>WNFC01011494.1_pt1 | contig 13933 bp, 10 predicted proteins | sample 5400541 | NCBI WGS metagenome assembly WNFC01 (sample SAMN13153342, study PRJNA577476) | soil metagenome | isolation source: 120 cm saprolite under Douglas fir tree site 2 hole 2 replicate 1 | place: USA:California | collected 2015-04-18
CCTGAGCTGGTGGCTCGAGATGTAAGACATTGGCCAGCACCACCCGGTCGAAGCGCTGTGGCGGCAGCTCCACCTGATGGAAATCTCCAGCTAGGGTGAGGGTGCGGTCCGCCAGCCCCAGGTGTTCCGCTTGCAAACGGAACGCCGGGAGGACTCCGGGGAGATCGAGAGCAGTCACCCGTGCGTGTGGGGAATGCTCGGCCATCGCCAGGCTCCAGATGCCCGAACCTGCCCCGACATCCAGGATCTGCGTTGGGCTGCCTGCAAGGGTCGCGGCCAGCTGTCGTGCCCCCTCGGCAAAGACTTCGGCCAGACCTGAGACGATCCCGCTATAGGCAACCTCACGCGCGGCAGGCGGCCCATCCATCAGCGCGAGGCGTTCTCCATGCACCAGGAAGGCGGGCACCTGACTCCACAGGGCGCCGATGGCATCAAGACCTCCCAGCTGCTGCGCGTCGAGCTGCGAGAGTCCAGTCGAGGCAGCGTAGCGCCCGTGCTCGCAGTCGGCTACTCCCACCTGTGCCAGCACATCCAGGATGCGCTCGGTCGCCGTTGCATCGAGGCCGAGTTCCTCGGCATACCTGGCCGGGGTGGCAGAGCCATTGAGCAAAGCCTGCAACAGATGGCTCTGATAGGCGGCCACCACGGCTGCAGCCATGCCCCCAAGTTCAAACACGTCCATGGTCAGCTCGCTCAGCGGAAGGATCATTGGCCTGCCCCTGCCTGGATGTCCACCACGCCCTGGGTGCCGTCCACCAGCAGACGCGCCCCATCAGGGATGCGCGCGGTCGCATCGCCTGTCCCGACCACTGCTGGGATGCCGAACTCGCGTGCGACGACGGCGGTATGGCAGAGCACCCCTCCCCGATCCGTCACGATGGCGCCCAGCAGCGGCAGGAGCACATTGTAGCCCGAGGAGGTGAAAGGCGCGACGAGGATGTCGCCAGCCTCGATCTTTTCATAGTCGGCAGGACCATGGACGACGCGCGCCCGGCCTATATAGGTTCCCTGACTCACGCCCAGACCGAGGAGGCGCTTCTCCGTGGCCTGCGCTCGCTTCGCCGGGTCGGCATCCAGGTTCATCATGTAGGACATGAACGCCTTCATGGCGCGCTCCAGGGCGGGGGGAAGCACACCGTCGGGCGGTGGCGCATCCGGCTCGCCCAGCGTGTCTGGTGGTGTGACCTGGTTGAATACGCGGCGGGCTGCGGCGCGGCGCGCCAATTCAGCAGCCGACGGCGCTGTTCCCGGACCGCCGAGCAGGGCATCGATCTCGGTCTGTGTTGCCTCCAGCACGTGTTCGGGCTGCTCAATGAGGCCGCGTGCGACGAGCCGACTCCCCGCGGCCAGCAGAGCGCGGCGCACCAGACCAACCGGCCAGTACATGGCGAGCCCCACGTCCGCTTCCCGTAGCCCGAAAGCAAAACAGGCTTCTTCTAATAAGGCATCGTACTCGGCGCGCCGCGCCTCAGGGACGCGATGGCGGAGCTGCGCTGCGCTTTCTTCCGCAGTGGCCTTCTCCTGGTGCGTGGCCTGTCCCTCCACCCTCGCGATGATGCTGCCCAGCAGCACATGCGGCAGTTCGCGTAGGGTCAATTCACAGACATCCATGCCCGTGACCAGGCGATCTCCATAGTCATGCAGGTAGTCGGAAAGCCAGGCGGCGACGGCGGATGAAGCTTCCCGCAGGCGTTCCAGGCAGTCGGTCGCATTCGTCTGCCTGTCATGGAGAATCGAGAGGGCCACAGGTGAGCACTGCACCGCTTCGACGAGACGATCCAGCAGCGTCAAAGGAGCCATAGCCCCCTGTGCGCGTCCCCGCAGCACCTGCAAGGCCTCGGCAAGAGTAGCGCCCGTCCACACACAGGTACGCCACAGCCAGTCGCCCACCGGGAGTACGGCGACAGGGAGCAAGTTCACGTGAAGCTGGTACCCTTCGAAGAACGCTCTTCTCGTGGCATGGATGTGCTGGCGGAGCGCGGCATCGTCAAGCCCGGTCGGATCGACTGGTTGCAATGCCTGAAGCTGAGCGCGGAGTCGGGGCTCCAGTTCGTGCTGCCAGCGCGCCCGGTCGTGCCGCCATAGTTTGGTGGCGAATGCGAGAGCAGCGCGTTTCTTGCGATAGCGCAATTCTGGATGCAGCGCAAACAGGAGCCTGAGCAGGAACCGTGGGGGGGTTCCCCGCCTGCCTCGACCTGACTTTGCTGGAGCACCAGCGAAGCGCAGACGCTCGTAGAGATAGCCGTTCACCGCACCCACTTCGTAGCCCGCAACCAGCAGTCCGTAGTCACGAAAGCCCTGAAAGGTCTCTATGCTTGCTATTTCTGTAAGTGCTTCGATGAAGTACCCGGTTAATGCCTTTGGGAAATGCGAGTCGTCCAGTCGCCAGAAACCGGGGCCTGGTGCTTCCCATTGCAGGGTGGTCGTTGGTCCTGTGATCTGTTGCGTCACGGTCATCGTCTCCTCCTTCTGGCGTCTGGCTGTGGGTGACCTGCCGTCACCTGGCATCACGTTCTGGTTCTAGTCTAGCCAACTTCCGGCGAGAACGCATCGGCACAACAGGGTATTTTTGAGGAGCGCATGCAGCGTGACGAGGATGTTCTCTTCTAGGAGATGCCTAGGCATGGTCGGGAAGAGAGGAGGAGAGCAAGTGATGCTCGATGGCATAGTGTGTGGCCGCGACCCGCGAGGGAAGGCCCAGCTTGCTGTAGATGGCGCGGACATGGGCGTGGATGGTACGCGGGCTGATGACCAGGCGCTCGGCCATCTGGGCATTGGTGAGTCCCTGTGCCAGCAGGCGCAGCACCTCCACTTCGCGTGCGGTCAGGTCGCATGCCTGCGTGCGTGCAGCCGGGGCGCGCGCAGGTGAGGGCGGCAGCAGCTCGTCTGCGGGATGCTGGGAGAGCAGCGGCGCGCGAGCTGGAGCGGTGAGCGCTGCTTCGAGCGTCATCGTCTGCCCTTCTTGCCAGGCTGCTGCGAACTGGTCTTCGCCTACTGTCGCGCGGGTCGTCGCCACCGTGTAGTCATAGGCTGCCCGGAGGATGGGGTAAGGCGACACGCCCAGTGTCTTGAAGAGCGCCGCCGCAGCACCGAGCAACCGTGCCGCCCACACGACGTGTCCCTGGCTGGCGACGGCCGTCGCCAGCCGCTGCAGAACCTCAGCGATCCAAATCTTGTCTCCTACCTCGTGCAGGTGCGTCAGCGTTTCTGTATACAGCTGCTGTGCCTGGGCCACGTTTCCCTGAGCCAGCGCGAGTTCCGCCAGCCCAAAGAAGGCCCGACCGATGCCGCTTCGGTCTCCCAGGGCTCGCAGGGTCGGCAAGCCCTCCTGCATCAGTTGGTGTGCCGTTGCATGGTCCCCCTGAAGGAGGGCCAGCCCTCCTTGTATCTGCAACGTAAGAGCGACATTGCGCTGATCCCCAAGCGTCCGAAAGAGCGCCAGGCCTTCCTCACAGCAGGCGTGCGCGGCGCGATAGTCTTGCTGCAAAAGACACAGCCGTGCGAGGGCGTAGAGCGTGTCGGCAAGCTGCCACTGGTCGTCTTGTTCCCGCAGGATGGCCAGGCACTCCTCGTACAGCAGACGGGCCTCGCCAAAGGCGTGCTTGGACCGGGCAATCAAGGCCAGGCCGCTGAGCGCCGAGGCGATTCCCGGCCGATCTCCCAGTGCGCGGAACGCGGCCAGGCTCTCTTGGCAGTACCGGCTGGCTCGCTGATACTCCCCCTGGTAGTGCGCCAGGACGCCAGCGCCACCCAGGGCTTTTGCCCGCGCGGCACGAGTGGTGGGGGAATCCCGCTTCACAGCAGGGGCAGCGAGCGCCTGCTCGAGCCAGCGATGCCCTTCGCTGAGATAGCCACGCATCCACCAGAAACGCCACAGCGCCGCGGCCAGCCGCAAAGCGGAAAGCTGGTCCTGGCGCTCAAGCGACCAGCCCAGCGCCGCCCGCAGATTCTCGTGGTCCTGTTCCAAACGCTTGAGCCACGTGCCTTGCTCCGCACTGAGGAGGTGTGGTTCCGCTGCTTCCGCCAGGGCCAGATAGTAGCCGGCATGGGCAGCGGTGAGACGTGCGGTCTCCCCACTGGCATCCAGGCACGCCAGGCCATACTCACGAATGGTCTCCAGCATCACTAAGCGCGGCTCCTCTCCGGCGTGCTCCACCTGGGACAGGAAGCTGTTGTCCAGGAGGGAGGCCAGGCCATCCAGCACGCTCATCGTCACATCGCCCGCCACGGTGCAGACCGCCTCTGCTGCCGCAAGCTGGCAGCCACCCGCAAAGACGGAGAGGCGACGGCAAATGTCAGCGATAGTGGCGGCGTTGTCATCGGTGAGCGAGAAGCCGGGCTTGATGGCCGAGGCACGTTGCACAAAGAGTGCTACCGCCGCGTACTGCGCGAGTGCTCTGGCATCTGGCGGATACGTCGGGCTGGGTAGGGCCAGCGGTGAGACCGGGAATTCGTATTCACCAGGCAGGCGCAGGACCGTGCGGCTGGTCACGAGCGCCTTCACGGCGGGACATTTGGCCAGGAGTTCACCCACAAAGGGTGCAGCGCTGACAATCTGCTCGAAGTTGTCGAGCAGCAGCAGCAGGTGTTTCCTGTACAAGAAGCGTTCCAGGTGTTCCAGCAGCGGGGCCTGTTCGGGTTCTGGCAGGCCAAGCGCCTGGGCGAGCGTGGAACACACCAGGTCAGGATCACTGACCGAGGCCAGCGAGACAAAGCAGACGCCATCGGCAAACGTGTCTTGCAGGTGGGACGCGACCTGGACAGCCAGGCGCGTCTTGCCGACGCCACCTGGCCCCGTGAGCGTCAGGAGGCGGATCTCCTGACGCGCGAGCAGGGCAGAGATGGCCTGCACCTCCTGTTCGCGCCCAAGCAGTGAGGTCAGGTAGGTTGGGAGAGCAGCGCGTGTCCGCGAGAAAGCTCCTCTGAGAGAGGGAGGAGGAAGCTCGGCTGCCTGTTCTAATGGAGGTGTTGCCTCCTGGGAGAGAGAGGCACGGGAGGAGGGAACCGCAACAGTCTCCGCGTCCAAAGCGTTCTCATCGGTCGCAAGCCGGGCGGCTACCTGCTCTAAACGAGCAGGGGTGAGTTGAGTGGTCCGGCCAAGGTAGCGCTTGGCCATCTTCTCCCCAACTCGATGGTAGGCATACCAATAGCTCCCACCTGAACGGGTCTCCTGGCGGACGGTGAGGTGTCCGTGCTGACCGCTAAAGGTGAACGACGGGATGCTCGCCAGCCAGTCGCACCACGTGTGACTATCTGGAACCACCTCGAGCACCCGTTGGCTGCGCGTGTCATGAAGGGTGTAGGTGCCCTGCAAGAGGTCCCACCTGAGATGATACGGAGCTGCCTTCGGCATCGCAGGCTCGCTTCCTCCTGCCCGGTGTTACCCAGGCGTGTCTGTGTGCTACCCAAAACGTGCTCTGGGGGAAGTATACCTCTTGGGTAGCAAATGCACAAGCGGAGGGACACGAGCCCCCTCCCGCTCAATAACGACGAAGACTGGCAGATGGTGAGCTCCTCTTCCTCTCCTCACGGCTGGGCATCACTCAACGAAGACAAAGCCTCGTTGGTTTGCATGGCTTGCTCAGAAGTGAGGTCAGAGCGCTGGGCCAGAGCTTCGAGCATCTGCTTCCTGACAACGACTTGCCGCTTGGTCAACCCAGCAGAAGTGGTAGAGATGATGCACATAGAATCAGAGTCCAACGTAATGTATACCAGAGCATCCTCAACAGAGAGGTCAGGGCGCTGGGCCACTTCTAACAATGCCAGGATGCCCTGATCCCTCTCCTTTGATCGTAAGGGGCTCGCATAACAGAGGGCCGTCACCGCTTCCACGGATTGTTTCATGGTGATATTCGGCCAACGTGCTTGGGTCAAGAGCATCTGGACAGCCTGTTGCTTGTCTTGCGATCCCTTCGGACTGATTCTGTAGAGGGTGTGAGCCGCTTCGACGGCATCCCCAAAGGGGAGATCCCGCCGTTGTGCCCAGGTGAAAAGCAGTTGAGCAACATGCTGCCTTGCCTTTGACTGGAAAGGACTGCCCCAATAGACGGCGCAGAGGAGATCGGTGATATCATGAAAGGAGAAATGACGCTGATCCTCTACGCTCAAAAGCGCCTGGAGCGCCTCTTGCTTCTCTTTTGACTTGCGGCTGCGGCTGGTCGCGTCAAGTCCCTCGTCATCTTCGCTCACTTGTTGTGCCAAATGGCGACACGCCAGAGCGAGGTCGTGTTGGACGTTTTCATCCATCTCTTTCTCCAGCAGAGCTCCACAGGAAGGGGTGTCTGAGCGCTTGAAATGTGCTCTATCTCAGTAGAGTACAACAACGTTGTTCAGCATTCTCGAAAATCGCTATGGCGGCATATATTCGCTTATTCATCCATTTGTTGGATTTTACCCCATTGACGCAAGTACATGCTTTCACTACAATAGATGGGAGAAGTCGGACCATCACCTGAAATTCTTGCTCACTGGACGGACGAAGGGTTATTATGAAGCTATGACTCAACCGAAACAAAATAGCCCATCACAACTGAACCCCGCGCTTAGTCAACTTCAGCTATTGATAGGCGAGTGGAACGTCGAAGTATCTCATGCGTCATTTCTGCCTGACCCTCAAGCCACACAAACAGGGCGAGCTTCCTTTGAGTGGCTAGATGGTGCATTTATAGTGTTTCGTGATCATTCCCCCCCACAATCTACCTCGGTCATAGGCCGGAATGAAGCGCTTGATACCTATAGGATGCTCTACTACGATTCTCGAGGGGTTTCGAGAATCTATGACATGAGTTTCAGTGAAGGGGTGTGGAAACTCTGGCGTGAAGACCCAGATTTTTTTCAACGCTTCGAAGGGAAAATCAGCGACGACGGAAACTCGATAACAGGCTATTGGGAAATAGCAGCTGACGGTACCGAATGGAAGCACGACTTCGATATCACATACACGCGCTCTAGGCCTTGAGGAATTCAGCAGAAAATCCGAATGGAGCTACACGCTTCACTCTTTGGAAAGTGAAGCGTGTTTTGACTGGCTATGCGTCTTATTTCAGATGTTGCAGCCAGCTTGCGATCGCCTGCCCAATCTCATCAGGAGAGTCCTCCTGCAGATTATGAAACCCTTTCACGATCACCGTGCTTTGCGCGGGCCATCGGCTGCAAAACGCATGTTGGCTCGGTTGTGACCGGCCTGGATCGCCCTGAATGTAGAATTTGGGAATGGGACTGCGGGAAAGCCACTTCCCGTAGGCCGTGACGATCTCGGTCACCTCGGCTGGCTCGCCATCAATCGGAAGCTGGCGGGCGAAGGTCAGCGTGGGGCGGCGCCCTTCACCCGGTTCGGCAAACGGACGGCGATATTCGTTCATCTCTTCCTCCGTCAACGTGCGCACAACCGTCCTGGGAAGATTGAACTCGATGAAGGAGTTGTGTGCCAGCACCATCTGTTCGCCTGCTGGTGACCGCAACGCCTGAAAGGTTTGGCGTCCTGTTTGCGGGTACTCGCCCCAGGTGTATGGCTTGACCATCGCTTCCATATAGGCAATACCGCGCACCACGTCCGGGTGGCGATACGCCCAGTCGAAGCCCAGGGTCGATCCCCAGTCTTGCACCACAAAGGTGACCCGTTCACGGACGCCAAGCGCTTCGAGCAGCGCATCCAGAAAGCTTCGATGCTCGACGAAGGTAGAGGAGCCGGGGCCGCTCTCGGGCAGCTTCTGCGAATCGCCCATGCCGATGAGATCAGGGGCAATGCAGCGGCCAAGCGCCTCGACATAAGGAAGAATATTGCGCCAGAGGTAGGAGGAGGTAGGATTGCCATGCAGCAAGACAATGGGATCACCCTGCCCTTCATCTACATACGCCATCTCCAATCCCAGAACAGGTTTCCGCTTTTTTTGATAGGGAGATGCTGCGCTTATCATGGTGTTCTCTATTCCTTTCTGAAAGCTCACGATCATGTTGTTGACATGGAGCAATAGTGTTCGTATCTCTCTTCCTGAATGAAGAATGAGTATGGGAAGATGCATCTGCCCTGGACGACGGCTCTTGCTTGCTGGGATGGTTTTACTCCATATGCAGCGCTGTTCCTTCGGCTCAAGAATAGCATCTCTCTGTCGGAAACAGGTTGTCCTTTCTGCCAGAAATGTCCTGTCCTTTTGGATAGGGTTTTAGATCGCGAGCACGTTTCAAGCTAGCCCGAAACTTTGATCGTCAGTCTCAATCTTTGACGAAAACGCGGCATCCGCGAGAACGTTTGAACAACTGATATCAAATCCTGTTGATTCCTGCCGGAAATGGAGTGGCGAGGCTTGCCCTCGCCAGGTCCCAAACACACACGATGTAAACAAATTTGATATAAGAGCATGTTCTGAACCATGTTGCGCTGGTTGGGTAGGCTGTTGCGTCAGTCGGGTACATTTGTGGTATACAAGGATGTCAGCCATACCCGAGCGAAAGGAGGAAACGCATGTTCCAGGGAGGTCCACCCGGCCAGATCGTGATTTTGAACGGGACTCCGCGCTCCGGGAAGTCCAGCATTGCCACCATGATCCAGAACACGTTTGAGGGGGTATGGATGAATCTGGGGGTGGATCGGTTCAAGCAGATGACCCCCCAGCGCTACCAGCCTGGGATCGGGCTACGGCCTGGAGGTGAACGCCCCGACCTGGAGCCTCTGATTGTGATCCTGTATCGCGCCATGTATGAGACCATTGCTCTGCACAGCCGCTTGGGGCTCAATGTCGTGGTGGATGTCGGGCACCATGACGCCTATACTGTCCCACGGGGGATTCTCCCCACCTGTGCGAGGCTTCTGGAGGGCCTCCCGGTGCTGTTCGTGGGTGTGCGTTGCCCACTGGAGGTGGTCATGCAACGACGGCGCGCTACCTGGCCTGTCAGCGCCGCCGATGACGGCTCGGTGCCACAGGCGGTGAGCTTGTGGCAGCAGGCTGTCCATGTGCCAGGGATCTATGACCTGGAGGTCGATACCTCGGTGCTCAGTGCAGAGGAGTGTGCTGACGTGATCCGCCAGCGCCTCGAAGAGGGTCCACCACCATCGGCGATCCTTCGCCTCGCGGCCATGGCCACAGGAGAGGAGCGCTCGCCCAAATGACCCTCATTCGCGCGTCAGGTGCGATCGGCATCGATCCCGATGTGCCGCTGATACGGTCGAGCGATACGCCATCAGGCGCTTTGGCCTGGAGTCGCGCCTCCTGCCGAGCATCGGTGGCAGCGACGCGAGCATCGGCAGCGACCAGGGGATCGAAGCCGTCAACCTCGGTGTCGGCTCTAAGGACGTGCTCTCCAGCAACGTCTGGCGTGTGTGACGAACTCCGGGTCGTTTGTGGCGCCGGGTCACATCCCAGGTAGGAGAGATGCTGTGCTCAAATGTATCGGCTAGAATCTCCTGACCAAGTTTTACCCTTTCCTCCCATTGGGTGCTTTTCCACTTATCACCGCCAGGTTACTTAGAGCGTGTGCAGAAAGGCATCAATCAGGGATGTTTGTGAGCAAGCCTGGATACCATCAGTTTGCTCATCGCCAGATAGATGAACGCCTCGCTACTGGTGTGCGTGCCCTCAAAATCGCGTGAGAGCCGACGGCTGTGCGTGATCCAGGCATTCGTGCGTTCGATGAGCCATCTTCTGGGGACGATGTGAAAGCCTTTGGGAATGATCTTGTCCCAGTCCACCTTTGTTCCTATCGGGGCATACGTGCCTTTAATGCCAGTCCACGGATGATTGACGATTTCCACACGGACGCCCGTGTGGGGTACTGCCTCTCTCGATGGTGGATAATTCAGTCTTTTCTCCTAAGCGCTTGACCATCCCTATCGACCCTGCTTATCCTTATTAAGGAAGCTTCCCATGCTCCTCATTTTAAGCAAAGAGGATTCTTAATGAACCTTCATGTGTTCTTGTTCTTGTTCATTCTCTCTCTGGCACAGCTTTGTCATCTATACTGGTCCCATCATTGCTCTCTCCGCTCGAGAGCAGCAGCGAAGCTACGCACCAGGGTCCAACGTCTTCTCAAGCCACGCTCCCCTCTCGATTGCCCAGCCTGTCGCCTCTCCTCCCCCCTCTCTTCGTTTGTGGAGCCAACGCCTCTCCCTGTCCGACCCTGGCGTGAGATGAAAAGTCGCCGAGGCGCACCGAAGCGGGTGAACACAGAGGGCTTCGCCTGTCCCAACCGAGAGTGCTCCTACTCCGGCATCACAGACGCTCACATTCATGCGCCTCTTTGGGGATGGCAAGCATGGCCATGCCGAGCGGATCCAGACCTTTCGCTGTCAGGCCTGCCGCACCACGTTCAGTGCTCGATGCCACACTCCCTTGTATCGTTTGAAAACCACCTCTCAACACATCGGGATAGTGCTGTCTGCGCAGGCCTCAGGGCTGGACCCTTCCGCTGCCGAGCGTGTCTTCGGCTACCGACAAGCCACCATCGCCACCTGGCTGACGCGCGAGGGCCCGCATGCGCAAACCTTACACGAGCGCTCCTTCTGCCACCTCCAACTCCCGCACCTCCAGCTGGATGAACTGCGCACCAGGCTGCGCAGCTACAAACAGGTTCTCTGGCTGTGGCTGGCCATCGACCCCTGCACGAAGATTCTTCCCGTCCTCCATCTCGGCCCCCGCACGCAGGATATGGCGCATCTGCTCATCCACTCCTTGCGACGGATCCTGGCCGCCTTTCTGCCTTCCACTCTTCACGAGTGATGGCCTCAATGTGTACTTCTATGCGCCTCTCGGCCCATTTTGGACGGTGGCTTGAGGTGGGTCACCGAGGGCAGAAAGTACGTCGGTGGCAGGTGGCGGCGGGCCTGATCTACGGCCAGGTGAAAAAAAGCTACCGGCGGCGCAAGCTAGTACGGGTCACGCACATGATGCGCCTTGGGACACAGACAGATCTCAAAATCGCGAGGCCTCGGGATGGGCTTCTCTGGGCGATTGAACACCGCTTTTATCGAGCGGGTGAATCTGACTGTCCGCCATGGAGTGGCAGCTTTGGCGCGTCGCACGTGGTCCACGGCGAAGCCTGTCCCACACCTCCTAGCTCATCTCGAGTGGTGGCGAGCTTACTATCATGTTGTGCGTCCCCATGCATCGCTCCGGGTGACGCTTGGGCAGCCGCGAGAGCGAGGTGGCAAGTTGGTGGCACAACGCTACCGGCAACGTACCGAAGCTTTGGCAGCAGGGAGAACCAGCCGACAGTGGTCAACGCGGGAAGTCCTGTGCTATCTCTTGCCGCCAGTGCCATGCTTCACCATTTGAGCGTGAATGGAGCGAGCAGACATCCTGTGAAATGGCGGTGAGCGGCTTGGTGAAGATGAAAGCAGGAGCGGGAAGGGGAGTCTACAGGATGAAGTGGTCTACCTGTACAGCCGAATGGGGTAAAACCCATCCGAAATGAGTTCGCAGAACCTGTTCGAATTATCCACCATATCCCATGGCTATACCGCTGATATACTAGGTGTACGGCTTTAATTTACCCCAACAGTATGGTCAAGAAGCTGTTAAAAAGTGGCCTCCTGGCCATGCGCTTTGGTTGCAGGAACAGAAAGAATTTTTCAGACTATGTTATCCTCCTCGCGTATCTGAACTCCCGTTTTTATGAGAGCAAACCAGTCCACGACTTTATTCGGCGAGTCTGCAACTTTATTTTTCGTGGACAACGACTTTCTTTTTTTCACATTGCTACACCAAGCACGATGACGACCACCGAAGAAGGTCAGTAGTCATCACCGTGTTTGGTGCGAAACTTTATTTTACGCCTACAAACGAATGTATGCGCCAAATAAAGTCTTACACTTTCGGAGAGATCCTGAGCTGAAATGTATCGGCGAGAATCTCCTGACGAAGTTTTACACTTTCTACCGTTGGGTACATTTCCACTTATCACCGCCAGGTAGCTTAAAATAAAGATGTACACTGGTAGCAACATGGGATCCTTTAAGAGGCTAATGAATGCTCTATGTAGAGAGCGCCCGTCATTTTTCGAACGGATAACCTAAGTAGCCAGCACAGGGACTGAGCATTCGTCCCCGGCAGATGCCGGCGACGCAGCGTTCTGCGCATCAATAGGGAACAGGTTCACTTATACTGGCTGGTAATGTCGGTTTGCCGTCTCAGAGCCGGTCGAAAAGAATAGACCTGTGAAGAGCATTCTGTTGGAAAAGGAAGGACACCATGCAAACCGCACCAGCCGTTTTCTATGAAGACACAGCACGGCATGTGACCCTTACCACTCATAAGCAAGCTGTTGAACGCGCGATCCAGGTCATGCATACCCATATGCAAGAAGAACAGCGGGGCAAAAAGAGTCCGATAGAAGAAGTTTTTTTCTTTTCAGTCTGCTATGATGGTCAACTACGGACCTGGAAAGAAATAAGGTGAAGGTCTTCGAGTGTTTGAATATTCAGGCACTGAGTATAGTGAACTGGAAAGAATCAGGGTAATCAAGTCCCTGGCGTCACACCTCGTACATTCAATGGAGCTATGGAATGAACCTCATAAAAGCAAATAGATTGAGTCATAGAGAAGCGCTCACTGATGACCTCGCATCGACCACCGGGCGAAGCTCTGGGCGCTGGTTCGCGCTGATCGTCCTCTGCCTGGGCGCTTTGATGATCGTGCTCGACACGACCATTGTGAACGTCGCGCTCCCGTCGATCCGGCAGGATCTCGGTTTCTCCCAGATCTCGCTTGCCTGGGTGGTAAACGCCTATCTCCTCACCTTCGGCGGCTTCCTGCTGCTTGGCGGTCGTCTCGGTGATCTCTTCGGCCACCGCAAGCTCTTCCTGATCGGCATCACGCTCTTCACGCTGGCATCGTTCGCCTGTGGCATGGCGAGGACGCAAGGGTTCCTCGTCACGGCGCGGGCGATCCAGGGACTCGGCGGCGCTGTCGTCTCGGCGGTCGCCCTCTCGCTGATCATGAACCTGTTTACTGAGCCAGCCGAGCGGGCGAAGGCGATGGGATTCTTCGGCTTCGTTGCTGCCGGCGGGGGAAGCATCGGCGTACTGCTCGGTGGCGTTCTGACGAATGTGCTCAATTGGCACTGGGTCTTTCTCGTTAACCTGCCGGTAGGCGTCGCCGTGGTCGCACTCTCCCTCATCCTGCTGCCTCCCGGTCGCGGTCCCTCAACTGCCGCGCGCCTCGACATCGCAGGTGCCATCACCGTCACCGCGTCGCTCCTGCTTGCCGTCTATGCCATCGTCAATGGTAACCAGGTGGGTTGGACATCCGGCCAGACCATCGGTCTGCTCGTTGCTGCCGCAGTGCTGCTCGGGCTCTTCCTCGGTATCGAAGCGCGGGTACGCGCACCGCTCATGCCACTGAGCCTCTTCCGGCTGCGTAATGTGGCTACCGCCAACGTCATCGGCGTGCTCTGGACCGCCGCCATGTTCGCCTGGTTCTTCCTCTCTGCACTCTACCTCCAGCTCGTGCTCGGCTACCGCCCGCTCGAGGTCGGTCTGGCTTTCCTGCCAGCCAACATGATCATGGCCGCCTTCTCGCTGGGCCTCTCTGCTAAACTTGTCACTCGTTTCGGCATCAGGTTGCCAATCGTGGTGGGGCTGTTGCTGGCCGCAGTCGGCCTTGGCCTCTTCGCACGGGCACCGGTCGGTGGGAACTTTGCCACCGACGTGCTCCCAGGTATGATCCTGCTCGGACTCGGCGCAGGCATGGCTTTCAACCCAGTGCTGCTGGCCGCTCTAAATGACGTTACGCCGGAGGACTCCGGGCTTGCCTCAGGTGTCGTCAACACCTCGTTCATGATGGGTGGTGCGCTCGGTCTCGCCATCCTTGCCAGCCTCGCCACCGCTCGCACAAACGCCCTGTTGAGCACAGGACTCAACTACCTCCCCGCCATCAACGGCGGCTACCAGGTTGCATTTCTCGTCGCGGCTCTCTTCGCCGTCAGTGCGTCCGTGCTCGGC
>WNFC01039553.1_pt1 | contig 13933 bp, 16 predicted proteins | sample 5400541 | NCBI WGS metagenome assembly WNFC01 (sample SAMN13153342, study PRJNA577476) | soil metagenome | isolation source: 120 cm saprolite under Douglas fir tree site 2 hole 2 replicate 1 | place: USA:California | collected 2015-04-18
CCCGCACCACATCAAGTGCTCAGGGCTGCGTTCCCCGATAAAGTGTGCAAGGGCGTGTATGGCCGACAGCCTCTGGTTGCGAGTTGCGACGCTGCAGCCACGCTCTTCTTCGATGACCGCGAGGAACTTCCGTACAGCATCGGCGGATAAGTCCTCGACCTCCAGAACATCGACAGTTGTCCGCGACTGAAGCGCAAGCCGTGGAAGAAGCAGGCATAACGTGTCCCGATAACTGCGCTGGGTGTTCCGCGAAAGATTCCGCTCTGCAACCAGATGTTCCAGCAGGAAACGTCTGATCCAGGGGCCAAGAAGGGAGTCGTTCTTCATTGCTTGCCTCCTGGGGATGCGTAAAGTTCGAAGCGATGGCTCGCTTCGTCCAGGAGTTCCTTGGTCATCGTCAGATAGCGCGACGTTTCCCGAAGGCTTACGTGGCCCAGATAGGTCGCCAGGTGCGGAAGAAGACGCTGGACATTCTTTCCTTCTCGATACCAGGTCACAAGCCTTCGGACGGCAAACGTATGCCGGAAGTCATGAAGACGGGCTGATAGTAGAAACCGTCCGTGCGTTTCACGCCGGCTTCATATCGGATGCGTTTGAACGCCAGCTCTGCGGTCAGACGCGTGACAGGGCGTCCATCATAAGTGGCTAGAAACGAAGTGCTGGTTGAGGTGCCATGCTCTTTCCACTTCCTCTCGAAATAGCCTCGAAGGACGCCGGTGAGATCTGAGCTCACGGGTACCAGCCTTGTCTTATAGAACTTTGTTTCGCGCACCGTCAGGATCGCGTCATTCAGGTCCACATCCCGGTGCTGCAAGCGAAGTAGAGAAGAAGGATCAACGTCCTGATGGTGTATGGTTCAAGGTGCCAGTTCCCACGATGCCGATTGTCTACGACCCGGATCATCTTCTGCACTTCTTCCATGGAGTAGAGGTAAGGCCGGAACTGCCGCGGATTCTTTGGCTGGGAGAGCGGAAGCGGATTTCGTGTTGCATAACCGCGTGACAATGCGAACCGAAAGAACATTTTCAGGGCTGAGAACTTGTTGAACCACTCCGCAGTCACCGGTCGGCCAGCGTCAAGGAACCGGCGAACCGTCTCCGGACTTATGCCGTCGATTTCAACGGGTCCGGCCAAGCGCGCAAAAGCGGTCAGTTTGAGTGCCCGGTTCTTGTAGGTCATGCCGAGCGACTGCTTATAAAGGATGAACTCGTGGATGGCATCGGTGATCTTCACGCGACACCTCCCAGCCCGAGGTTGCCCACATCCCGCAGAGCCTGGATCTCTCCGATGCGGTAAAAAGGAGCGGCGCTTTGTTCACACTGCTGGATACAGTCAACGAGCGGTCTCACATCCAAGGCGGCGACTTCGCGCAGCCCCACCAGATCGACCTTGGCGTAGATTCGAGTAGCTGCTGCGGACATGTGTCCCAGGTGATCGCCCACCTCCTTCAGTGTCAGACCCTGGGCCAGAAGGTGCGTGGCACAAGCATGACGCAACACGTGCGAGCCATATCGCTTAAGCTTCAGGCCGAGCCTCTTTTGTAGCTTCCGAGTCATCGTGGAAAGAGCGCCAACCGAAACGGGCCGGTATGGTCGCCTGAGTGTCAGTAAGACTTCCCGGTGGAGACACCGGGGCCTCACCTTCTTCAGATACCGCAGAAGTGCATTCCCAACCTCGGTCGTCAGGGGATAAGTTTGGGCTTTCCTCTGTTTGGGACGGCGCACGGAGATTCTCTCTTCCGCCCAATCGATGTCCTCAAGACGCAGGCAACAGACTTCGCCAACGCGCAGGCCGTAGACCGAGCAAAGCAGGATCGCGCAGCGACTTCTGATCTGAACTGGCGACGTGCCGTTGACGCTGGCAACAGGCTTCTTCACCTCTTCCCACGCCGGCCCTTGCGGCAGATTTTCGTACGTGTAGACCCGGGGTGCGTCGATGGACTCGGCGATGCCCGCCGCGCACCAACCTCGACTGCTGGCATAGCGAAAAAACGAGCGCAGAGACTGTACATGGAACGAGACGGTGGTCCGCTTCCACCGGCCCGCCACGATACCGGTGAAGTACTTGGTAATCACCACCGGCGACACTGTGGACAGTGGCACGTCTTCTGCGACCAGCCAGCCTAAAAAGGGTTTCAGAGAACGTTCGCGGTTGACAATCGTAGCGTCGGCGAACCCTCTCTCGTGTTTGAGGAAGGTCAGGAACTGGTGCAGGTGGTGGTTGTAGGGTAACGACTCGCCTTGTGCAGCGTGTATTGATCGGGACATGTTGGTTCTCCTCACGAAAGAAAATCCATCAAGTATGCCCCTTGCCTTTCCACAACCCCGCGCGATAATGTCGCAACGTTATGCCCCTTCATGCGCGTGAAAAGATCGGAAGAAACGATCCCTGTCCCTGCGGTAGCGGCAAGAAGTACAAGCACTGCTGCCTGCCCGGCTATGCTCCATCTATTAACCACGTGTGGGCGCGGCAGCACGAAGAGTCGGACCGCCTGACGGGGAGATCACCAGGTTTGCCTTGCGTAAGTTCGGGGAACGGATCTATGAAGCGTGGCAAGACTTCAACATGCGTGACGTTCCGAAGCCGCTGGAAGAGGCTGCAGACGAACGTCAGATCTTCATGCCCTATTTCTTGTTCCAGTGGAATCCGGACGCTCGGCGGACCACCGCGCGCGGGCAGGGCGGCGTAGTGGCTCGCTGGTACATGCTGGAGAAGTCGAAGCAGCTAACCGCGATGCAACGGATGTTTTTGGAGCAGGCTACAACACAGCCGCTGAGCTTCTACGAGGTCGTTTGGAATGAACCCAGTGAGCGCATGAGGGTGTGGGATGTTCTGATTGGCGGAGAAACCGAAGTCATCGAGCGATCGGGGTCGCGACACCTGCGGCAGGGAGACCTGCTTTTTGCCCAGATCTGGCACCAGCCGGAACTTGCCGTGTTCGGCAGTATGGCTCCCATCTGCATTCCGCCGGACAAGAAGATCGAGGTTATCGAACTCCGAAAAACACTGAAGAAGAGAATCGCCAAACAGAATCGCTATCTGGCGCCGCACGACCTGTTGCGATATGCAGATCTGATTCGCGCCACCTACCTGGACATTCGGGACCGGCTATTCGCTCCGCCGGTGCTGTGCAATACGGACGGCGACCCGCTGCTGTTTCACACGCTGACGTTTCGGATCGAGTCGGCGGAAGCGGCGTTCGACGCGTTGGCCCCGCTCGCAGTGGGACATTCCCGTGAGGAGTTGCTCGACGATGCGGAACTGAGGGACGACGGGAAGCTGCGGAAGGTGGACATCGATTGGATCAAGGAAGGCAATCGTAAGTTTAAGACTTGGGACAACACCATCCTGGGCCACATCAAGATTTCCGAGGGACGTGTGATCGTGGAGGTGAACTCGGAGAATCGCGCCAAACGGATGCGCAAAGAAATTGAGAAACGACTCGGGACCTTGGCGACTCACGAGAGCACGCTCGCCCAAACGCTGGAACAGATGCGGAAGAATACGCCACAAGATGCAGAGGAAGCGGAATTGCACGATGCCGAGATGGAGGCGATGTTGGCCGATCCGGAAGCCAGGAAGTTCCTGCAAGCGACAATGCAGAAGCAAGTCGAAAGCTGGATTCATGAGAAGATCCCTGCGTTGGGCGGGCGCACGCCGCTGGAGGCTGTTCGTGATCCGGACGGCAAGGAAATGGTCGAAGCACTGCTTCTCGATTGGGAGCGCCGCGATGAAAGAGATGTTTCTCCGAATCAGATACGCCCTGACATTAGTGCGCTTCGCCGCCTGTTGAACCTGGCTCCCCAGGCATCCTGAGTCTCTCACCCTGACTCTGCTACTCCACAATTATGTGGCGCTGGTCTGCCGTGATCGACCCGTCTTTATGTGCGTCCCGAGGCGGACGCCACATAAATCTCTGCGCCACATAAGAAGTACATGTCATGCACGGTGCGGGCGAGGTGTTTGGGAGCTTCGAGTCTGCCCTCGACGAATGCCTCGTAGATGACCACCTTGGCGGTGACGTCCGTCAGTTCACTTTTCTGCCAGGCTTCCACTTGCTTTCGCATCGGCTCAAAGTTTCGCTGCATCCGGTCAACGCCAACTGAAAGGCAGTCTACGAGTGAGAACGACTTCGAGTGCTTCGCGAGCACGGGAGTGAACACGCCTGAGACAATATCTCCGAATTGACGTGGTCCTCGCCATATTGCTCCGAAAAATTCGGACCCAAGTACACACCGCTACCGTGTCAAGTAATTTCCCTTGAGCCTGCTGGGTTTCCTAGCAGAACCAGGAGCTGCCTGCACGGCTCTTCATCGTCAAACGTGGCCAGCGGTCAGCGCCAATTCGTGCAGTCGGTGGAACCCACGTCGACAATGGGGTCGATGTATGCGCGCCTGGTTGCATCGGGCGATGGCAAAATCGCCGCGTATCGGATGCGTCGCGGCCTGTACGCAATCTACATCGCCGACGGACTGCGTTGACACTTTAATCGTCGGGTTCCGTCGGTGCAATGCAGGGCCGCCCTGGGACCAAGTCCTGGTATTAAGGTAGGTCCCTACCAAGAAGCCAATCTCCAGCAGGCACGGGCGAGATGGACAGCTGTACCGTGCGCAGTACGGTTGTGGATCGCATCGTTGCCATCAAGTTCTGGCAATTTGAGCAAAAGGCCACCGTTCACATGCCAAGCCGGATATTTGCCGAGTAGTCGCCAAACCGAAAGCTATTTATACGCCGCATGTGAGATAATTCCCGCCGCTCTGTGGCGAGGCGCACACATGAAATATCTGCTGGTGAGTCTTCTTCTAGTGACGGTCGTTTGGGCGGAGAAAGTTCCAAACGAAGCTGATTATCCTACCGAGTACCAGGTCGTAACGACGAGTGCAATAAGTGGCGGCTTGATGCTTGGAAACTTCTGCACGATGGGTCTGAGGGACGAAACCCACACTTTCATCGTGCAAAAGAGAGGTCATGGTGGATATCACGTTTGGGATAGCAAAGCGATTTTTCACGGACGCCGGGAAAAGAGCGGAATCAGTTTACTAGTGCAGGATAAGGGCAAGCTGAAAATCGAACATTGGCCGATCGCCGGAACCGTGATGGCGAACTCAGCTATCACCCATTGAGACGCCGCCAACGCGCTCCTGAAGGTGGATACAAGGACACTAGCGGGTTTCTCAAGCGTCAGGCGGCGAGGTACAGGATTTTCGGCTACGACTCACACAACCGTGTAGTGGAAGAGCTGACCTGCGACAATGCCGAGATCGAATGGACTGTCCACGTCGCTAACAAGAAGGCGGCTTGGTATTGCTTCAACGTTGCGCTCGACATCCCCGAGGCAGTCCCCGTTCCACGTCGAAACGCAAATTTCGCGGGACCTGCACGTAATCGTCTAACCATTGATCCTGGGCCACGCTCCATCTCCGGAAGGAGCAAGCAGGGCAACGGCTATCAGTTTGATACCGGCATTTTCCTGGGACAGAACGTATATCTCGGCGAGCTTCGCACCGACGCGGACGGGGGACTGATCTTCCTTGGTGGCCGCGGCGTTTCCGCCACTCCCTTCCCCAACAACACGGCCATTGACTTTGCGAATAGTGACGGCTGGTATGACGACACATCGGATGGTCCAGTGAACGCGACGGTTACGCTGGGCGGCAAAACCATTCCGGTGGATCCGGCGTGGGTGGTGGTTGCGCCCCCCAATTACGCTCCCGAAGTCATCTCCATCCAAACCATGTACGACGTAATGGTCGACGCCTACCATGGTTGGTGGCTCCAACCTTTGGAAAAAGTCTCGTTCCGGGAGCACATCTATCCTATTCTCTTCCAGTTTTGCCAGGCCCAATGGGTCAATTATGGTTTTCATGTTCAGTTTGGCTGGGGAGCGCCGTATGACTTCCTGCGATCTTCCTACTTCGAAAGGTTGAGCAGCGACAAGGTCGAATACAAAGAGATCCGGCGGCAGCTTTTCAACATTTTTCGCGATCCCGATTACAAAATGCTGGATGTCCACGCCTGGCCGCAGGTGTACGGGGACAACATGAATGTGCCCGCGACAGACGCGCGTCAGTTCCTGGCACTTACCAAGACGCAGCACAACCTCCTGAAGCGCTGGGTTGAAGGCGACTTCATCTCCGATTTTGATCCCAAGCGGATTCCTCCCAACACCATCGATGAGCTTCCTCTTCAGGATCGTCCGGCAGTTCTCGATAAAGCCGCACTATATTTCTGCATGGGAGGCCCATTCCACCCAGGATGTGAGATGACGTGGCCGATGCGGCATCCCAGCATGTACTACGTACCCTTCCGAATTCGTCCTCGCGCGCCACACAACCCGGAACCAGACTATGGGGACCTGCTCACCCCCGCCGTCATCAGCAGCAGCGACGGACCGTTGTCGGCCAGTGGACCCGGTGACCTCACACGATGGATGGCGGTTCCGTGGCAAACTGATACCGCCAGTTGCCGGGCTGGATATGAGGCTGAATACGATCCCTACCTTCCAACCTTCTGGCCGGCCCGAGTCCCTAACCATGTTCTGGCTCAAACGGACTACGAAACCGTGATGAACCGCAAGTTGCCCTTACACGAGCGCATGCTTGCGTTCGCTACCCGTTCTCAGTGGTATCGAGGTCTGGAAGGCGCCTGGGTTGACCAGATCAATCAAATGATCGTTGATTTCTCCAAACTGGGAGTGGTGGAGCGAAGACCAGGTCCGGGAGACCGCGAGTTTCCTGATGTCATGCTAGTCGAGTCTCCGCCGGGCATCGGGCTGACCGCAGCTCGCGAGAAGAACAATGTTATTGGACATGTCGGGAAGAGGCGTCGGCATCACGACCGGCGCTGAGTTCGATCTGGTGGTCATCGGGGCTGGGCCGGCCGGATCAGCGGTCGCCATCACGGTCGCCCGGACCGGAGCCCGTGTGCTTTTGCTCGATCCCATCCTCGATCGCAACAGCGATCACAACAACGACCAGAGTTTCAAAGTCGGTGAGTCCTTGCCTCCGGCTGCAAACCCAATACTGCAGGCCCTGGGTGTTACTAGACAGTTCCTGGCCGCCAAACACAGCCTCTCCTGCGGAGTCCAATCATCGTGGGGAAGCCCGCGGTTGCGGAACTCAGACTTCATACGCGACCCGCGCGGGCATGGTTGGCATTTGGATCGGTTGAAGTTCGATGCCATGTTGCGCTCCTTAGCGTTAGCCCAGGGAACACAAATCGAAATACCCGCCCGGGTGATTCGCGCGGAGCGGACTTCAGAAGCGGTTTGGGAAATCACCTACCGCAACGATGCGGAGTCACGCGCCGTGCGGACACGATGGGTGGCTGACTGTACCGGCCGCCAGAGCTGGTTTGCAAGGCAGCAAGGGGCTCAGCGCATTCACGACGATCGCCTGGTCGCATTTGTTGGCATCTTCAGTTTGGCGGAACTCTATCGGACCGAACCGTCTAATACAGCAACTCTGATCGAATCCGTTCCGCACGGGTGGTGGTATACCGGGGCCCTACCCGGTGGCAGGCGGGTTGTCGTATACCTCACGGATGCCGATAGTGAGCAAGTCAAGCGAGCGTGTACTAAGGCCGGGTTCCTGTCATTGCTAGCCGAAACGCATCATGTTGCGCCGAGTGTTGAACATTATCGAACGAGCGAAGTCGCTCTCCAGGCCGCTCGGGCAAACAGTTCACGGCTGGACAGGTGCTGGGGCCCGGGATGGGTGGCGGCCGGAGATGCCAGCATGTCGTTTGATCCCCTTTCATCCCAGGGCATTTTCAATGCACTATACTCGGGGACGAAGGCAGGACAGGCACTACAGCATGGGATTCGGGGCGATCTCTCACTTCTTTCCAGCTATGAAGAGAGATTGCGAAAAATCTACAGCATCTACCTGTCCAGCCGAAACGTGTACTACGGCCTCGAGCGCCGGTGGCCTTCCAGTCGTTTTTGGCAACGGAGAAGGAGTGAGTACGCAGTAGCATAGGCGTTCTCCCAAGTTGGGGACTGTTGCGCGTCAGCTCGAGCACCGTAGCGGCTTTGCTGGACCTTGAACTTGGAACCTCCGAACTCACAACCCGCCGCGCCCCGCTCGCAACCTGCAAACAGGGTTGGCCACTATCAGATCCTCGAGAAGCTCGGTGCTGGCGGCATGGGAGAAGTGTACCGCGCCAAAGACGAGGTTCTGGGCCGGGATGTGGCGTTGAAGTTTCTCCACCCCGCCCTGTCCTCCGACGAAGCAGGCCGCAAACGACTGTTGCGCGAGGCCCGCACTGCTTCTTCCCTGAATCATCCCAATATCTGCACGATTTATGAAGTCGGCGAATCCGATGACACGACCTACATTGCGATGGAGTATCTGAAAGGCCGCACGTTGAGCAGCATGGTCCACGGCGAGCGGCTGACCGCCGATGATGTCTACCGTTACGGCCTGCAGATCGCTGATGCACTCGCCTATGCCCATACCCACGGCGTGGTTCATCGTGACCTGAAGAGCGCCAACGTAGTTGTAACCAAGGAAGGATATGTCAAGGTGCTCGACTTCGGTCTGGCCAAGAAGCGTGCAAACGCCGACACGGGAGAAACGCTGTCAGAGACCCTGACTGAGCAAGGGTCGATCGTGGGGACCATCCAGTACATGGCTCCTGAAGTCCTGCGGGGCGCAGAAGCCGACGCTCGGGTTGATGTTTGGGCGTTGGGCGTCATTCTTTATGAGATGTCGACCGGCAAGCTTCCCTTTGATGGCCGGACGCAGTTTGAAGTAACTTCCGCGATCTTGCGAGATCGTCCCACGCGGCTGCCGATCGAATTGCCTTCCCGCTTGCACACGGTCATCGCGCGTTGTCTGGCCAAAGATTCTGAAGAGCGTTACCAGAGTGCCGCGGGACCGGCTCCGCCTTGTGCCTCCTCGCTGGGCGTTGCTGTGGAAGCCGATCCTGCTTGCCGTTCTGAGTGTGGCTCTGTTGGGCGGCGCCGCTGCCTTCTGGTTCAGCCGCCCGCACCGGACGGCGATCACGTCAACTCAACCACAAATCGAGTCCCTGGCGGTTTTGCCGCTGATGAATCTTTCGGGAGATGCGCAACAGGAGTACTTGGTCGATGGCATGACGGAGATTCTGATCACCGATCTGGCCAAGATGGGATCGCTGAAGCGCGTGATCGCTCGAAATTCGGTGATGCAGTTCAAGCATTCAGACAAGCCACTCCAAGCAATCGCGGAACAGTTGCACGTAGATGCCCTGGTGACCGGGTCGGTTATGCGTGCTGGCAACCAATTGCGAGTTACCGCGCAGTTGATCGAGCCATCTACCAGCAACAATCTCTGGGCTCAGGAATACGATCGCGAAGTGACCGACGTCTTGAGCTTGCAGAACGACATAGCTCTGGCCATCGCGCGTGAAATAAAGATTAAGGTCACACCGGAGGAGCAGGCCGCCCTAAGCAACACTGCGACGGGGAATCCGGCAGCGCGCGAAACATATCTCAAGGCGAGATACTATTGGAATAAGAGGAATGCTGAAGCAGTCCAGACCGGGCTGAAGTACTTCGAGCAAGCAATTCGTGAAGATCCCAAATACGCTCCGGCTTATGCCGGGGTTGCCGACAGCTATATAGTTCTTGCGGATTTAGAAGCCCGGCCTTCGGCGCAGTCCCTTGTCAAAGCCAAGGCGGCCGCAACCAAGGCACTGCAGATTGACCCCAATCTGGCCGAAGGGCATGCATCGCTGGGTTCAGTTTACAGTTTCGATTATTCCACCCTGCGGGAGTCCGAACGCGAGTTCAAGCTGGCACTGCAGTTGAATCCGAACTATGCGACAGCCCTGCATTGGTATGCCATGGACCTGGTAATAGAAGGCCGTCTGGACGAGGCCCTGGCGATGTCGCAGCGCGCCCGAGAACTGGATCCTCTATCACTCATCATCAATTCGTATGCTGGGCTCGTGCTGTATTTGAAACGGGACTATGGCAAGTCCATCGAACAGCTGCGGAATACGCTGGAACTGGACCCGAACTTTGATGCGGCGCACGACTTTTTGGCGCGGGCCTTACTGCAAGCTGGAGACCTGCAGGCGGGGATACTGGAAGCGAAGAAATCCGTGGAGATTTCAAAGGGAGTGCCGGATACGGTCTCGATCCTGGCCTACGCCGAAGCGGTAGACGGCAAAAAGGCGGACGCACTGGATATTCTCAATGGTTTGAAGTCGTCCCGCGGCTTTCTCCCGCCAGAGGCAGCCTTCGTGTACGCCAGGCTTGGGGATAAAGATGCGGCTTTTCGCGTGCTTGAGGAAAGCCGGAAGAACGGCCGCCTTTGGTCAATCTCGCTGAAAACCGAACCGGCATTGGATCCGCTTAGGACCGACCCACGTCTTGTCGCTTTAACGCAGTCAGTGTTGCCCTAGCCCGTGGAGTCTGACGAATTTCCTTGACAAGTCTCCCAGAATAGAGTTCTTTTGTGAGCTGCAAGAGTTCCCTTTTCGACGCTATTAGCCCAAGAAAGGAGAATCTATGAGCGACGCAAAATCTGAAAAAGGTACTTTGATTCATGGTGCCGATGGTGGGGTGTATTACATCACCGACGATCAATTGCAGGCCTTTCGCCTCCCCGATGCAGCTACAAAAGAAGTTGGCAGCGCGCTGGAGCGGCCGACGGCGGGCCAGAGCCTCGCCGCAGTCCACGGCGAGGATCTGGTCGACCACGTTGGAGGGCACCGTGTCGCGCTCCCTGGTCGTCACATAGAGCTCGGCCAAGTCGGTGGGCACCGCGTAAATATGGATAGGCTAGCTCCGCCAAAGCGCAAGTCGGCCTAGCGCTTGCCCGAACCGGGTTTTCTCGCAAAGACAATGCATCAGTACTGCGGAGCGTAGCTGTGTGCTTATCGCCCGCTTCGCAACTGCTGAGAGCGACGGGCTTCGCAACAGCTCCTGCACGAATGTCTAATTCGGCCTTCGCCCGCACAAGCCCGGCGGCGTCGATGCAGGCTGTAGATTCCAAATGAGCGCCACTTCCCTCACACACCAACTCGAGGCCTTGAATTCCGGGAGCAAGCACTTTCATTCGGGAACGCACCGCATCATTGCACCTGAAGAAACATTGCGAAGGGTTCAGCCCCTGCTGCCGGTCATGGGGATCACGCGAATTGCCAATGTTACAGGCTTGGATTGCATCGGCATTCCAGTGGTTATGGTATGCCGGCCTAACTCGCGTTCCATCGCAGTTTCCCAGGGCAAGGGGACGACCCTAGTTGCAGCCAAGGCGTCTGGCGTCATGGAATCGATTGAGGGATATCACGCTGAACACATCACTCTGCCGCTGAAACTGGCCAGCTACGAAGAACTGCGATACACCCATGCTCTGGTTGAGGTCAATGCGCTGCCGCGCCCCAATCCGGACGTGTTTCATCCCAACGTGCAGGTGCTCTGGATCGAAGCTCGCGATCTGCTGCGGAAAGAAAACCTCTGGCTCCCGTACGAACTGGTTCATTTGAACTACACTCTTCCGCTGCCGACCGGCTCGGGGTGCTTCGTTGCCAGTTCGGACGGTCTCGCCTCCGGCAATCACATCCTGGAGGCAGTCAGCCACGGCATTTGTGAACTGGTGGAGCGCGACGCGGTCACTTTGTGGCGTCTGCGTGGACGCGCCGGGCGCGAACTCTCCGGACTGGATCTGGAATCTATCGATGACGAGCCGAGTTGTCAGGTCCTGGCTCAATTTGAGCAGGCAGGTATTGCCACCGGCGTGTGGGATGTGACCAGCGACATTGGCATCCCCGCATTTTTCTGTTTCATAGCGGAACGGAAGCCCAATCCGCTCCGTCCCATTCCGTTCGGAGGTGGCGCTGGCTGCCACCCTTGTAAGGAAATCGCCCTACTCCGTGCGCTAACCGAAGCCGCACAATGCAGGCTCACGGCGATCGCCGGATCTCGCGACGACTTCTTCCGCTCCAAGTACGATTTCTTCCGTGATGACAAGACGGAAAGGTTCAACCGCGAATTCCTGGCGCACAATGGATGCCTCCGCCGTTACCAAGACATCCCGAACTTTGAGGGAGAAACGCTGCAGGATGACGTGGAATGGGAACTGCGACGCTTGGAATCAGCCGGATTGCAACGGGTGTTGGTAGTGGATCTGACCCGGCCCGAATTCCGTATTCCGGTGGCGCGGGTGGTCATACCTGGGTTGGAACCGGGGTGCAGTTCAATGGATTACTCCTTTGGGCACCGCGCACGCGCCATCCTGGAGACCGCCGCATGAGCGTGTATGTGTTTGTGGGACCAACCATCGGACCCGACGAAGCCTCGAAGGAGCTCGATGCGATTTTTCTGCCGCCGGCCGCCCAGGGGGATGTTTATCGGATCGCCTCGGAAGGGGCCCGAGCCATCGGGATTATCGACGGCTATTTCGAAAATGTTCCCGCAGTCTGGCACAAGGAAATCCTTTGGGCCATGAGCCAGGGCGTTCATGTGTTCGGCGCTGCAAGCATGGGGGCGTGCCGGGCGGCGGAATTGCAAGCGTTCGGCATGGTAGGTGTTGGCCAGATCTTCGAACTTTTTCTGCATGGGAAACTCGAAGATGACGACGAAGTAGCGGTTGCACATTGCCCTGCGGAGTTTGGTTATCGCCCTACATCAGTAGCTATGGTCAACATTCGTGCAACTCTGGCGGCTGCGCGGGCAAATGCCATTATCGCGGAGGCGACTTGCAGAAGACTCGAGCGCATAGCCAAGGACCTTTTTTACCCGAACCGTCGCTATGAGCTAGTCATCGAGCAGGCCATCCACGAAAAGCTGCCTGGGCCGGAGTTGAGTCGTTTCGCGGACTGGTTACCTTCTGGGGCAGTGGACCAGAAACGGATCGATGCCCTAGCAATGCTGCGAACCATGCGTCGTCAGATTGCCGCTGATGCTAAACCTAACCGAGTAGGATTCTTCTTCGAACATTCATGGGTGTGGGAGCAGCTTGTTCGAGAATCTACTGGTGCTTCAAGCAATAGTGCCACCGATGAAAACGCAACCGCCTCACACCCGGCTGGTGCCCGCTAACAATAATCACATCTTCGATCCGAGGAAGCCACCCTATGCAGGTTTGCTCATTTCTTCCCTCAGCCACTGAAATTCTTTATGCGCTAGATCTGAGTGATTTGGTTGCTGGCGGAGCGTTCGAACGCGATTATCCCCCCAGAAGCCCGGCTGAGGTAATCGTAGGTTGCCTAGCCAGGCAGATTCGGAAGCAATCCAGTGTTGCTGACATGTCGGGTGAGAAGTCGCATTCACCCGGCACGCTGCAATGGAACGGCAGAGTTGGTGCAGGTGGACCTGGCCAGTTCGCCGCGGGCCGATTTGCGCATGCCGCCAGTCATCCACTTGGCGACGCATGGGTTCAAAGCCTCTCTGAATCCGGTCAGCACCCACTGCCAGCGTGTCAATCAGGTTGAAGCTCTTCGTATGCTTGGCCAGAACCGGCGTAAACACACCTGTGACAATGTTTTCGAACCATTGGTTTTCTCGTATATGGGTTCCGGCTCTCGTAACCAATCCAGCCCTTCCGACTCTCATTTGACATGGCAAGAAGTCCTTCGGGGGACGATTCGTATTCACCCGCCAGCCCGGGCGACACTCTGCGCGGTCATTGGCCGGAATGCTCCTCGCCGCTGCCCCGATCACGTTTCTGATCCAACGGAGGTGCGGTTGCTGAAGCCCGGATGCTATCCTGCTCAGGCGCGAGCGGCGCCTGCCAACAAGGGACGGTGGGGCCGCCTGGACCACCTTCCATCGTGATTCACGCCTTCTCGGGCGTGAGTCGTAGCGTTTCAACGTCGAATCTGAGAGGGCGATGATGGAGAAGAGGGCGTTCGTTTTCGCTATTGTTCTGCTGCTTGTCGCGGTCGGCTGCAAGGGCGGTCGTGGTGGTGCGCCGGAGCCCGCACTTCGGCTCGCCATGAT
>WNFC01007943.1_pt1 | contig 13932 bp, 13 predicted proteins | sample 5400541 | NCBI WGS metagenome assembly WNFC01 (sample SAMN13153342, study PRJNA577476) | soil metagenome | isolation source: 120 cm saprolite under Douglas fir tree site 2 hole 2 replicate 1 | place: USA:California | collected 2015-04-18
AAGACGTTCACAGGCGCGACTACACGCGCCTCGTGGCTCAACTCCGGCTGCACCCGGATTGTGGTAGCAACGCAAGAACCAGGGCACTTCTCGAGAACTGGGCGATTGCCTGCTTGGTGGGAGATGCCATTGAGCGTAAGTTGAAACGTAAACGTCAGTCCGGCGGGCCTCGGGATCGCCCAACGTGCAGCGGGAGTGCTGGCGTACCTTGCGACCTCATGGGAGCAGCACGACGCCAGAATTGAAGTCGCTCGGCTCGGCGCGAGGGATCTCGTCGAGGCCAATTGGTCATCCATCAAGGCCGTCGCTGAGGAACTACTCAGAAAGCAGGCATTGGACGCAGCGGCCGTGAAAGCGATTGTCCTGCGCTGTGATAGGGATATGGATTCGTTAACCTACGAGCGGAGGCGGAAAGAGCGGCATAAAATGGGCCGGATACAGGCGAAGCGAATCGGACCAGTAGCATACTACCTCTACAGAGACGCCAGGAGCTACCAGGTAGGCAAGCCAGCATTACACACCAAATTCGGGCCGTATGCATCGATGAAAGAGGCAGAGGCGAAGCGCGAGGAAGAGGAAGTCGGTGGACGTCCCGGATACCAGTATCACTACCGCATCGCTGTGGAACCGATAATCATTCCAAAGTAGCCCACCACCGAAGTGGCGGGTGGTGTATTAACTCCGTGTTGCCTGCAGGCAATCGTTTTTTAGGGAGGATCGGCGGTCTATAGGGACGCGAGCACCGGCAACTAGTTTTCTGAGTCGCTCAGTGTGCTCATGGAGGGCGCTCTGTAGTTGTTTGAGAATTTGGTTCAATTCGGGAGAATCGGGGAGTGGTGACCGCCTTGGCGCAAACTTCGCCGATACGATTTTCCATTCGCACCGAAGCTCGAAGCTTCTACCCAAACCGTGCCACGCTTTACCACGAGTGGGCCATTCACTGCTCAGGCCGCCGAGCCTAGTCTGCCTTTAGCCCACCCCAGAGGTTCAGAAATGCGAGACATTGTTCGATGCCCCTATTGTGTTTTGGGTTTTGAGTTCCGCCCGATGGTAGCTCATGTGGATGGCAGATACATCTGCGGCAAGTGCGGCCATACAGCATGTCCCGGCAATGCAAAATACGGGTGTCAGTGCTTCAAATGCTTAGAGTTGGCGGTCGCTCTAATTGCAAGTTGAGCCGTTCAGCAGCTAGCTCAGAGGTTCAACGAGGCTGAGCGTTTCAGGCCGCTTTCCCCCGCTTGATCTTCTCTCACCTCGCCAGGTGAGCACCTTCCAAACGCATCGATGCCTACAGCCTGGTGGCGCGATCATTCCCAGTGTTCCTCTTCTGTCGCTTGAGTCTGGCCCAACGCTGTCTTTGAGCCGCAGCGATCTTGCGACGAGCCGATGCTGACATCGTTCGTTTGGGTGGCTTCGCAATTGAAACGACCTTATGTCCCCTGACTTTTGCCCAGCGTGCTCTCTGAGCGGCTGCGATACGGGCGCGTCCCTTTGATGACATTTTGCGGCGAGGGTTGGTTACGGTGTTGCCTGCATACACCCGGGCAAAAGCAGCAAGCGCCGCATTCAACCCGGATAATTGGTGCTGCACTCGGTCACGTTCTTTTTTCAACTGCTTCACAATCCCATACAAGTCGGCCAATGTCATTCCCCCCTTCGGGTGGGGATTGTAACAGAGGGCGATAGACGAGGAGGGCGTCCGTTTCTGAACAAGGGCAAGAGGTGACAGCCTTAGGGTTCCCAGAGAAAGTTCTCCTAAACGGCATGAGGAAAACCTGTGGAAAACCCGGAAAACTAAGATTTGCTATAGTCTGCGGGTCGCTTCTTCGTCTACAACATTAACTCCTGCTGTTTGTCTGGTCTGGGTTCCACTACCGCTCGAAGCGTATTCGAGCTGGCAGAGTCGATTCATCTGATCGCCTCGATATTGGATTCCCGCCTAAGATGCAGGTCGCCCCCAGCGTTCTTCTTTTGAAGGATCCTGTCGGCCCGGCGGAGGGCGGAAAGAGCAGCGTAAATTATGGCGACTATCGCGTTGAGCGACAAACAACACGTCAGTACTCAGAGTATCGAGAAGGCGGAACTGTTTGGCGATGACCTTCTCATTACGTACAAGAATGGGGATCACATTAAAGTTCATGGTCCGGGCACGACTAACGATGCCAACCTGCTGGACGAAGTAAGGGAGCGTGAAAAACTTTCGTATTCGGTCTTTCGTACAGCGAAATCAAAGTAGCCCTTAACCTGAAAGAATTGAAGGCCGCCTAAAGAACCGTAGCCAGTGAGGCATTTATGCAGTCAGTCACGAAGTCTCTAACCTCGCACCTGCAAGAACTGGTGCGAACCGCTGTTCGACGCAACATGGCTCCCCCGTTCGATCTGCACTTGACCGGATCCAAGGGTGATCATTTCCATTACCAGATAGACGAGAAGGGCCAGATCCTGCCCCAAGAGGATATGTCTCCCCTGCGGAGGCAGCTTAGAGGCTTGCAACTGCTGCCGAGTTCACCAAACTTTGCGCGTGACGCCCGCAATGGAAGCTGGAATCGCAGGTCACGTTTGGGAACTGTCGGAACTATTAAGCGCCTGATCCGAGGTCCAGCCGTTACCCTTGCGCTCAGTGCGGCATCGGCCGTTTTCTCATGTCGGGAGCGTACAAGAGCTGATCGGGCTACTGTCTATCGAGAATTGCGCCTCTTCGCAGACCGGTGCTTGTGTTCCGTAACGGATTCAGCGGGCTTCTTTTCTTCTTGCGCCTCTGTTCTAGCTGGCCTCAAATCGAGCCGCAGCTGATCTCCCTCTGCATCTCGTCTCGCCTTGTTGGTCGCGTCTGGATGCATCGCCAGATCGATTCGCTCCGCGTGGTGGATGATTTCCTCCACGCGCACGATCCTGATCTTGTCGCAGCGGATTCCTCTCGCCGCGTTCTCGTAGATGCCCGCCGATTTCGCATCCTTCTTCATGGGCCTGGTGGGCTCTTCTAGAGTGATGAGACACGCCAACGCGGCACCCTCCTTCTCCATGTCGCCTCGGAGCGCGGCGATGTCCTTGCGCTGCACGTTGCCTGATTTCGCCTGGAGCACCATCTTCGCGGCGTTTATCTCCCCGCCGTTCCAAAAGTAGAACACTCCGTCAATGCCGCCGTCCGCGCCCTTTTTCTTCTTAATTACTGCCCGGTTGTTGGTGTAGGTCAGGATTGCCCACTTCTCAAATTCCTTCCGAACTCTGTCGTCTTTTTTGTGAGCAAGCGCACGAGCGGACGCCATGTCCTTCGGTAGTCCGTCAAGCGCCACTGAGTCCATGACCTCCTCTCCGAACTGATCTTCTAGGCGGGCTAGGATCGTCGCGATCGCCTGATAGGTGATGTCCATCCCGATCCACCTACGGTTCAGGCGTTGCGCCACGGCAATGCTTGTACCGCAACCACAATAGGCATCCAGCACCACGTCGCCCTCATTGGAAGTTGCTCGGATGATGCGCTCTAACAAAGCCTCGGGCTTCTGTGTCGGGTAGCCGAGCTTTTCATGGGACCGATTGTTGATGACGGGAATGTCGGTCCATACGTTCTGAACCGGCACGCCAGGCATCTCATCGAGATAGCGTTTGTACTGTGGAACGGCGCCTGGACGGGTCTGCACGATTCTGCCCTCTCGCTGCAGTTCCATCATTTTTTCCTTCTTGTACCGCCAATACCGAGTCACTCCCAGAACCTCGTAGCAGGGATTACCCTTGGCAGCGCCTCCCGGACCTTGCAGGTTATCAATTCGATACCGTCTGCCATCAGGGTCTGTGCGTCGATAGTCGCGGGCTATGTAGGCGGGATCATAGGGAACGTATTGCTGATTCCATGTTACGTCCTGCGATTTCGAGTAGAAAAAAATGGCGTCGCTTATTCGACCAAAGTGGTGCGCTCCCTGTTTGGCATCGCTGTGCGCGCTGCTCCGTTTCCAGATGATCTCATTCAGGAAATCGCCGCCCGCGGGCAGAAAGATCGAATCCAGCATCAACTTTAGATAGTGACTCGCCGTGGGGTCGCAATGGAAAAAGAATGTGCCTCTCGATGTTAGGACGCGATGAATCTCGGCGACACGCAGAGTCATACTAATCACGTATGCCAAAAGGCTGTCCTCGCCGAGTACGCCGTGCAAGCCCCGGACTAGCTCTATCGTTTGCTCCGCGAAGTGATTCTGATGATTGGACAATATCTGGTGATAGCCGTCCTGCGCCTGATCGTTCCACGTCCATGTATCGACGAAGGCTTGTTCCTGAGCCAGGTCCTCTTGGCCGACCTTGTTATAGATCTGGTTGTAGTTGCGCTTGGAGTTGAATGGCGGATCGATGTAGCACAGATCAACAGACTCATCGCGTATTTTGTCGCGCAGAATCTCTAGGTTGTCGCCGTAGTAGAGCGCATTTTTCATTGGGCTGGAGTGCGGATGGGATTATGGCCCGACTGCACCATTTCTGATGCACCTCTGGTAACAGGAGAACCTTGCTCGGAAACAGGTACAAGATATTGTGTAGTCATTAAACCTAGACACAAGACGTAATTCCCACCATTTCCAAGCATCATCAATGCACTGTTAGGACACGACCAGAAATCCGCTCCGCTTGACTGGTGTTCTAAGATTGATCCTAGTTTGGGTAGTCACTGGCAGGTCACCGGTTTTTTGCGCGGAAACTCTTGGGGTTCACCAACCGAAGGTGGGATTCACGGCGATTCCCCACACACCAAGCAGCCATTCCGGAACGTAGCACCGGTTTCTATTGTGCTCACACCAGGTGCGTAACTCCTCTGAATCGGCACAGGTTTGCTTCGTGAGTCCCAACAGTCGAACTTGCATTTCGAACTCAGTAGCCGCAGCGGGAGCGGGATGGAACGGTTGCCCGCTGCGGCCCCAGTTCGGATTTCCGCGTCTGCGAGACATAGCAAGAGAAGGAGCGCCAACATGATACTCCGCCGACTTGACTCCGAGGTTACAATCGCCCCTGGCGGGTACTGGGCTAATTCCGTGTTGCTGGTAGAATGCCCCCAAATGTATTCGGGGCGTCGATATGTTCTATTTCTTGTTCACGATTCTGGCCTATGTCCTGAGCTGGACGTTTGTGATTGGCATGGCGGGCTCAGTTTGTTTGGTTATTCCGATCACGGCTTATCAACTGCTTAAAGCGCTGCTTGAGAAGGACCGCCCAGAGGAAATAAACCCTTCTCTGCACTCTGGGTAGTGTCCAATGGATTCTCACTATTAAGCGCCTGATGCTCTGCGAAGAAAAAGTTCGTCTGCTTGATGTCTACGTCACGGCAACGGATCGTCAGGCTGAAGCCGTGACGGCTCTATCTGCAGTTGCAGCTAAGGACAATCGCGCGGCTTTCAAGGAAGCGCTGGCGCACGCCGAACAGGCCCGACAGGATGCGGAGGAGGCAAGACTGGCGTTGCACCTGCATTCAAAAACTCATGGCTGCTGACAGTCTCGCAACGTGCAGCAATTGCGGCTGAGACTGTGCCCATGCTCCAGGAAGAGGCGAGGGCACGACAAGTAGCGTCACTCAAGCAGAATCAACAAGTTGGTCCGTCGTGTCCAATTGAACACGACGGTGGACGTTCCAACGAAATAGCAGCCAAAGCTGCTGGTGTTGGGACAAGCAGCGTAACTCGGGCGATCCATGTCAAGCTGCGCCGCTGAAGTCTGGATCCACCTCGATTCGCCACTTCTTCAGCAGCCATTCCGGGATGTAGTAGCGATTCTTGTTTTGTGCGCACCATGTCTGTAATTGAACTGAACTGGCACAGGTCTCCTTCGTGAGGCCCAGCTCTCGTAGTTTCCTTTCGAACTCAGTAGCAGCAGCGGGAGCGGGTTGGAGTGGTTGCCCGCCGCGTCCCCAGTTCGGATTTCCGCGTCCGCGAGACATAGCAAGAGAAGGAGCGCCAACATGATACTCCGCCGGCTTGACTCCACAGTTACAATCGCCATCGGAACCGGAGAGCAGCCGATTCGATCGCCCCTGGTCCGACTGCTCTTCGAGCTTTGCCGTGACGCTACTAGCAAGAAGCTGTCGCACGTGAAAGTGGCAGTGGCATTGCATTTCGCATGGTATAACTTTGTCCGCGTTCACAAGAATTTGGGGGTGACGCCTGCGGTGCAAGCGGGCTTGACAGACGACGTGCGGAAGCTTGCTGAACTGCTTTAAGGGGGACAGGGGAGGGCGTACTAACCAAGCTTGGGCGGCATGAATCCGGTCGTGGTTATAAAGCCCTCTCTCATGATCGGACTACCAAGGAACGAGGGCTGAACACCCAGCGTGGTCACAGGATAGATCGTAGTAGGGACGGCACCAAGATTAACGGATGGAACGGCGATACCCACAGCAGGCGCCTCGGGTTTCTTCCTCGTCATTTCTCTTCTTCCCAGCGTTGCCATAAGACCTCCTGCTTAATCACTTCTTGAGAGCTGCCCTGCACATTTGCCATTGCTCGCTCGATTCTGAGGTCCGTTTTGAAGACATCAGCACGCGCAACGGACTCCATATATGCACCCAAAACGGGGTCCAATTTCACCTTTCCTGAGGCAGCACCACCTCCACTGACAAATGGTAGCATGGCGACCGCAAGCTTGACGAACTGTTCCTCGTTAACAGCCCCTAGAGGGATGCCAGCCGCTGCAAGTTGTTGCATTTGTTGGACTAACTGCTGTGTAGTCAAAGGTGCCGGGACTGTCGGGGGAGGGGACTTTAGCTCCAGTTCTCGAACAAGGTTGAACGGTTCCTTCAGCTTCAAATCCTTTTCGTACTCAAGGTACAGTTCCCACATCAGCGTTTCAACTTCTGCAACTGGCTCCTCCGCCTTGAGGTTAAGGTCTTTCTTGGCCTCCTCTCGGTTGATGGGATGGCCATGGTAAAAGAGATTCGATTTTAGGTTGTCGATAAGCTGCTCAATTTCATGCTCTTCGGATTTTTTCATGTGTAAGCTAAGCAATCTTCGCGCCGTGAGTCGGGATTGATTGTGGTGTCGTTGTACGTTGCCGATGGCCAGCGGATGAATCTTGTCCGTAAGCGCGATCAGGGCTTGGACCAATTCGTCTTCATGGGTTATTCCAACATCTTCCTTCACCAATTTGAAGAAGGCAGTTACATCCTCGACGCTGATGGGAGCTAACTGTCCGGGGGCCAAAGGATGCGGAGGATTGAAAATGTTGGTCACAGAAGGGTCTATTGGACCCAGACACCCCATCTTGTGCATGATGATCTTGTCGGCACCAAGCGCAATGAGGGTTGCAGCGCTAAAAGCATGAGAGGGCACGAGAACGGCAAGGTCTTTAGCGTATTGCCTAATTAAGCTGACACTAGAACGTGCTCCGACGCCACCCATCCGTCTCAACCCCGACCTGCCTGCCGAGTTGGAACGTATTATTGACCGGGCGTTGGAGAAGGATCGCAACCTGCGTTACCAGCACGCATCGGAGATGCGGGCGGAACTACAGCGGCTGAAGCGGGACACCGACTCCGGGCGAGCTGCGGTCCACACGGAAGTCGCTCAGATGCCGCCATTGTCTGCCGCGGCGGTTGCAGGCGCACCTGGGTCCGCTCAAGTTGCCGCTGCGCAAAGCGCCGTTTCGGCCCCGGTCGTTGCCTCGCAGCCGAGCTCACCTGCACTCGCCGCGATCTTCCGCCCTAGGTGGAAAATCATCGTTCCCGCTTTGGTTCTGATCGCAGCGATCATCGGCGGCGTGCTTTACTTCCGCTCGCGCCGGGCGCATCTCCTCACCGAAAAAGACACCATCGTGCTCGCGGATTTCGCCAACACCACCGCGGAAGCCGTCTTCGACGACACTCTCAAGCAAGCTCTGCGTGTGCAACTCGAGCAGTCGCCTTTCTTGCATGTTCTTTCGGACCAGCAGGTGAAGCAACAGCTCCGCTACATGGGACACTCCGCCGACGAACGCCTCACTCAGGACCTCGCCCGCGACCTCTGCCAGCGCGCCAGCAGCAAGGCCCTGCTCGCCGGGTCCATCTCAGGCCTGGGCAGCCACTACGCCATCGGGATAAACGCCATCAACTGTCAGACCGCGGACTCGCTGGGGAGTGAGCAGGTTGAAGCCGAAAGCCATGAGCAGGTCCTGAAGGCGTTGGGTCAGGCTGCCACCAAGATGCGTGAGAGGTTGGGCGAATCACTCGCCACCATTCAAAAGTACGATGCTCCCGTGGAGCAGGCCACTACTCCCTCGCTTGAGGCTCTGAAGGCCTACACGACTGCATGGAATCTTCACAGTGGCGGGTCGGAATCGCAGTCCATCCCGTTTTTCAAACACGCGATTGAACTCGACCCCAACTTCGCTCTCGCCTACGCTGCCATGGCGCAGGCCTACGGCAATATGGGCGAAGATCAGTTGACCATCGACTACATGAAGGAGGCATTCGAGCGCAGGGAGCGTACCAGCGAACGGGAAAAGTTCTACATCGAATCCCACTACTACAATCTTGTAGCTCAGGATCTCCCGCGATCCGTACAAACTTATGAGCTTTGGATCAAGGCATACCCACGCGATGATATTCCACACAACAACCTCGGCGTCACTTATGCTGAATTAGGGCAGCATGAGAAAGCCTTGCATGAGGCGCAGGAGTCTGCTCGTCTCGATTCCAACAATGTTCTAGCGCTGCAGAACGTGGCGTTCGAATTCCTTGCGTTGAATCGCTTTGATGAAGCCAAGATGGGTTTCGGTCAGATACTGGCGCGTCACCCCGACGACGTGACAGCACACTTGGGAACGTATATCACCGCCGCCATCCTGGAAGACAACGTGGCGATGCAACAGCATGTGGCTTGGGCCTCTGGCAGACCGGAAGCGCAAGGCCTTTTCTTTTCGCTCCAAGCAGTAACGTCCGCCCATTACGGCAGGCTCGCCAAGACACGAGACTTAGTTCTGCTCTCAGTGAAGGCCGATCAGGGGGAAGGCTTAAGTGGAAGCGCAGCCGCCACTCAGGCATTAGCAGCGCTCTGGGAAGCCGAGTACGGCGAGTTGGAATTGGCACGGAAGAGTGCTAACGCAGCCCTGGCCATGTCCGCGGGTGGGAAAGCCAAGGTTGCCGCCGCGCTGAGCTTGGCGGAAGTCAAAGATGTATCGCGCGCGGAGACAATCGCTGCTGAACTCAAGCAGCGCTTCCCCGATGCCACGTTACTGAACAATGTTTGGCTGCCCACCATTCGAGCCAAGACCGCACTCAGCCGGGGCGATCCCGCGCAGGCAATCAAGCTGCTGGAGGTCGCACTTCCCTACGACTTGTCACAGACTCCGCCGCTCCCGTTTCTGTACTTCGCCTACGTGCGGGGGAAAGCATATCTGCAAGCACAGCGAGCCGAGGCTGCGGCACAAGAGTTCCAAAAAATCCTCGACCACAAAGGGGTGACCGGGGCGTCGCCGGTTTCGTCGCTTGCTCGCCTGGGCCTGGCGCGGGCCCGGGCAATGAGCGGCGATACTTCAGCCGCCAGAACTGCTTATCAGGATTTTTTCGCATTGTGGAAGGATGCCGACCCGGACCTGCCGCTTCTCAAGCAAGCCAAGGTGGAGTACGCGAAGCTGAAGTAGTCTGAACGCCAAGTCCCTAAAAGACTACTTGGACAATCGACGGTTAGTCAGCAAAACGAAGATTGGTTAGTCTGGTCACTTTGGTTTGTTGTGGCCTGGGTGATGGCCTATCCGGAAGCGCATTTGGTCGTACCGCGGGTCCCGGAGATGTGGAATCTGTACAGGCAGGTCACGATCTTCGTGAGAACACGTTCTGGAAGGGCGCGAAGCCTGGACGGGAAGACCATCTCGGACTGTGTCCAGGACAAGGCCAGATTCCTGCGGCAGGTTGCAAAGGACCTCGCCGCTGTGACCAGTGCTGGATGATGTAGCACCGTGCCCGTACGGGAGTGTACGGCCTGGCAAACTTCTCCACCACGCCTCGCCCTGGGGTAGGCGTCCTGCGTTCGCACGCCTCGCGTGCCACGGCTTTCATTGACTTGCCCTCGCATCCCGCCTAAGATTCCTCGACTCCATGATCGGCCAAACCATCTCGCACTACCGCATCACCGAGAAGCTAGGCGGCGGCGGGATGGGTGTGGTTTTTAAGGCTGAGGACGTCCGGCTCGACCGTTTTGTGGCCTTGAAGCTCCTGCCCGAAGACGTGGCACAAGACCGCCAATCTCTGGAGCGTTTCCGGCGCGAGGCCAAGGCGGCTTCCGCTCTGAACCATCCCAATATCTGCACAATTTACGACATTGGCGAGGAAAATGGCCAGGCGTTCATCGCCATGGAGTACCTCGACGGGCAGACGCTGAAGCACGTGATCGGCAACCGTCCGATGGAGTTGGAGACGCTGCTTTTGCTTGGAATTGAGATCGCCGATGCCCTCGACGCGGCGCACACAAAGGGAATTGTTCATCGTGACATTAAGCCCGCGAACATCTTCGTGACGGAGCGCGGCCACGCCAAGATTCTGGATTTCGGGCTGGCCAAGATACGCGCAACCGGCGCGAAGCCAGGGTCCGACGCTACCGAAACCGGTACAGCGGGGCCACACCTGACAAGCCCTGGAGCGGCGGTGGGCACAGTCGCGTATATGTCACCGGAGCAGGCGCGAGCCAGGGAGTTGGATGCACGCACTGATTTGTTCTCTTTTGGAGCGGTACTTTATGAAATGGCGACGGGTGCATTGCCATTTCGCGGCGAAAGTACGGCTACGATTTTCGACGCCATCCTGAATCGCGCCCCCGTGGCACCGGTGCGGCTCAATCCTGACCTTCCACCCGAACTGGAGCGAATCATCAACAAGGCTCTGGAGAAGGATCGGAACTTGCGGTACCAAGGCGCCGCCGAAATGCGCGCCGACTTGCTGCGCCTTAAGCGAGACACGGATACAACGAGGGCGGTTGCGGCTAGTTCCGGGACGGTGGCCGTGGCAGAGGAGATCACGCCGCAAGGCGCAGGTCCGGTACGGGCCGCTTCGGGTTCGGCGGGAGCTTTTGTCCGGCCTTCATCTAGCAAGGTGGGAACCGCTGAAGTTTCTGCGCCGGGCGGCAGAGGCTGGAAGATCCTCGCGCCCGTCTCCGTTTTGGCCGCCACAGCTCTGATCGCGGGTGGTTTCTACTTCCGCTCGCGCTCAGCAACGCCATTGACAGAGAAAGACGCCATCGTGCTGACCGACTTCTCCAACGCTACGGGCGATTCGGTGTTTGATGGCACGCTGAAGCAGGCACTCGCCATTCAATTGGAACAGTCGCCCTTCCTGAACGTGCTTCCCGACAGAAAAGTCAGTGCCACGCTCAAGCTGATGAACCGTCCCTCAAATGAGCGGATCACGCAGGAGGTGGCGCGGGAGATCTGTGTACGCACCAACAGCAAAGCGATGCTGGCCGGATCCATCGCGAGCGTCGGAAGCCAGTACCTGATCGGGGTAAGTGCGGTGAACTGTCAAACGGGCGATACCGTGGCGAGCGCCCAGGCGACAGCGGAGAACCGTGACAAGGTGCTGAAGTCGCTGGGAGACGTAGGCAACCAGTTGCGAGAGAAACTCGGGGAGTCGCTGGCCTCGGTGGAGAAGTACAACAAACGGTTGGAGGAGGCGACAACCTCGTCGCTGGAAGCTCTGAAATCTTTTACCGAGGGCCGAAGACTCCAGAATGAAAAGGGCGACGCCGATGCCGTTCCCTACCACAAGCGGGCGTTGGAACTCGATCCAAACTTCGCTCGGGCTTATGCTGCCTTGGGTGTCTGTTACAGCAATCTCAATCAGCCCGGCCTGGCAGCTGAGACCCTCAGGAAAGCCTACAAACTCCGCGAACGCGTGAGCGAGCGGGAACGCTTCTATATTGAAGCCACGTATTACGGTTTCGTTACTGGCGAAGTGGAAAAAGCTAACCAGAGCTACGCGCAATTGGTTCAGGCTTATCCAGATGATTTCGTGGCGCACACCAACCTGGGTAATAACCTGAACATTCTTGGCCAGTACGAAAAAGCTGCCGCTGAGACGCGGCTAAGCCTTCAAGTTGCGCCCGGCGGCGTTGCCTACAGCAACCTCATGGCGTCGTATCTCGCCCTAAATCGGCCCGATGAGGCCAGGGCCGCATTTCAGGAGGCGCAGACTCGTAAGCTGGACATCCCCTATGTTCATCTGGCCAGGTATTACCTCGGTTTTCTCCAGGGCGATACAGCCGCCATGCAGGAGCAGGCCGCGTGGGTAGTGGGCAAGCCAGGAGCGGAAGACTGGATGTTGTCAATCCAGTCCGATACTGAGGCTCACTATGGTCGACTGGCCAAGGCCCGTGACTATAGCCAACGAGCGGTGGACTCGGCGAAGCGCAATAATGCGAAAGAGGCTGCGGCGCTCTGGCAGGCGAAAGAGGCCCTGCGGGAGGCCGAATTCGGCAACTCGGCCCGGGCTCGCCAGGCGGCGGCCGATGCCTTGGGTATGAGCACGGCGCGGGATACTGAAATAGTGGCAGCATTGGCGCTGGCCCGCGCGGGAGACACTGCCCAGGCAGAGAAGCTGGCCGACAAGCTTAACCGCGAGTACCCGCTCGACACCATGATCCAAGGTTACTGGCTACGGACAGTGCTGGCGACAGTCGAAGTTGATCGCGGCAGGAGCCGGCGAGGAATCGAGTTGCTGCGGCCGGCCTCAATCTATGAATTGGCTGAACCTTTTCCGTTTCAATACTTTGGCAGCATATACCCGGCTTATGTGCAGGGCGAGGCATACCTGAAAGCTGGCGAGGCGCAACAAGCCGCCTCCGAGTTCCACAAATTCCTCGACCATCCCGGTATTGTCCTGAACTTTCCATTGGCCGCGCTGGCACACCTGCAACTGGGGCGCACCTACGCTCTTGCGGGCGACAACTCGAAATCGCGCACCGCGTACCAGGACTTCTTCGCCCTCTGGAAAGACGCCGATCCCGATATCCCCATCCTGAAGGAAGCCAAGGCGGAGTACGCGAAATTGCAATGAAGCCCCTTTTCTGTGCTAGGCGTTGCGATTGACCTTTGCCCGACATCCGACCTAACATTCCCGCCAATGGCTACCCCTTCACAACTCGTTGGGCAAACCATCTCGCACTACCGGGTTGTCGAGAAGCTGGGTGCCGGCGGGATGGGTGAAGTCTATCGCGCCGCGGATTCGAAACTGGGCCGCGACGTAGCGCTCAAAGTCATTCTGCAGGAATTTGCCCAGGACGCGCAGCTCATGGCCCGCTTCCAGCGCGAGGCACAAGTTCTTGCATCTCTCAACCACGCCAACATTGCTTCCATCTACGGCCTGGAAGAGAGCGGAGCCATGCGCGCGCTGGTGATGGAGCTGGTCGAAGGTCCAACGCTCGCCGAACGAATCAAACAAGGCGCGATCCCGGTTGAAGAGGCGCTGCCCATCGCGAAGCAAATTGCGGAAGCGCTCGAATGCGCCCACGAACACGGCATCGTTCACCGTGACCTAAAGCCGGCAAACATCAAGCTGACGCATGAGGGCAAGGTCAAGGTGCTCGACTTCGGCCTCGCCAAGGCGCTGCAGGGCGACGCCTCACCGCGCAATATTTCCAATTCTCCTACCATGACCTTGGAGGCCACCAAGGCCGGGATCATTCTCGGCACCGCGGCCTACATGTCGCCGGAGCAGGCGAAAGGCAAGACGGTGGACCGGCGCACGGATATCTGGTCGTTTGGCGCGGTATTGTTCGAAATGCTCACTGGCCGCCAGATGTTTGCGGGCGAAACTGCAACGGACATTCTGGCAGCCGTGGTCCGCGCCGAGCCAGATTGGACAATGCTTCCAAAGGACCTGCCGCGGCGCATCCGCGAACTACTGAAACGCTGTCTGGTGAAGGATGAAAAACGCCGTTTGCGCGACATCGGCGACGCGCGACTCGATCTCGACGATGCGCGGGATGCAACGCCCGACGC
>WNFC01019172.1_pt1 | contig 13927 bp, 17 predicted proteins | sample 5400541 | NCBI WGS metagenome assembly WNFC01 (sample SAMN13153342, study PRJNA577476) | soil metagenome | isolation source: 120 cm saprolite under Douglas fir tree site 2 hole 2 replicate 1 | place: USA:California | collected 2015-04-18
TCATACCATCGCCTCTCTGACGCATGGCCGTTGAAAATAAAAGGGTCGGCGATCTCGCTCCCACAGCTTGTACTCTCTCAGGATGCAGAGTCCTCGCTGCGACAGATGAGTCTCTCATCTTGTTTTCCCCGTGCGCCCGCGCACGTATGTACGCACCGAACGTTTTCACTTGATGACGTTTTTTTTCGCTTAGCACTCGGCGATCATTGTACTCAGAAAGTATGTGAAAGAACATTGGTCCCCGTTTTTCCAGCAATTTAGAGGCGATGCGCCACCTCCGGAGGTTCGTATGCCTTTTGCCTATCCCCAATTCGCGTTTTTATTTTTATTTTTATTTTTGTTGTTGTTGTGTCGCCGAACGAACGAACGAATGGTCACGCGACATCGATGGAAACTGTAGACGAAGGACCAGATTCGGCGGGCCGTCTTTCAAGGGTTGTCTGATTCGGATCGCAAGATTAGATCTTTATGCGTGCGTCCATCCGCTTGATGGGGCTACTTTGCCATGCAACGTACACGACTAAATCATAAATACTTCTGTGTCCGCAGGCGCATACGTTGTCGACGATAGCCAACAGCGACTGGCCGGACGAATATCCGGACCTGCTCAACCTCCTCGTCCAGCTCTTGTTGTCTGGATCACCCGGCTCCATTCATGGTGCCATGCAGGTCTTCACCGAGTTTGTCAGGACGGATCTGACAGAAGACCAGCTTCTGCCGGTCATGCGTGAATTGTTGCCCGTCTTAATGTCGATTCTCAGTGCCAGCGAGGTAAGTCCTGCGCCAAAATACCGCGTTACTCGTTATGAAGCACGCTTATATGCGCTCCTAGCAACATTCTCCTCTGACGCGTTCGCGCACGATATCCGTCTTTCGTCAGTGTGTCGAGGCGCTCTATATGGTCAAAGATCAGCACCCACAGGCCGCCAAGGAGGCCGCTGGGAACGTGTTGCCTGCGTGGTTGGACGCCTTCAAGGTTCTTCTGGACCTCGACCCTCAGCAGGATATTTCGGGCGAGCACTGGGACGGACTGGAAATCCGCATCCAGGTTTTCAGGGTGCGTACTGTTCAATCTCCTTTTCTCCGGGTCGTTTCCTGATCTGGCTGGGAAGGATAGACTCTCGATACGATGCACACGTCCTTTCCGCGCGTCGTCGCGCCGCATTTACCAGCTTACGTCGCCGCGGCATTGCATCACCTCCACGCGCTCTACCCGACATACGTGCGATACTATCTCACAGACAGCGTGGCGGTCCCAAATTCGTCTGAAGGCGAGCCGATCGAGTTTTACAAGCTTATCACGCCGCTCGTCGACTTTGTGACCGGCGCTACCCGCCAGAGCAAGGCTCGCGTGGCTTTTGACCAGGGGACGTTGGAGAAGTTGGTCGATGCATTGGTCCAATGGTCTCAGATGACGAAGGAGAATGTATGTTGGCCACCCTCTTTTCTGCACTCTTGACTACATGTGCGTCTAGGAAGAAGAATGGGCAGCAGACGCGAATATGTTTATATCCCAAGAGGAAGATGATACTCAGGCGTATAGCGTGCGGATCGCCATCTTTGAGTTACTCTCTGTATGTCGTGGTTGAAGATGCCAGTCAACACTGCCTGAATTATTCTGTTTTAGTCTCTTCTCGCTAATTCTGCTGTTCAAACGGCGTCCGCTTTACACACCTCCGTCCAGCGTATTGTCACCGAGGCCGACCAGGCTCGAGAAGCTGGCGTTGAGGACTGGTAAGTAGTTACCCAACTCTCAGAATGACCGATTGACCTCTTTGTTGTCAGGTGGCGGCCCCTTGAAGGCGCTTTTGCTGCTTTGGGCTCCCAGGCTGAGGTCATTCTGGACATCTCAAATGACGAACATGATGCCGGTCGCCCGAGGCCGATTGATATACAACATCTCCTTGCGCATGTAATCCCATCCCTCATTACACTTTCAGGTGCGTGGCTCGCATTTATGACGTGAGAATCTACAGATCAGCTGTCTGATAGCCGGAACGCAGCCTATCCGTTTTTGCAAGGACGCTGCTTGTTTCTGGCCAGCCGATTTGCAGAATTGCTTCCCGCGGACGTTCGTGGGCAGTATTTCGAAGCTGCGATACAGGTGATCGAGTCGAACGAGACCGAGATCCCCTTCAAAGTCTCCGCTGTCAAGTCCATCCAGCAGTTCGGTTTTCCGTCCTCTTTGAAGCGTTTTTATGTTGACCTTCCTCGACCTAGTTTCGCGGAGTATATTTCGGACGCCGAGTTGGCTGTTGTTCCGCGCATAATTAGGGACCTGGGGCCGTTCTTGCTAGAAACCTCTGAAGATACACTATCTCTAGTCCTCGAGACTGTGTCTGTATTGGCGGCAGTCGGGAAGGGCTCGTGGTTTACGACGGACCTCGCCGTAGCCCTTACTACGGCATTGTTGGACGTTTGGCCGAAGAATATCAGGGGTCAGTTTTGCCATATTTCAACCTGTTGATCGCGCTAATTCATTCGTCGGCGCTTGAACTCACCGGTAGCCTTGCGCGTGGCGCGCCCGAGACTGGTCTCGGCGAAGGATTTTTCGCCGCGATCGCGCCAACTGTATTCGACTGTCTGAGAGTGGCTGAGGATCGCGACGTCTTACAGGTGCGCGTTTGTCCTTATCACCAGTCCTGTGCTGCCTTACACGGGGGTTGCCTAGAACGGCATCTTACTCCTGACACTCGTAGTGCGCAAGGACGTCGGCCAACTCCTTTCATGGACGCATGCGGATGGCCAATCGGGTCTTGTACACGTGCTAACGGTTATCGCTCGCCTGCTGCAAAGCCAAGATGAGTCTGGTGGGCTCGTCATCGGCGACCTCATCATCCATCTTTTCCGACGCGCCGGCGAGAGCGTGCTTCCCGTTCTGCCGGACCTTCTACAAGCTATGCTCGTGCGCATGCAGACTGCGCAGACGGCGACCTTTTTGCAGAGCCTGATCATCCCGTTCGCTTTCCTGATCTACAGCCACCGCGACGCCGTCCTTGATCTGCTCGAGTCCACACGCATCGGCGAGGATGGCCGCTCCGGTCTGGACGTGCTACTCAATACATGGTGCGAGAACGCGGCAACGTTCCAGGGCTTTTGGCCGACACGGATCAGCGCGCTCGCACTATGCGCATTATTACGCGCGGAGTGGCCTTCGCTACAAGTCGTCGTTGTCAAGGGTGACATTATCATTACAGCTACAACAAAGAACAGTGCGTCTTTTTTTTCGTCTCTTGGGTGCATCAACGAGATATCTAACTCATTCGGTAGCGATCATGACACGTTCGAAGACGAGAGTTGGTGAGTGGGTCTCTGAGGGAATGGAAGGTGCCATGTTGATATCGTGCGACACAGAACCACCTCAGTTCACCAGAGTCCAGTTCCCGGTCAAGGCCCTTAAGCTGCTTCTTCACGAACTACAAACGAATGGGGAGGTTTCAACCCTGGCAGGACCGACAGCTCCTCTTGACCCTGAGTCCGATGATGGAGTAAGCACCTGTCCTCGCATGTTCTGGTATCCACCAGTGATTGACTTCCTAATAGGCCTCGGATTGGTCTGATGAAGAGAAGGTCAGGGATGACCGATTTTCGTACTTGGCGGATGTGATGGGTGCGGGTGGCTTGTCGTTCGATGAAGATGACGTCCTCGCAAACAACGACGATGAGGATCTCCGAAAGGACCCGGTCTCACAGATTGACCTTCGCGTAAGTGCCCATATGGCAGCATCGACCCTCCCTCTTCTGATTAGAATTTTGCACTGTCGTAGGCACATGTTACCTCGTTTATTCGTGAGAGCGCGGCGCGCGATGCAGATGGATTCGGTTCCCTGGTTGGGCAACTCAGTGCGGAAGAGATGATTGTCGTGCAGCGCGCGCTGCAGGAGCAGAGCTGAAAACATGAAGACTGTGTAGTAGATGAGTGACTTGGATTATGAGCTGGGCTTAGATGCTTTGTATATTAAAACTCTTGGCCAAGGGTTTGAAATAGGATGATGATACGGATGCACGGGGCTGTCCTGACCTGCTACTGCAGCCCATCATGTCTCCTTCCCATGTATATTTCGGATTAAGTGTATGGTATACCTTGATAATACAGCCTTGGTGGATTCGAGACGAAAAAGAGAATGGAATTGCATCTGAGCTATAAAAAAACCAACAGAAAAGAGAGGTACGAAGATGTTCCAAGGAAATGTCGACATGCCATGTCCTCGGGAGTCGTCGACACGACACTTCCTAGCCTGGGTTCTTCTCGAGATTACAGAGACTCGAAAGAGTCACTGGCACTGTCAACGACGGTGGAGATCTGACATCGAGCAGCGTGGCATAAGTCTCTGGTCAACACGTTTTCCACCCCCGGCGCGGCATTAAAAAGCCCAACGGCGCTTACTTGCAGTTCCCACACTCGTAGCCGAGTTTTCTCCGTCTCGACCGACCAACACACACTTGCTTCAAACACCGTACTGCAGGGAGAATGATTCGGGCTCGTGTCGAACAAGGCACGTATTATAACCCTTCCTTTCGAACACTCGTACTGAGCTTTCGCTCAGCTTCAAGGGCGGCCACAGCGACGTTCGCATCCGCATCGACATCGACATCACGCGCCCCCTTCCACACCTCCGCCGCCCTGAGCGTGGAGTCCGCGCGCAAGCGACAGGCCCGCCTCACGAAACTGAAGAACCTTGCAAAGCGCGAAGAGCTCCAAAAGAAGGCCGCCGCTGCGCGTCCACACGTCATCCTCGGCACCGTCACGGGCGGCGGCGCCGGGGACAAGTGGGCCGCGTGCGACCTCGCGCGGGTGCTCGTGCGCCCCGAAGAACTCGCGCCCGACGCACCCGCGCAACCCATTTCCCTTCCCGTCGCCGATAGTGCCACTAGCGCCGCTGCGGCAGAGGAGCGCGTGCCGCCGTCGTTGGCATATGGGGTGGGCGCGCCGCCGTCGCTGGCATATGGGATGCGCGAGCGGGAAAAGCGGATGGTGTTCGAGCACCTGCCGCTGCTGTCCGCGGACATGAGCACGCGCCGCGAGATGAACGCGCTGCGGCGCGTGAACGCGGAGGAGATGGCGGCGCACCACGAGGACGCGCTCGCGGCGGGCGTCGGGCAGGCGAACGCGATGGCGGCGCTCGTCGATCTGCGGAATGCGAATGCGGCTGGGGTCGCGTTTGAGAATCGCCGGAGGGTCGTCGCGGCGTTTTCGGAGCCGGGAAAGCCGAACGATACGGGGAGGACGGAGGTGCAAGGTGCGTGGTTTTTTTTATTATATATTTTTCAAATTGTTTTTTTGTGCTCTCTTTCGATGGCGTCTTTGAGGAAGAGGGGCCCTGTGTACTGTCTGTGCCGTAAATTCGTTTTTGACTGAATTTTTGTTCGTTTTTCGGACGTTTGCTAGCCGCCCTCCTCACACTTCAAATACGCAATCTCTGGAAGCACCTCAGCGAATTCAAACGAGATGTTGCGAACCGGAGGAGCCTACGCCGGCTCATTCACCAACGAGCCAAGCTCCTAAAATATCTGAAGCGCACCGACCGGGACCGGTATGAACGCGTCTTGGAACGACTGGGGCTCGAACCTGGAGCAGTCGAAGGGGAATTGGTCGTATAGCGGGTATTTCACTTTGATCTGTTTAATGCCAGTTTCTTTGCCACTCGACACCTACCTCGACCATCGGCGTTTATATACGTCATAATCAGAACATCTGGGTTAGCAGCTTCAATTGTGGACCACTCTGTTGTCTTGAGGTAGATATGGTTCGGCATGCCTCGGGAACACCTCAGAAGTATCAGCGTCATGACCCATATGTGAAAGAGCCAGACCTCCGAATGTTCTTGTGCAGGACTCAGGTATAGCCATGTTGTAGGCAATGTCCCGTGTCCCGAGATTAGAACAAGTCGCAAGTCGCTATCACATGACACAGGTTAGCAGGCGGGATTCCCGGAGACGGGACGGGATGGCATTAAGGAGCAGCGCGACCGCCTTGGATCCTTCGTGGGCAGTCAAGCCTCCTAGGAGGCTATTTATTCGAGTAACAAGCGCAAGACTATGTCGGCTTCAATAATTTGTCCCGTACACAAGGCGTTCCGAGGGGCGAATATATATCCCCTTTGTGCTCCCTCGGTATCATTGTAGCGCCGAAGGATAGATTTCGTGTGTCGAACTGCCAAGAACATTCCGGTACACCACAGACATGGACGATGCGCGGAGGCCGTCATCCCTAGCCGGTGTGCCCAACGTAGTTTGCACAACATCAGTCATCGACTTGCAGCAAACGCCTTTACCCCATGACCATACGTCCGCCGGCCGGAAACGAATGTACAAGAGGTCCGAGTCAGAAGCATTCGCTGCGCGTCACGCACTCGGGTGTATTGCCAAACAAAGTCCTACACCCCAAGACGAAACAAAAGAATGGTCTGCATAGTTCTGCCCACCCCACCCACCGAATACATTGTATCATGTGTCTCGAAGGTGATGCTGCCGCCGTGCAGGGTAAGCGAAATCATCTCGCGGCGATTATCAAAGTAGCGGCAATGCCAACTTGGACAAGGGTGTGAAAGAATTGCCATCCTACCAGCTCGCACCTGCTGAACTCGCCAATCGATGACGAGACGTAGCCCAGGTTCCGTATCGTGAACATTTATTCTGTTGCATACACCCGGACGAAAAGATTCCCGTTCTGTGTTATTCGCGATAATCAGTGTCTGGAAGCAACAGGGGAGGGAGAGAAAAGTCGCCCACGAAATCCCATGTGAGTACAGCCAGTCCCTCTTCATAATTAGTGAGACACCACTTCCACTTCCGGTATGACGGAGTTGGCCTGACGCAGGATATGTACGGCAGCTTCCCTACGACGTCTTCCCTGAACCACCTTCCTCGAGGGATTACCGATCTGTATATGACTGTTGTCACATGCGCGCTACCCCCTGATGTATTTCCAGTCCTTCGTATGGTGTTCCGTATCCTGGAAGAGTTGAAGTCAAATAGAGAAAGTCTCTCATTCGAGATTGTGGTTAGTCGATCTCCAATGAGGACGTCAGAGTCGCTGTCAACGGGGCTGTTGAAGCACGCCGTGACGCGAGGGCCCCAGTTTTCCCATGGGATAAAAGTCACTCCAGGTGACGTACTTGTTGCGAGTGTTACCAATGTACGGAGGTGGGTCACGATCGTGACGTTTGCGTTCGGGTAGCTAGCTAGAACGTGCCAGTGGTTTTCGATGTCCATAACGATGACGATAAGTCCGTCTTCGGTCGAGTTGTGAAACGGAAAACGTCTGGAAGGGCGACCTTCCGTCACGAGGGAAGGTGCATCAGAATATGCGGGCACGCTTTCTCGGATGCAGGAAGAATTAATAACAGATGCCCCCGGCATGAGAGGCGGCAATCCAAGGCGGACGATGGTGCAGAGGGATGGCACACCGCCGTCCGTTTCTTCGACGATTCTCCATAGTTCGAGCGTTGCGCTTTCCTTATCGACGAGGGCGATCGTGTCACCGGAGACCATAGCACAAGGGCGCGACCAGGGTATTTTTGATGCTTCACGCAACTAAAAGGAAGAAGAGGTAGAGCACCAGGACAGTCATGGCACACGGTGGTCATGACGGCTAGAAGTACGAACCAAGTAGACATGTCCGTCTTTCCAATAATGGATGAATATCCTTTGCGACCCTGGCGAGGTGATGGTAATGATAGTGCGATCGCCAACGATCACCGCGTCGATGGATTCATCAGTCCTTTCAGTTGGAATGGTTGCACTAACGACGCATGGATGCGGTGTCCCTCGAGAGAAACTGATTCCGTGCAACTCGATCGAGGGCTTATGGATCAACTCGGAACTGGACAAAGTCAAAGGTCATCGCCCACTGAGCCCATGAATAATCCTCGCACTCACAGGATAACCAATACGAGATCTTGCTCCACCGAAAATACAAAATAACATCGTTTAGAACGCCAGCTTTCGCTCCTTATAATGGTCCAAGGGTCCTTTTCCACTTCTGGTTGGAAGGTACGCAGATCTACGTATGCGTACCCTGGGACGGAGTAGGGACCGAATATCACTATGAGGAAGTCGTCTTGAATTTCACCGGACTCGGAATCGATCTGGTAGGGGACCTTGTGCTTGACGGGGCAGCAGGAACTCTCAATCATCTCAACGTCGCTCCAAGCGGCTTCCCATTTTTCCAGAGCTTCTATGCGCTGAGAGATGGTGTAACCGGAGAGCAGCGGGTCATGGAGACCTGACCTCCCGACGCGGATAAGATACAGCAGGAGCTGAGAGTGAACGACGATATCATTGAGTTGTCGGCAAGAGCACTGGCACGCGGCTATGTCGCCGGGACGTAGATAGGAAAAAATTTCACTTAACACTTCACTAGGAAGAGAAAGGAGAGGAGGTGTCATCGTCACGGTCATCAGTGTTGATGTGGAAGGGGCACTGATCATGGCTGATTACAATACGTACTACAGTAGCTCAGCTCAGCACTCATCATCAGCATTCGGTTTTTGCCTCCGAAAACCATGAGCAAACGGCAACTCATACTTTGAAATTTATCACAAGAGCAAAAAGCAGAATATCATATTCTCCACGGCGGAAAGGCGTGCCGCACAAAAACAGATTGTCCCAGTAATGTCCCTCGTGCCAGTGATCGAAGGCCATCACTGGCATGACATCAAAGCTGCGTCGCTCTGGGCCAGCTACAGGTTTGTTTATTTTTAGCATACAAAGAAGCAACTGAGCTACAGTAAGTACATCAATAATGCAATACACGGAGGAAGGGATCCAATACTAGATGATAAACTACCGATCGTTCTTCAGGAAGGGCAGTCAGCAATCCTACAGTACCAAATTCTGTCCCTAGATGCAGTTAATTGGGAGTAATGAATGCGTCGACGTCAACGCCGCATAGTCCGCAGGAAGACGCGATAATTGATCCCCAGGCCTAAGACCCAAACCACTTCTACAATTCCAAACCTGAACTGTCTTCCTCGTCCTCGTCCCCGTCCCCGTCCCCGTCCTCATCGTCATCTTCATCGTCATCTTCATCTTCATCGTCATCGTCATCTTGGTCATCATCCACGCCAATCCACATGAAGGGCCATAGAACGGGTGTGTCCGAGCTAGACGCATCTTCGTCATCTTCAACAATCCAATTAGACAATCGGGTGTCTACGTCCCAGTCAACGAGGGGGGCAGGCCACACGATTCTCAGCGGCGGCAGCTCCGCTCCGGTGGGCCGCCGAGTGTCCTCGACGATATGGTCGAAAAGCTCCATCGCGCCGTCGAGCACCGCGCATCCGCGCAGATCGAGCATCTGTATCGGGACGCCCTGCTCCACGCGAGACCAGAGCATGTCGCGCAGACGCAGGGCGGTGTCCATGGTCAGCGGTGTGCCGGTCGTGACGAGTTTTGTCAGGGAGGGGAGCAACGGGCCCTCGGAAGGCGCGCCTTCGGTCAGCGCATCTATGAACGCACGCATTACGGTGCAGCCGAGGCGCACGCGCGTCAGCAAGGACCACCTCGGCGCGTACCTAACCCAAATCCTTCGTGTTACCACCGAGAAGTTCAACACGGTAAGGGTGGCGAGAGAGCTCATCGGAATGGCCGCTAATACTGCGTCGTAGACAGCGGTCTCCGTCATGAAACCCCAGAGCTCGTTCGAGGCGGTAAAAACTGCACGAGCGGAGAGCGACGCTCGCGTGAACGAGTCGTTGTCGTGGTACTCCATGTCGGCGTCCGGAACTGTCCACAGAAGGATGTCCACATGAGTCGTGTAGCCACTAATTACCATGCTTTGTAGTGGCATCGTATCTTGAGGCCCGTGGGCATTACGTGCAAAGTGAGGGATTACGATTCGTATGTCATCGCCGTCCCGGTGAGAGGACATGACCTCGACGCGCAGCCAGGTGAGAGCCGGAAGGACGAGATGAGAAAGCGCCAGTGCGCAGTCATTTGCGGAATCTGAAAGGTGGAGCTGGGTAAGGCAGGGGAGTGTGACCACTTGCACGGGCTCTGGAATGGTCGCGATGATCCGCGGAGCGATTGGGGTGGCAGAGTGAACGACCAACGATTCCAGTTGGGACAATTCGTTCATCGCATCCAGCCAGCATTGAAGATTGGGCCTTTCCGCTTCGGTAAGGCACAGCAGCTGGAGGTGTCGAAGGCCTTTAAGGAGCGTTGAGTTCCAACTGATGGGGCAGCTATCCAGCTCAAGGCGGATAAGCTTCGGCGTTGTTCGATCGAAAAGGGTGTGGGGGATTCGGGAGAGCGTCGCCGTGTTCGTACTCGATTTGCCTCTGGCAGACAGCGAAAGTGATTCTAATGCTGGGGCTGGCAACGTCAGTCGTCTGAAAATCCGTAATAGATCGAGGGGATCCGCGGTGATGCTAAGGGAGTAGATATGGGAGGTGTGAGTCTCAAGTTGCTTATGAAAGGCGTCGAGCCGCGCGAGGTTCCAGCGGACGTTGGAGCAGCTGAGGTCAGCCTCTAGATGCAATGGTGCCTCCTTTGATCGAAGGAGCATTTCGTTCGACCCGGCCTGGGTCAGGGCTGTGAAGTCGATATAACGCCAAAAGCGGGGCTGATTGAGTACGATCTCCCGCCATTGATGGCAGACATGAGCGGCGCTCAGCCATGCAAGGCGATCTTGTTTTCCGGGAGATGCGGTTGATTCGTATCCAGTGGGTATGGGAATGAAGGACAATATAAGATCCAAGATCTCCGGAGGTAGACGTGAGATAGAGGTTGTCATTGTCATCGTGAACTAGTAGACAATCGGCAGAGATCATGGCCGATTTCAAAGAAGCTAATAGCTAATAGGAAAGAGTCCAGAACTTGAACAAGTCCCGTGAGTATCACGTGTTATGACCTTGGGCGCTTGGGTTCGTGGACGGTCAGGACGAGCGAATAAGGTCCAACTAACACCCTTCGACCCAAGAATGGACTGCAGCGAGTTAAGACAGACGTCGTAAAGCGCATTTCTCAGCGTGGGAGTGTAACAGATGGCAGAAGCCGCAGGCCGTCATCATGTCAACTTGAATGCGGCAGAGACGAAAAACTTCTGGGGCTCATCTTGCAATTCGGAGCTCATTGAACCGCGACTGTTCAACGCTCAGGAGCTTGCTGTGCGACTAAGAACTTACTTCATCTCCCTTAGGTTTAGCGAGAAGGATCACAGACATGGATGTCTACGACGTACCTCTGGGCTAGAAGCTAGAAGCAAGAGACGGGAGGGTAGGAGAGCCATCACGAAAATGTCCAAACAACTACAGCATACATATCAAGCTACTTTGATTCTCCGTTTGCTTCAACTCATTTGAGTCTAGAACCGAACCACCCTTAGATGACTCGCTAACAATACTCCATCCGACCCTTCTCACTGCTTTGTCTTGACATGACACAATTCATCTCCTTGGCCGACCTCATTTTCCCGCTTTATCCCAATGGCTGTCACTTTCATGAAAGGAGGGCTGTTATATGATCAGTCTCTACTAGTACTATTAGCAAAGATTTCTCTTTCATGCCCTCCACATCGTAAAAACGATCATCGATATCAGGATGATAATGAATTCAACGTATATCCGCATCGTAGGGACCATATACCCAGAACTGCACCGTCTAAGTCCAATAACTCGATCAACTCGTGAGCGAAGCCTGATCTGACCGGCAGCCAGGAATGACTTGCCTGCGTCGCCGGGAGTATATAAAACCTATAATCGACAGCCAGCGACGCTATTTGTGACAAGAGCGGAGCCAGCGATGTTAATCATCTGAGAAAATATGAGAGGCTGGCTGAGTGCGGTCTCAGGTGAGAGGAGGTACGGCCAGTAATGTCACGCGAGCCATCACGTGTGAGACCGTGGGAGTCCCGTCATTGGACGACCAACAATAGAGGTCGAAAAATCGTGCGTCGATTGACAGGCTTTTTTCCAACCAGAGGGTGCGGATGTGGCGTAGAATGCATTTATTGATGTGCAAAGATGGCTGTTTTGGAATGAGGGACGCTCTGTTGAAAGTGAGACGAGTCTCGTGTCAGCTGTCACGTGCAGCACGCCGTTTGGCCCCCCAATTGAGTCGAATTAGGGCACATCGCGAGTGTCCCCGCCCGTTATTTCCCCAGTTTCGAACGAACAAAACCTTCTCCGTTCGCCGAAAAACCATGTCGAAGAGGGAGCTCGGAAAGCTAGCAAGTGTGGTCGATGTGGACGCTCCCCGTGCCAAGCGACGCAAGGAAGCTCCGCCCCAGGACGAGAAGAAACCTGACGCGGACATGGACGTGGACGCGGGCGGTGCGGCGAACGTGAAGCGAGAACAGGAGGACCCTGCGAAGCTGGAGCAGGTGAAAGAGCAAGGGTTGAGGTTGTGGCAGACCGTGAAGGATGCGGTCGACAAGGAGTGCGTGACTGACCTGCGTCGACCTGCGCCTCTGCGTCGTTTGCCTGCTTACTCTCATCATCCACGATCTTCCCAGCGGCCGCTCCCTTTCAGTCGATTTTCTCCGTCTCCCCAACAAACGCACGTACCCGGACTATTACACCGTCATCAAGAAGCCCATCGCTCTCGACAAGATCAGGGCTCACTTGGACGCCGGCCAATACTCGTCCCTAATCGCAGTCAAGAACGACCTCGAACAATGCTTCCGTAACGCCAAGCGGTACAACCTCAAAGACAGCCAGATTTTCAACGACGCAAAATTCCTCCACGTATGTCTCATCTTCGTTTGCATTCTGCCACAACCCAACCGCCCACCGCCCTAGAAACTAACCTCCAAAGAGTACGTCAACATGACCGGGGACACCAAGGGCGGCGCCGAAGGACACGAAGAAGATCCCCAACAGGATGATGGTCGTGAGTCTGGGTTAAAGGACGTGGCCGACGATGACACAAAGAGGAAGAAGATCATGACCCGGTTACTCACAGCCAGACTCGACAAGCTGGTCGTCAAGAAGGACGATGCGTGCGCACAAGTTCTCTTGTTCCTACCTCTATCTTCTCAGTGTATATCCATACAGTGGAAACGTTCTATCAAACGACTTTATGGAACTACCCAGCAAGAAGATATGGGCCATTTACTACAAGACGATATCTCGCCCGATGAGCTTTGAGAAAATCTACGTGCGTCTCATCCCCACGTTTTTTCGATGGTCTTGATGGACCTCTCCTTAGAAACACCTTAAACGGAAAGAGTACTCGAATGTCGCACAATTTGCACAAGACGTCGAGCTCGTGTTTTCGAACGCGATGCAATTCAATGAGGATCATACACCCCTCTGGGAGGCAGCCCGCCAACTCAAGGTGCCAACCTTCTTCTCCCTGCTGACTGACGACTGATAAAAAATAAAAGGAGTGCTTTTCGAAATTAATGTCCGACCTCCCTGCCCCGTTCGCGGTCCCGCAATACGCTCCCAAAGACCCCCAACGCCTTTCGAACGGGAAGATCAGGCTCAAGGTACCTCCAGTGCGCCAATCCCCGCCGCAAACCTCGACATCCACCGCCGCGACCTCCCCACCGCATACACATACGTCGCTCGTGCTCAAAGTCCCCGCAAAAGACCCACACGCACGAGCGTCGACCGCTTCCTCCTCCTCGCCCATCGCCGGACCCTCCTCCACGGCCGCACCGAGTCCGGCCAACGCCCAGGCCCAACCAGGACCAGGACCCGGCCGCAAATCCGCCAACCCGCCAGCACAATCGCAGCCGGCAGCGGCGCAGACGCGGGCGCCGGCCCTACGGTCCGTCACGCTCACCATCACGCCGACGCACCGCCGGCTTGCCCTCGACGCGCGCGACGGCGTGCGCAGCTGGTCGCTACGGCTCGCGCCGTCTGAGCGTGGGCTGTGCGTCTCGGACGTGCGGCTGTTGCGCTCTGCCGACTGTGACGACGAGACGGACGGGTCTGGCGACGAAGAAGAAGAGGAGGAGGAGGAGGAGGAAGAAGAA